>Ga0209373_10003546_pt1 | contig 14291 bp, 6 predicted proteins | sample Higcelweek5metaG_FD_187173 | JGI IMG/M metagenome (GOLD analysis project Ga0209373, IMG submission 187173) | Freshwater pond sediment microbial communities from the University of Edinburgh, under environmental carbon perturbations - High... | ecosystem: Environmental > Aquatic > Freshwater >...
TGTATCGTGATTTGCGATCAGATTTCTTCGGGATTTATTAAAAACACAGTACAGCGTTTACGGCCCTCGCACGAACCTTCGCTCAATGGTATGGTGCATCTGGTGAATGGTTACACCGGCGGAAGATTTGGTTTTGTGTCGTCACACGCCGCCAATACATTCGGTTTTGCTCTGTTGAGTTCTTTGCTGATCAGAAACCGGAACTTTGCAGTGATGATCGTTACATGGTCGCTTATAAATTGCTATTCGCGCGTTTATTTAGGAGTTCATTATCCCTTCGATATTGCCGGCGGACTACTTGTAGGGACTTTTGCCGCTTCGGTATGTTACATTTCGCTGTCGAAATTCAAGCCCGGAGTTTTAAATATCCAGGCGGATGCAGCCCTTGTTCGTATTCCGGTCTTCACCTTTTTACTGACCGTGTCAGGCATAATTATTTATGCATTGGTAACCATGCAATAGATAGTTCTAAAATCCTATGGATTATTAAGAAATAGTCGTGTAAACTCTAAATACAGATTTATAATTTTTTTACTTTCGCATAAAGGAGCATAATCTCAAAATTCAACATCAAACATCAAATTTTTTAGTTGTGTATATAATACCTTGTTGAACTAAATTCCATCAGGTGCGGCTTTGTATAGCCTGATTACTAAATATTTATGTCTATTTTTAAAATTTTATGATGTTGAAAGGTAGTTTGCTGTTCCATTTCAAACTGTCACTAATCATAATGTTCTACGTCATGAAAATAGAGAAATATTTTACTTTAATTGATCGTACTATGGTTACAATTGATGGTGTTGGCCACGTATTCCAAACTATTAAATATCAGGTGTTTTGTGTGGTTCGGCTAAGGGTGCTTTTCAAAATTACATTTATCATATTGCGCAGGTTTCGCGGCTTTTTTTTGAATATGTGAAATAAATCCTATGCACCTTCGGTTATTCGTGTTACTGCGTGGTAACCGGTGCTATGTTCTCTTTCAGAGGGATACGAAACATGTCCCGTATGACGGAAAATCAGTATCTCCCCTATTGCTAATACATTCTTCTTGAAGCTCGTTGAGCATACTCTCTTTGATGGCAGTGCGGTTCAGCCTACGCTTCCTTGCTGGGTTGACTCGACACTAAATACAAATCTTTATAGTGATCGTAAGCTTTAAATTTTGTACTTATTTTTTTGTTTTATCAATAGCTTATTACTTGGATTGTTTGCGTTATTGCGAATCTTACCGTCTTGCTAATCATCTTTACATTGACAATTTTAGTAGTTGCAATTATAAAAAATAATAAGGGCTATTAAAAAATAATAAGAGTAAAGAGTTAAATAATCTAAATATTGCATATATATTTAAATAAACTGCATTTTTATTTTTACTTTTGATCCGACATAATGATATCACTAATGTTGTAGTGGTATTAAAATGATTTTTATTATTAAATTATTATCAAATTATATTTTAAATTAAATCTTGAAGTGTCATATTGATATATAGACTATTCATTTTTTTTCTTTAATATTTTGAAATACTGTTTTAAGATATAAGATAATTAGAAATAAGTCTTTTTTTCTTTACTGCACAGTCTTTTCGGATTGTTTTCAACTTTCATCTAATACTTTTCTTTAATTTTATGTGCTGGGTAAAGTGTTTGATATTCAGCAGATAAAAATATTTACCTTTTTTAGTTTAAGAGAGGTAATTTGGTTTGTTAAGCAATGTGTAACTTATAATAAATAAATATTTAAATGAATTTTACTATAAAAAAAAGATTTCTATTATCATTCTTGTACTTACTTATAAGTATGGGATTTGTAATTGCCCAAACCACAAAGATACAGGGTATAGTAACTGACGAAGCAGGCGACCCTGTGATTGGAGCAACTATATATCCGAAAGGAAATAACCAACAAGGAAGTGCCACCGATGTGAATGGAAAGTTTGAACTTCAGCTATCGACGCAATACAAAAAAATAATTGTGTCGTACATCGGAATGAAAGCAATGGAAGTTGATGTTAAACCCAATTTAAGAATAGTATTGATCTCGGACGCTCAGCAATTACAAGAAGTTGTTGTAACCGGTATGAATTCTTCCGATAGACGTTTGTTTACCGGATCAACAACAAAAATAGATGCATCAAAGGCCAAAATAGATGGTGTAGCAGATATTAGTCGGTCGTTGGAAGGACGAGTAGCGGGTGTCTCGGTTCAGAATGTCTCGGGAACTTTCGGTGCCGCACCCAAAATAAGGGTTCGTGGAGCTACTTCTATTTATGGAAACTCAAAACCTTTGTGGGTTGTTGACGGTATTGTAATGGAAGATGCGGTTGATATTTCGAGCGATGATTTATCCTCAGGAAATGCGGAGACACTTATATCTTCGGCCATAGCAGGACTAAATGCAGATGACATTGAAAGCATACAAGTATTAAAAGATGGATCTGCAACTTCGATTTATGGCGCGCGAGCAATGGGTGGAGTAATTGTGGTCACCACCAAGAAAGGACAAAAAGGAGTAAGTAAAATAAATTATACGGGTGAATATACAACCAGACTAAAGCCCAGCTATAATGATTTTAATATATCAAATTCTCAGGAACAAATGGGAATTTATAAAGAAATGGAGCAGAAAGGTTGGTTGGAATTTGCCTCTATTGCCGGTGCAAGTGCTTCTGGTGTATATGGTAAAATGTATCAACTTATAGATACATACGTAGGTAAAGATGCAAATGGAAATCCAGTATATGCACTCCAAAATACAACAAATGCAAAAAACGCATTTTTACGGGAAGCAGAATTTCGAAATACGGATTGGTTTGATTTACTTTTCAATAATAGCGTAGTTCAAAATCATGCTATTAGTTTTTCAACGGGAAGTGACGTTTCTACATTTTATATGTCAATATCGGCAATGAATGATCCGGGCTGGACAAAATCAAGTGGAGTTAATCGTTACACCTTCAATGCAAATGGATCATATAAACTATCCAAATCATTAGAGTTTAAAATTCAGGGTAATGGATCGCATCGAGGACAAAAAGCCCCTGGTACGTTGAATCAGGAAACAGATGTGGTTTCAGGTGAAGTAAAAAGGGGATTTGACATTAATCCTTACTCTTATGCATTAAATACATCTAGAACATTAGATCCTAATACCTATTACCGAAGAAATTATACTTCTTTCAATATTTTTCATGAACTTGAAAACAATTATATTGATTTAAATGTAGATGATGTTAAATTTCAAGGTGAGCTATCTATGAAAATATTACCAGGATGGAATGCTTCTGCCTTAGCTGCTGTTCGATATCAAGTGTCATCACAAGAGCATTTTATTAAAGATAAGTCGAACATGGCAATGGCTTACAGGGCTGGAGTGAAAGAAGGAGAAGAGGGAGAAGACGAAACAATTCGTGATCGGAATCCATATCTTTATCAGGATCCAAGCAACCCTCAGGCAACTAAAGAAACGGTTTTGCCGAAGGGTGGAATTTATGATCGATCGGATTATAGATTGCAAAGTACAGATTTTCGTATCTCTACTAATTATACTAACGAATTTGATGAAGGACGACATTCTTTAAGTTTGTTTGGAGGTATGGAAATAAACGCAACAAAACGCAACAAAGTATGGGCGAGAATGTGGGGAGTACAGTATGAAAATGGAATGAGTTCTTTCTACGATCCGAGTGTGTTTAAACAAAGTAAGGAAGAAAATTCGCCCTATTATAAATTTTCGCCCTCTGAAAAGCGAAACGTGGCATTTTTCTCGACCGGGACTTATGCCTATAAGCACAAATACGTTTTAAACGCTACAGGACGCTATGAAGGGACCAATAAACTAGGACGTTCGCGAAACGCAAGATGGCTACCTACATGGAATATTGCAGGTGCTTGGAATATAAATGAAGAAGAATGGTTTGCAAATCCTGTATTGACCCGTTCGATGGTAAAAGTATCGTATTCGCTTACAGCCGATGCAGGACCTGCAAGTATAAGTAACTCTTTGCCAATTTATATCCCATATACTCCATGGAGACCTTCTACATCTGTCATCGAAAGTGGATTGCTTCTTTCAGAGACAGAAAACAAAGATCTTACATACGAAAAGAAACACGAGTTGAATTTTGGAGTTGATTTAGGATTTCTGAACGATAGAATTGGATTTGTTGCGGATTACTATATTCGAAATAATTTTGACTTGATGGGACAGGTGTATACAACCGGAGTTGGTGGTGGGTCAATATCGAAATGGGCCAATGTTGCTTCGATGAAATCAAGTGGCGCTGAATTCTCAATCGCAACTAAGAATATTGTAACAAAAGATTTTAAATGGAGTACTGACTTAGTCTTTACGCATCAAACAACTAAAATTACAGATTTAAAATCGAAATCAAAAGTTATCGAATTAATTACTGGGAACGGATTTCCACTTGAAGGCTATCCTGTCAGAGCTTTATTCTCAATACCATTCATGGGATTAAACGATGAAGGATTACCTACCTTCCTGAATGAGAAAGGTGAGGTTACAATATCGGATATCTATTTTCAGGAAAACCAAAACTTAGACTATCTTGTGTATGAAGGTCCTACAGACCCAACAATAACAGGTTCGCTCGGGAATGAATTTACTTTCAAAGGTTTCCACTTGAATGTATATTTAACATACAGCTTTGGTAACGTAGTTCGACTAGATAACGCATTTTTTGTGGCTTATTCTGACCTTGCAGCCAGTCCTAAAGAGTTTAAAAATCGATGGGTATTACCAGGTGATGAAAAAATAACAAATATACCTGTTATTGCAAGTTTAAGACAACTGCAAAATGTTGATAATTTATCGTATGCATACAATGCGTATAATTATTCGACAGAACGTATTGCAAAAGGTGATTTTATTAGATTAAAAGATATCTCTTTATCTTATGACATTCCTTCTGAAATTTTGAAATCAGTGAAGATAAGTAATGCATCTGTTAAATTGCAGGCTACAAATTTATTACTTTTATATTCCGATAAGAAACTCAACGGACAAGATCCTGAATTTATGAATTCGGGTGGTGTAGCTACTCCGATGCCAAAACAATTCACTTTAACATTAAGACTTGGAATTTAATTTACAAATTATTTTTAGCAATAGAAGAAAATGAAAAGATATATTTATATAATTATAATCATAGTAATCAGCAGTATTGTTGTTTCATGCGACAGTTTTCTTGATGTAATGCCCGATAACAGAACCATGCTTGATTCTCCTCAAAAAATAAAGGATCTACTTGTAACATCCTATCCAAGAGCAAATTATTCTCTTATTTGCGAATTGAGTGCTGATAATTTTATTGATAATAGATCAGAAAACACAACACTTAAAGTAGATGCATTCGAAAGAATGGATACTGAGATCTTCGAATGGTCAGATGTGGCATCATCAACAGAAGAAGATTCACCCTATTTTATCTGGGAACAATACTATCAGTCAATTGCAGTCGCCAATCAAGTAATTGAAGCTATCGAAAAATTAAAGGAAGAAGGTAATCAAACAGATATGAGCCCTCAAAAAGGCGAAGCATTGATTCTTCGTGCTTATAGTCATTTTATGTTAGTGAATTTATTCTCTAAACCATATAAAGATGCAAATCTTAGTAAAAATGATTTGGGAATTACATATATGCTGCAACCCGAAAAGAAGGTATTGGCAAGTTACAAAAGAAATAGTGTAGCTGAAGTTTATGAATTAATTGCAAAAGACATCGAAGAGGGCGTTAAACTTATAGATGACAATTCGTATCAGGTTCCTAAGTATCATTTTACCGAAAATGCCACTTACGCTTTTGCATCTCAGTTTTATCTTTACAAAAGAGATTATAACAAGGTAATAGAATATGCCAATAAAGTATTAGGAACTTCAGATCCAGGTACTCATCTAAGAGACTGGCAAACTAAATACTCAAATCCGGAAACGGAACTTAATGTTTATATTTCAGCCGAATCACCTGCGAACCTATTGCTTATACCTACACATTCGGTGTATGCGCGCCGTTTTGCAAATGCTCGTTATGGAGTGAATGGATCAGCTTTAAGGGGGACTCTGAATGGTGCCGGGCCAACATGGTCGGGTAGACCTTCATTTTTGGAAGGTTGGGTTTGGACTTATGGTGCAGAATATGGTTTAGTAATCCCAAAAACAGACGAGTTGTTTGAATATACCGACAAAGTTGCCCGAATTGGTTTTGCTCATGTTGTAAGAACCGAATTTACAACCGATGATGTTTTACTAAACAGAGCAGAAGCAAAAATTATGACAAATGACGTTACAGGAGCTATAAGCGACCTTCAAGCATGGAATAGTAGTCACAAGAATACAACTATTCTTACTAAGGCATTAATAAACTCCTTTTATACAGAAGGTAAAACCGACTTTTCATATCAGTTTCACACCACGGAATTGAGTCCTTCATTTGTTGTTACATCCGAACAAAAGCCTTTGATTGATTGTGTGTTGCATTTCAGACGATTAGAAAGAATTTTAGAAGGTCATCGTTGGTTTGATTTGAAAAGATATGGTATTGATATTAAGAAAAATGTTGGAAGAGAAAAGAAAGAAGTCATATTGACCTATGATGATGAGCGTAGAGCTTTACAAATACCAACTGATGTAATTGGAGCTTGCCTGCAACCTAATCCAAGGGCTATAACTACTCAGGACAATAATTTAGAACTTACACTTGTATATTGATAATATGAAAAGGACAACTATATTTTATATTTTATTTGCGCTCGTTTTAGGGCTGGCATCGTGTGAAGTTGAAGAGAAATTTACCGATAGCATATTTATTGATGAAACTGAAGATTATTCTGCATTTGATAAATGGTTGAATAAAAATTATTCAACCGAATTTAATCTGGAATTTCGATATAGGATGCAAGATGTTGGATCAAACACAAGTTACAACTTGGTTCCAACTAAACTGCAAAAATCTCAAGAGATGGCAATTCTGACTAAATACCTATGGTTTGATGTTTATGGAGAAGCTGTTGACAAAGATTTTCTAAGAAAATACGGCCCAAAGATTATACACTTAATTGGTAGTGCAGCTTATAATCCTACTCAAGGCACCCGCATATTAGGTACTGCAGAGGGTGGAATTAAAGTTACATTATACGATTGTAATCAATTGCAAGCAGATAATATTGCTTTTAATAATGAATATTATTTCCATACAATGCATCATGAGTTTTGTCATATCTTACATCAACAGAAAACAATTCCAAAGGAATTCGAAACGCTTTCGGCCGGATATTATGACCCAATGTACTGGCAAGAAAGAAACGATGATAAAACTGCTAATGAAGCTGAAATTAGAGATCATTCTAAATATGCACCTTTAGGATTTGTAACTGCTTATGGAAGTGGTCAGCCTCGCGAAGATTTTGTTGAAGTAATTTCGTGTTACATCACTAAATCCGATGTATGGTGGGATGAACTTTTAAGACAAGCTGCATTAGCCGGGCCAAATAATGAGCCAATTAAAGGTGATGTTGTTATTCGCAAAAAAATTGAGTTATGCAAAAAATGGCTTTCGGAACAATGGAACATAGATCTTGATAAATTACGAGATAATGTGCGACAGAGGCAGTTGCATGTAAATGAAGCATTAGCAACCGGACTTGCAGAAATTGATAGTTATAAATAGTAATAGTAGATGATGAGTTATGAAAAATAAAATAGTTTATATAACGCTTATAGTTGGTTTGGGCCTTGGTTTAATATCTTGTAACCGAACTGAAGAAGATTTATTTAGTGAATCGGCAGCAATTCGCTTAAACAAATCGATAACTGAAGTAAACGAATTGTTTCAATCCGCTGAAAATGGATGGATTATGGAATATATACCGAATAACGAAAGTCCGGGCGCTACGTATCTTGTAAAATTTACATCGTCTAAAGAAGTTACGATGGCTACTTTAAACAAGTATATACCAACTTACAAAGAGGCAACTGGTTATTGGCAGATACTCAACGATATGGGTCCTGTTATTACATTTGACACTTACAATGATGTTTTTCATATATTTTCTAATCCGGTAGCACCGGGTACTGGCGAAGCAGATGGCGTAGGTCTAGGTGGAGATTATGAGTTTCTTATTGCAAGCAAAACTAACGACGTTATAGTTCTGAAAGGTAAAAAGCATGGTTCATCTACAATTCTTCGAAAGCTACCCGCAAATCAAAACTGGCAGGAGTATTTTATTGCTTTAAATAATTTGAATTCTGGTTTATTTGATAAAAATTCAATGAGATTGCATCTATTTGTTGATGATGTTGAAAAGTATTCAATCAATAAAGCCAGCTCAAGAATTTTTAGTGTTGTTCCCGCTGGTGGTAACGATGTTGATGATGCTTTCGATAAACCAATTTTGGTTACTGAGTATGGTTTTAAGTTTACTACGCCATTAACTATTGATAAAACATCATTAAATACATTTAAAATTTCTGATGATAATCAAAGGCTAATTTGTACCGACAAAGGTGTTAATGCTTATATAAGCGGTCCTAATCCGGCTAACTATTATATGTCCAACGAAAATACCTGGGAATTTAAATTTGCTAAACCTATGGGAACAACCTTTAGTAGCAATTATAACACAATAGTTGCGAGTTGTAAAAGTGTTTTAAAAGAAAATTTCACAAACCTTTATTTTAAATATAATTCTGCACGTAAGACTTATTCCTTGTCGTTTACTAGTGGTAAATATACCGGAACTTATGATTTTACAAGAACTGATTTAGGAGACAATAAAGTAAAACTATCATATTCTGGCACAAGCGACGCAAATGGAACTTATTACTACAAGAGCATTGGCGGCTTTCAGTCTTTGGTTACAAATATGTCGCAAACTTTTGTTATAAGCTCCGATTATGGGATAAATGCCTCCTTGTTAAAATTTACAGCTGTAGCAGACCCTAATATGAGTTTTTATGTATCATTATAAAATATATTAACAATTAAAAACAATTTTTTATGAGAAAAAATGTACGTCTTATTATGCTTTGTTGTTTAATTGTACTTAATTTAAGTGCACAAGCAACTAGATTTCAATCGGGAAACAATAAAAATGCAATCAAAGAACAAATTCAGGTAAACGCAAAAGTAAAAACACTTTCGCATATAATGCCTGCAAAAATGGTTGACGCAAATGCAATGCAAAAGTTTGATGTTAAAAAAACAAACTTCACAAAAGTAAGTAAAGCGAAAAATGTAGAATTAAAGGCATTATTCACCAGACCCATAGGAACTTATATTCCATCACTTAGTGGTAATTCAGAACCCATACACTTAGGATATTCGTATATTTATCCCGGGCATTTTGGTTCAGCTTATTCAACTCCTTGGGTTTTTAGAAATCTATCAACAGGTGCGACATCTTATTCGTGGGATTGGAGTACTAAAATTGGTTTTTCTACAGAAACCAACGTAACAATAAAAGATGATGAAAATAATTTCCTTTCTGCGGGTGCATACTATACTCCGGTTTTGACTGCAAAAAGTGAAACAGAAGAATCATCATATGCTATGGCTGATAGTGGAGAAAATGTTTCAACTCTTTTTTCTGGTTCAGATGCAATGTATGTTGGTAATGCTGACTATTATGCAAATACTGCTAATGCAGATAAGTATGGTCACAGTATATGGTACGTGGGTGCAAGTGGTGGAACTTCACTTAATGGAAAAGGTAAAGGTTATTTTTGGGGTACTTGTCTTAGAGCGACCGATGGAACTAATGGATCCAAAGTAAATGCAATTTATAACTTTTATGAAAAACCAATGTCTCCACTTGTGGTTAAAGATATTTGCTATTTTGGAGTTAATGCTGAAAAAAATAATATACCTGTACCAATTGGTAAAAGTCTGTCAGTAGCAATTATTAAATTAAATTCTGAAGGGCAAATTACAGCAGATACAATTGCAAAATCGACTCTTTATGGAGAAGATGTTATTGTTGATGAATATTTTAATGTCTTTTTGCCTTTCACGTTTAACGAAATTGATCCGGAAACAGGACGTGAAACACCTACAGAATTGGTAATCAATGATGGATTTGTTGTTGTAATATCAGGATTGGAACAAGATGGAATGGATTTTGGATTGCTTTCAGATTATGATAATTTGATTGAAGGAACTTCTTATTTTACAAAAGTGGATGCTTCAACCGGTGTACTGGATGATGGTTTGTACAGTTCATCAAGTAATAAAATGAATGTTTACCTTACATTAAACTCTTATTTTAATTATTTATATGCCAATCCTTCAACAGCTTCATTAAAAGCTCCTATTGCTGGTGGTTCTGCAGTTGACTCGAATGATGAAGCTGGAGCAATAATTTATTCGCATTTTAATGTAGTTGATTCTGTAACACAGGAAACTAAAGTGTGGATTGATCAAACAACATTGCCCGATTGGATTACTATTGCCTATAATGATTCATACTTTAAAGATTATAATGCCTTAATTTTTGATTTTATAACAACTGCATTACCAGAAAATATCACTGGAAGAACTGCACATGTTAAGTTTTTATCAAAGGGAGCTGAAGCAACAATTACCATTTCTCAAGGAAATATTTCAGGATTTAAAAATACAACTGATAACAACTTAGTTGCAGCATCTACAGAAAATGGATTCAAATTAAGTTATCCTGTCGATTACAAAACTGTAAGTCTGTATAATATTACAGGACAATTAATTGGAGAATATCAACTTTCAGCAAGTGGTAGCAGTGATATTAGTGCTAATGTGAAAAACGGAAGCTATATTCTGAAATTTGTAGGAGCTAAAACTTCTACATTAAAGGTAATAAAATAAAATTATATTCTCAAGACTTTATTTCTTTTTATAAATACTTAATTTTCAACAATAACAATGGTTACCAATTCAATCATATCTTTGTTAATTCCACTACAGCAGCACATGCAACAGCACTGTATGCTGAAAAGTATGTTTGAGAAATAAGTATAGAGGGATTCTAATTTTCATCAAAAGAGTCATCTAAATACAAAATTAGATGACTCTTTTTTATATAACAATAAATGAAAAAAACATTTTCAATAATTAAGCTTTTTGTTTTGTTCGTATTTCTGTCATTATCAGGAAGTATTATTGCTGTACCAGCTTACAGAAAGCCAATCTCAATTATTCAACCTGATGGTACAACTATCACAGTTCAATTACATGGCGATGAATTTTATAGTTACCGCACGACAGTTGATGGATATTTGACGGCCGAAAACGGAATGGGTTATTTAACTTACGCCACCATTGACAGCGCAGGGAATATTCACGGTTCGAATGTACGAGCCAAAAATGTCGAAGATAGAACTGCTGATGAGCGTCATTATCTTACGACTCAAACCCCTGTTGGGGATTTAACTAAGTTTAATGTGGCCAAGCGGTTGCAAAAAGCACCTTCGGGTATGTCCGAAGCACCAATTCAAAAAAACTATCCTCTAAGTGGTTCTCCAAAGTCTCTTGTTATATTAGTTCAATTTTCAGATAAGAGTTTTGTTACGCAAGATCCGAAAACAGCATTTACTAACTTGTTAAACGAAAAAAACTATAGAACTAACGGAGGAACCGGCTCGGCAAAAGACTACTTTAGGGATAACTCGAACGGTATGTTTAATCCTAATTTTGATGTAGTTGGCCCATATACTTTGCCGAGTACAATGGCTACTTATGGTGGTAACAGTGGCGGAAGCGACAAAGCTGCTCGCCAGATGGTTATTGATGCCTGTGCCTTGGCTGCGGCTGATAGTGTTGACTTTGCCCAATACGATACCGACAACGATGGATATGTGGATAATATCTTTATTTATTATGCCGGATTTAACGAGGCTGAAGGCGGAGCTACCAATACTATTTGGCCACATCGCTGGGCGTTGGCAAATACAAGTACAAGGTTTAACGGTAAAATTATTTACGATTATGCTTGTACTTCGGAATTAAAGGGAACTGCAGGAAGCAATATGTGCGGTATCGGTACTTTTGTACACGAATTTGGACATGTACTCGGCTTGCCTGATTTTTATGCAACCAACAATGAAACCCACCATACTTTATCTGCCTGGGATGTGATGGATTATGGTCCCTATTTGAATGCAGGCAGAACTCCTCCTTCCTATTCGGCTTACGAACGGTTTTTTCTGAACTGGTTAACTCCAACTGAAATAAAATCGCCTCAAAATCTTACATTAGATACGTTAAGCACATCAAACAAAGCATATATAATTACGCAAAATGGAAATCATAATCTGAACGGTGGAAATCCAACGCCAACTGAATTTTTTTTGTTGGAGAATCGTCAACGCAAAGGCTGGGATGCCTATCTGCCAGGACACGGATTGTTGATTACAAGAGTAAATTACAGCGCGTCAGCGTGGTGGGGAAATACTGTAAACAATACTTCGACCTCAATGGGTGTGGATATTATTGAGGCTGATGATGTAGCAACCGATGCAAGTTGTGCCGGCGATGTTTTTCCCGGAACTTCGAATGTAAAAGCTTTTATGCCTACACTAAGATCGGGTGTCAGTATAAAAAAACCTTTGAATGAAATTACAGAATCAAAAGGCATTATCTCGTTTATTTTCATGGGAGGAGAGTTTGTTACTGAAGTAGGTCCTTTGGCTTTGACAGCAGACAAAATTACTCAAACATCCTTTACTGCTAACTGGAGTGCACTTATGTATGCGCCTCAATATCTGTTGGATGTTTATACTATGGTCGACGGTGAAAAAGAGTATGTGGCAGGTTATCAAAATAAAAACGTTGGAGATGTTTTGTCGTTTGTAATTAATAACCTAAGTCCCGGAGTAAAGTATTACTATGTAGTTCGCGGTACGGATGGCACAAATGTAACTGTGAATTCAAACGAAATATCTTTGACTACTTTGGCTTATACATTAGATATGTTTAAGCCTGTAGCGCTTGCTCCTTCCAATATAACAGCTACCTCCTTTACTGCCCGATGGTCATGGAATACTGATATTGTAACTCCTCAATCGTACAAGCTTACTGTGTATGAGAAAAGCTCAGGTGCTGAAACTGAGTATTTAACTTATGGATTTAATGGTAGCGTATTTCCTGTGGGTTGGACTACTTCAAATACCTCTTTTTACTCTACAAGTGGCTATTACCGTGAATCGGCACCTTCGGCCTATTTCACTTTAGAGGGTAGTTCTTTGGAAACGGAAGTTTTTGAGCGCAAAATACAGTCGTTACAATTTTGGTGTCGTGGCCGAAGTACAGCCACAACAAATAGTCTGTTGATATACGGCTCATTGGATGGGAATGAATGGCAACTTATAAAAACAATAAATCCATTGATAACCACCGAAGGACAAACAATTATTATTACCGGGGCGGAAATGCCGGAAAGTACAGCTTTAAAGTTTGTATATTCAAAACCTGGTCTAGGTTATTTAGCTATCGACGATATAAAAATTGGATTACAAGATGTAGTCAACGTACCATTGGCCGATTATAATAACATTAATGTAGGTAATGTAAACGAATATCAGGTAGTAGGTTTGAATAAAAATTCGAAATACTACTATTCAGTAGTTGCAAGCAATCAGAGTACTTCAACAGGAAATTCGAATGAAATTGTTGCCGAAACTTTGCCAGGAGCATATACAGGCATGAAAGAGCTACAGATGCCTTATAGCATTAGCAGTACCAACAATGAACTTATAGTATTTACCGATAGCAAATCGACTCATCTGCAAGTTTATAATTTGTCGGGTCAAAAAGTTTTCGATAAAGTTTTCGACGAATCAATTCGCATAAATAAAGCTCAATTGCCTAAAGGCGTATATATTCTGAAAATAAACAATATAAGCCATAAATTCTTATGGTAAACGCATTTAACTGTATTATCATATTGGCAGGGCAATACTGCTCTGCCAATAACAAATTATTAAAAAAAACTATTTATTATCAATTGTTTAATTAGTTAGTGAACGATAATAGTTATATAGCGATATGATTATTTGATAATCAGTAAAATAATTATTATTTTATTTGAGTAAGACTTTGGTTTTGTGTCGTCACACGCCGCCAATACATTCGGTTTTGCTCTGTTGAGTTCTTTGCTGATCAGAAACCGGAACTTTGCAGTGATGATCGTTGCCTGGTCGCTTATAAATTGCTACTCACGCGTTTATTTAGGAGTTCATTATCCCTTCGATATTGCCGGCGGACTACTTGTAGGGACTTTTGCCGCTACTGTATG
>Ga0209373_10003547_pt1 | contig 14288 bp, 11 predicted proteins | sample Higcelweek5metaG_FD_187173 | JGI IMG/M metagenome (GOLD analysis project Ga0209373, IMG submission 187173) | Freshwater pond sediment microbial communities from the University of Edinburgh, under environmental carbon perturbations - High... | ecosystem: Environmental > Aquatic > Freshwater >...
CGGCATCGCGTCGCGCAGTCCACACGCTTCGAGGATCCGTCGCCCGGTGACGACCTCGTCGGCGGGGTCCCCGGTGAGGCTGACCCGCAGCGTGTCGCCGATTCCTTCCAGCAGGAGCGTGCCGATGCCGACCGCCGACTTGACGATGCCGCGCCCCGGCGTCCCCGCCTCGGTGACGCCGATGTGCAGCGGGTAGTCGGTCCGCGCCGCAAACTTCCGGTACGCTTCGACGGTGACCGGCACGCTGGAGGATTTGAGCGCCGCCTTGATCGCGGTCACTCCGAATTTTTCGAGCATGGCGCACTGTTCGAGCGCGCTTTCGACCAGCGCTTCGGCGATCGCTTCGTCATGGGGCATTCCCTGCTCCCGGAACTTCCGGATCCGGGCGGGGCGGAGGCTGCCGGAGTTGGCTCCGACGCGGATCGGAATGTCGCGCCGCACCGCCTCTTCCGCCACCTGTCTCACCCCGTCTTCGCTGTCGAGGTTGCCGGGGTTGAGGCGGATCGCGTCGGCGCCGAACTGCATCGCCGCCAGCGCGAGCCGGTAGTCGAAATGGATGTCGGCGATGATCGGGATCGGGCTCTCCGCCCGGATCGCTTCGAGCGCCCGCGCCGCGCCGATGTCCGGCACCGCCAGGCGGATGAATTCGCAGCCGAGCCGGTGAAGCTGACGGATCTGTTCGGCCGTCGCCGCGACGTCGTGGGGGTCGGTGTTGGTCATCGACTGGATCGAGACCGGATAGTCCCCCCCGATGCCGACGCTGCCGAGCCGGACGACCCGGCTATTTCGCCTTGTTGTCGCCATTGGCCGCCTCCGCCGCAACCGTGGGTTCGGGGCTCTTGCCGTTGTCGGAGAACCAGCCGGAGAATTTGTCCGAGATTCCGGAACTTCTCGCCAGCCGGTTCCCGTCCGACAGCGTCACGAAAATCATGAGGCCGATCAGCAGCACCACGAAAACCGTCGAAAGCCCCTTGATGACGATGGTCGGCAGCGGCCGCCCGAAGACGATCTCGATCAGCCCGAACAGGATGTGCCCGCCGTCCAGCACCGGCAGCGGGAACAGATTGAAGATCGCCAGCGCGAACGAGATGATCACGATGAAGTGGAGCACCGTCGTGTACGAGGTGTTCTGCAGCAGGGCCTGGCGGGTCGAACTGAAGATGATCATCCCCATGCCGAGCGGTCCGGACATGTGGCTGGGCTTGAGCGAGCTGGTCTGGTCGGTCAGCCCGAGCTTGTTGCCGAGCCCGACCAGGATGCCGACCAGCGATTTGCGGCTCATCTCGAAGGTGTTGACGAACTGCTGGATCGGTGTCGGGTAATCGCGCAGCTCCATCTCCGCGCCGATGGTGTGCGGCTTGATGAGCTGCGGCGTGATTTCCACCGTCTCGGTTTTCCCGTTCCGCACGAGTTCGAGTTTCACCGGGTTCGACTTGATGAGCTGAAGGCGGTCGATGACGTCGACGGAGGAGGTTACCGGCTTGCCGTCAAGTTTCAGAACCCGCTCGCCGACGGCCAGCCCGGCTTTTTCCGCCGGTGCGCCGGAGACGGTGGACACGACGACGATTCCGGGGGGATCGGGCTGAATCTTGAAGCCGGCGCCGATCCGGTAAAAATTATACTCGTCGCCGAGCTTGGGCTGCGGCTCCGGCTTGACCGAAAACTCCAGCTCCTCCTTGCCGCGGCGGACTGTCAGCCGGGCGTTTTCCCCCTCGCTGCCGATGATGTCGATCATCGATTGAAAATCGCCGAAATCCGAAATCGTCTCCCCGTTGAGCGCGACCAGGAAGTCGCCCTTTTTGATCCCCGCCTTTTCCGCCGGGGACCCCGCCTTCGGGTCGAGCTCCACCGGAATCAGCACCGTGAAGAACGGCCAGGCGATCTTCTCCGCCCGGAGCTGCGGCGGCGCGTTCGGGTTTTCCGCCGGGACGTAGGACATTTTGACGGTCTGCCGGTCGCGGTGGACATCGAACTCCACTTCGCCGACGGTCAGCAAAATCTTGTTGAGGATGAGTTCGCGCCAGGTGCCGAAAAACGGTTTCCCGTTGATCCGGACGATCTTGTCGCCGGGGCGCAGCCCCGCCTTCCACTCCGGCCCGCTCTGGTCGACGGTAAGCACGGTAAGCTCGCGCATTTTCGGCGTGTCCTGCGGCAGCCCGACCCACCAGATCACGCACCCGAGCAGCAGCCCGGAGAGGATGTTGAAGAGCGGCCCGGCCACCGCCGTGATGATCCGGTCCAGCGGTTTGGCGCGCGGCAGCTCGGTGCCGTCCGCCGCCTTGGGGATCGCGTCGGTGGCGTCCACCTGCGGCAGCTCGACGTAGCCGCCGAACGGCAGCCAGCCGAGGCGGTACTCCACCCCGTTGATCTTCTTCCGCCAGAACGGCTTGAAGCCGAGCGAAAAGGCGTCGATGTGCAGCCCGCGCCATTTGGCCGCGAGAAAGTGGCCGAGTTCGTGTGAAAAAATACAAAATCCGATCGCCACGAAGACGAAAATAAGCGCCAGTATATTCCAGATCCAATCCATACGGGACTACGCCTCTCCTTAAATGATTTCCTCAAGTCTCATGGACACATATCATAACTGTTTGCGGGGGCTTTTTCAAGTGTTCCCGCGGTTTTTATCGGTTTTTTCCGGGGGCGACGATGCGGTAGAGCGCGGTCGCGCCGGGCTTTTCGCGCAGGAACCGCTCCCAATGGTCGCGGGCGTCGGATTTATCGGCGCGGCCCCCCGCCAGATAGTAGCGGTAGGTCGTGCCGCCTTCGGTCACCGGGGCGCAGAGCCAGAAGTTGAAGGAGAAGAAATCGTCCCGGAGGGCGGCCGTCAGCTCTTGCAGCAGCTTCTTCGCCTCCGCCTCCGGCAGCGGGCGGATGAAGGCGACGACCGTGTCGCCCGGTTCGGGCGGCCCGTCCAGCTCCTCCAGCCCGTAAAGCATTCCCCGCATCGCGTCGAATTCGACCGGAACGCCTTCGGCGGCGACCGGGACCGGGCGTTCCGCGCCGTTCAGCGCGCAGCCGGTCAACGCGCCGTCGCGGCTGACCACGAGCAAACTGCGCTTCGGGTGGCCCGGCGGCAGCGGCGCGATCCGGCGGAGCTGCTCGCGGTAGGCGTCGGGCGCGTTGTTCCAGGCCAGCGGGTTGGAGTCGTTGGCCGGGAACAGCACGAGCACCTCCGGCGGGAGCTGCCGCACCGTTTGGTGGATCGCGTACCAGTCCGGGTGCGGCTCCCGGTAAGCCGACACCAGCGCGGCCAAGGTGAGCACCGTGAACACGAAGAAAATGATTTTCCCGTAGGCCGGGAAGCGGCGGCGGAGCAGGGCGACCCCCGCCCCGGAGAGCAGCACCGTCGCCGCCGCCAGCGGCAGCCCGGTGCGCGGCGGACCCGCGTTGAAGACGACCGCCGCGGCTATGACCCAGAGCCAGATCCAGAGGACCGGCAAACTGCGGCGGAAGCGCAACAGCAGCGCCGGGACCGCGGCGAGGAGCACGATCGCCGGGAGCGTTTCGCTCACGGTGTTGGAGAGGAACAAGCCGAACGCCGCGAACGAATCGATCGGAATCCCCCATCCCCGGTTCGCCTGCAATGATTTGAAGTTGACCAGCACCCAGGCCAGGGCGAACGCTCCGGCGGCGGCCAGCGAAATCGCCGCCGGGAGGTGCTTCCGCCACGTCTTGCGGCAGCGGAAGGCGGCGGCCGTCCCCGCCGCGCCGAGGTAGAGCGCCGAGGTCGGCAGTGTCAGCATCGCCCCTGTCGCGCCGAGGACGATCCCTGTGCAGCCGGAAACCGGGAACCGCTTCGCCGCGTAAAGCCCCGCCGCAAACAGCAGCAGGAAAAAGAGTTGCAGCGAGTAGCCGCGCGCCTGCTGCGAATAGAGGACCGCCTGCGGCAGCATGGCGACGAAAAACATGCTCCACAGCGCCGCGCTCCGCCGCCTCCAGAGGCCGAAGGCGACAATCCCCGCCAGCGGAATCGCCAGCACTCCGGCGAGGAAGGGAACCAGCCGGATCCACTGCGGCGTCGCGCCGGAAAACGCGGTCAGCTTGACCGCCAGCGAGTTGAGCGGGTGGTTGTTGGGCAGCGAAAGCGTGGTGAAGATCGTTTTGAGGGAACTTGAGGCGTAGTTTTCCAGCGTCCAGATTTCATCGTATTCCAACGCCGCGTCGAGGCGGAACAGCCGGAACAGCACGCCCGCCGCGGTGATCAGCAGCCCGTACATCAGAAGTTTTTTCTGCCGGATGTTCATTTCTGCTCCGTCGCGTAAGCGCGGGCCCAGGCGTCCGCCACCCGGATGGTCTGGAAGTCGGACTGCGGCTCGACCTCGTGCGCCGCCATGGTCCGCTCGATGATCCGCCAGATGGACGGGAATGAAATTTCGCCGCGCCGGAACTTCTCCACCGCCACTTCGTTGGCCGCGTTCATCACGCCGGGGAGCGTGCCGCCGCGCCGCATCGCTTCCGCCGCGAATTCGAGCGCGGGGTAGCGCCCCGGCTCCGGGAGCTGGAGCTCCAGGCCGAGCCGGGTGGAAAAGTCCAGCGCGGGCAGGCCGCCCGCCGCCCGGTCCGGATACGTGAACGCATATTGGATCGCAAACCGCATGTCCGGCCTCGAAAGCTGGGCGATCAGGCTCGCATCGGCCAGCTCCACCATCGAGTGGATCACCGACTGCGGGTGGATCAGCACCTTGACCTGCTCCGGCGCGACCCGGAAGAGGTGATGCGCCTCGACCATCTCCAGCGCCTTGTTCATCATCGACGCCGAGTCGATGGTCACCTTGGCCCCCATGCTCCAGGTGGGGTGGGCGAGGGCGTCTTTGACCGTTGCTTTTTCGATTTGTTCAAGCGTCCAGGTGCGGAACGCGCCGCCCGAGGCAGTGAGGTAAAGATTGCGGATTTCGCCGTGCTTCCGGCCCGCCAGGCATTGAAAGATCGCCGAGTGCTCGCTGTCCACCGGAATCAATTCACTGCCGGGGTTGGCGGCCAGTTCGCGGTTGATGATCTCCCCGGCGAGCACCAGCACTTCCTTGCTGGCCAGCGCCACCCGTTTCCCGGCCCGCAGCGCGGCGATCACCGGTTCCAGCCCGGCGGTGCCGACGATCGCGCAGAGCACGATGTCGGTCTCCGGCGCGGTCACCAGTTCGAGGACTTTCTCCATCCCGCCCGCCGCCCGGCAGCCGGGCGGGAGCATGGCGGCGAGTTCGCCTGTCCGTTCCGGATCGGTGGTGACCGCCCATTCCGGGCGAAGCTCCGCCGCCTGGGCGGCCAGTTCGCCGAGGTTGTTCCTCGCCACCAGGCCGACCACGTGAAAGCGCTCCGGCAGCGCCGAAAGCACCGCGCGCGCGCTTTTGCCGATGGAGCCGGTGGCTCCGAGCAGGACAACTCCCTTGCGCATGTTATCTGGACTCCACCATGATGGTTACCGGGCCGTCGTTTTCGATCGAGACCAGCATCTCCGCCCCGAACTCTCCGGTCGCCACGGGCACGCCGTATCCGCGGCACAGCCCGATGAATTTTTCGTACAGCGGAATCGCGACTTCCGGCCGCGCCGCTTCGGTGAACGACGGCCGCCTGCCATGCGCGGCGTCGCCGTACAGCGTGAACTGCGAAATCACCAGCAGCCCGCCGCCGACCTCGAGCAGCGAGCGGTTCATCTTGCCCGCGTCGTCCTCGAAAATGCGCAAATTCACGCACTTCTCGGCGAGGAACGCGGCGTCCTTTTCGGTGTCGGCATGGGTGATCCCGAGCAGGACCACCAGCCCGCGCCCGATTTCGCCGATCCGTTCGCCCGCGACATCGACCGCGCTGCGGGCCGCCCGCTGCACCAGCACCCTCATCGAATCAGCCGGGTGAACTCGTTGCGGGTGGCCAGTTCGCGCCGGAACGAGCCGACCATCGAACTTGTGGTCATCACCGAATGCTGTTTCTCCACGCCGCGCATCTGCATGCAGAGGTGCTGCGCCTCCACCACCACGCCGACGCCCTCCGCGCCGAGAATGTTCATCAGCGCTTCGGAGATCTGCTTGGTCAACCGCTCCTGCACCTGAAGCCGCCGCGCGTACATATCGACAATGCGCGCCACTTTGCTCACTCCGATGATCCTGCCGTTCGGAATGTAGCCAACGTGGCACTTCCCGAAAAACGGCAGCATATGGTGTTCGCAAAGGCTGAAAAACTCGATGTCGCGCACGATGACCATGTCGTCGGACTCGGCCTCGAACAACGCTCCGTTGACCACCTCTTCCAGCGTCTGGCCGTAGCCGCGGGTCAGGAAGTGGAGGCTTTTCTCCACCCGTTCGGGGGTGTCGCGCAATCCCTCGCGGGACGGGTCTTCCCCGAGCGCAAGCAGGATGTCGTGAATCTGCTGCTGCATGGAAACCTTCCTTGAATTACAATACGGCGGCCGCCGCCTTGAGCCAGGCGTCCGCCATCAACTGGTGTCCGCAGGGCGTCGGGTGAACCCCGTCGCCGAGCAGTTTCGCCGGGTTCCCTGCCTTTTCCGCCGCTTCGGAAAGCACGCGCTGGAATGGCACGAAGACGGTCCCGTACTCGCCCGCCAGCGTTTTGACCACCGCGCGGCGCTGATTGATTTCCGTCACCCACTCCGGCGTGACCACGCCGGTTTCGAGCACGAAGGGCTCGCACAGCACGAGGCGGCAGCCGGGGAGCGCCTCCTTCGTCCAGTCGATCAGCTTGCGGTAGAACTCCGCGTAGCGCGGAACCTCCACGCCGTTCTGGCTGGCGAACTCGTGCCAGGTGTCGTTGACCCCGATCAGGATCGACAGCACGTCCGGCCTGAGGTTCAGCGCATCGACCTTCCAGCGGGCGTAGAGATCGACCACGCGGTGGCCGCTGATGCCGCGGTTCACCACGTCGATCTCCTCGCCGAGCCGGTCGGCGCGCAGCCGCGCCGCGATGAAGAACGGGTACCCCATGCCGAGGCTTTCCGCCGGGTTTGCGCTCCCGGTGCGCCCGCAGTCGGTGATCGAATCGCCCTGAAACAAAATTCGTTTGCTCATGATGTCGGAACCCTTCCGTTTAATTCAGCATGACCTGGCCGCCGGTGACCGGAATGGCCTGCCCGGTTTCGTAGAGCTGGGTGACCGCGTAGACGATCGCCTTCGCCACGTCGGAGGGGAAACAGCCGCGGTGCATCGGAATTTGCTTTTCGTAAAATTCCTTCACCTCGGCCACCGTCTTCGCGCCCGGAACTTTGCCGCTCTTCAAATACTGCACGAAGAGCCCGCGTTCGGGGTCCGACCACAGCGGGCCGTCGAAGAAGTTGCCGGGGCAGACGCTGTTGACCTTGATCCGGTCCGCCACCAGCTCCAGCGCGAAGCTCTGGGTGAGGCCGATCGTGCCGAACTTGCTGCCCGCGTAAGCGCCGTTGCGGTTGCTCCCGGCCAGTCCGCTCTTGGAGTTGACCTGAACGATGTCCGTCCAGCCCGACGTGCAGGCGTTCTGCCGCGCCATCACCGTCGAAACGTGCTTGGCGCAGAGGAAGTACCCGGTGTAGTTGACGTTGGTGACGAAATCCCAGTCGCGCTTCTCCAGCGTCTTGACCGAACCGGCCTTGAGCACGCCCGCGTTGGCGACGAAGAGGTCGATCCCGCCGCATTTGAGCACGACCGACTTGACCATCCCGGCGACCGATTCCTCGTCGGCGATGTTCACCGCGACGAAGTAGGCTCCGCCCGGCGCGTTCAGTTTCTCCGCCGCCGCCTTCGCGCCTTCGGCGTTGAGGTCGGCGATCACCACCGTCGCGCCCTCGGCGGCCAGCTCTTCGGCGATGCCGTAGCCGAACCCCTGGGCTCCGCCGGTCACCACCGCGACCTTGCCGGAGAGGCGGATGCTCGAACCGCCCGCCACCTGTTTGCGGTACGACTCGGCTTCCCAGTTTTCAATGAAGCTCCGCCCGGCGTCGGAGAGAAGGCGCGGCCCGCCGAACGCCGCGGTGAGCTGCTGGACCAGCGCGCCGTCGCGGGCGAGCAGGGCGACCGTCTCGGCCCCCTTGCCGTTCTTGCCGGCGCAGAAAACCGCCTTGCCGGGGACTTCGACCACCAGCGGCTTGTAGCCGTTTTTCTCCTGAAACGCGCGGATCTGCGCTTCGTCCGGCGCGTCCGAAATGAGCGAAAACGATTTTGCGTAGACGATATGGTCCGGCGTGAACGGCCCGCGCGCGGTCGGGAAGGGCGGCAGCACCTTGACCGTGACGGGAGTAACGCCGTCGCCGAGGAGCCCGCGCAATTTCGGGGCCAGCTCCAGCGCCAGCTCCGCGTCGAGCTCTTCGACCCCGGCAAGCTGGGTCGGGATTCCGGCTTTGGCGTAGGCGGCGTTGAGCGTGGACATGATCCGGTCGTAAACCGCGTCGATCTCCGCCGCCGAATTGCCGCCGACGAAGACGCCGTGGTTTTGCAGGAAGATCGTCGAAACCGGCTTGCCGTGCTCCTTCTCGTACTTCACGCTCGCGTCGTAAACCGTCTTGGCGAGGATGAAACCGGGGTCGGTCTCGGGGATCCACAGCGCGTCGGGGAACAGCCGCCCGCACTCTTCCTGGCCGTTTCTGGCGCAAGAAAGCCCGTTGACCGCCGCCGGATGGAGGTGGACGATGTAGGTGAACGGCATCAGCTCGTGGAGCGGCGCTTCGACCGAGGGGCGGCGGGCGGCGCTGCCTGCGACCGCGAACGCCATCAGTTTGGTCACCATCGCCTCGCGTTCGGCGGTGTCGGCGTAGCCGGAGAGCGAGAAGACTTTGCGGATGGTTTCCCGCTCCATCTTGACGAAGTCGGTCTCCCGGATGTCGGCGAGCGCGACGCCGCTGGGTTTCACGTAAAGAAATTTCCCGTCCTTGTACGAGGTGTTGCCGCCGCCGGCCAGCACATAGGACGGATCGGCTCCGTAGCGGTTGGATAATTCGCGGATCGTCAAAAGCGACATGATGAGTTCCCCTGTTTCCCTTTGGAAAAGACGGCTCCCGTTTTTCTTCCGGGAGCCGTCCGGCTCGTTCGTGTATTACGCGCGCTTCGAGAGCACGTCTTTTTCATACTTCCCGGCCTCTTCGATCCAGCCGATGCCGGGAACGTTCTGCCGGGCGCAGTACTCTTCCCAGATCGCCGCGAAGGGCAGCGACTTCGATTCTTCCATCAGCGCGAGCCGTCCGCCCTTGTCGCCGGACTTCTCCGCCTTTTTGATCAGGGCGGCGGGTTCGGTGAGCGCCATCAAGAGCGCCTTGGACATGTTGCGCGCGCCGATCGTCCAGGCCATGACCCGGTTGATCGAGGCGTCGAAGTAATCCAACCCGATGTGGACGCGCTTGTCGAAGTTGTGGCGGACGATCTCCTCGGCGATGGCGCGCAGCTCGTCGGTCAGCGTCACCACGTGGTCGCTGTCCCAGCGGACGCCGCGGCTGACGTGCAGCAGGACTTCGTCGAAGTACAGCAGTGTGCTAGAGATCTTGTCGGAGATCACCTCGGTCGGGTGGAAGTGGCCCGCGTCGAGGCAGAGCAGCTTGCCGTTCTTGAGCGCGTAGCCCATGTAGAACTCATGCGAACCGACCGTGCAGCTCTCGGCGCCGATGCCGAAGAGCTTGCACTCAACGGCGTCGCGGTTGTAGCGGGAGTCGCATTCGACGGCGAAGATCTTGTCCAGCGAATCGGCCAGGCGTTCGCGCGGGGCGAGCCGGTCGAACGGGGTGTCTTTGAAGCCGTCCGGAACCCAGAAGTTGGTGATGCAGCAGTTGCGCAGCTTTTTGCCGAACGCTTCGGCGATGGCGCGGCAGGCGATGCCGTGCTCGATCCAGAACTTGCGCACGCCCGCGTCGGGGCTGGAGAGCGTCAGCCCGTCCTTCATCATCGGGTGCGAGAAGTACGAGGGGTTGAAATCGAGCCCGAGGCCGTTCTCCTTCGCCCAGTCCATCCAGCGTTCGAAGTGCTTCGGTTCGAGTTCGTTGCGTTTGACTTTCTTCCCGCCGGTCTCGGCGTAGATCGCGTGGAGGTTGAGCCGTTTTTTGCCGGGGATGAAGGAGAGGGTCTTTTCGAGGTCGGCGCGCAGTTCGTCGGCGTTGCGGGCGCGGCCCGGATGGTTGCCGGTCACGGCCAGTCCGCCGTCGAGCGCCCCGGTGTTTTCGAACCCGGCGACGTCGTCGCCCTGCCAGCAGTGGAGGCTGACCGGGATGCGGTCGAGCCGCTCGAACGCGGCTTCGACATCGACTCCAGAGTCCGCATAAACTTTTTTCGCCGCGTCAAACATGGAAGCCATACTCAGAATCTCCTTTTGTATTTCCGTACGCCGTGAAACCTGTTTCTGTATCCGGGTAATATAACACACCTCGAAAAGAGTGCAAGCCCGGCGAATTCATTTTTCGTCAGTTGCCGGGCGGGGGGAAGAACCCCAGATACCAGCGCAGGATCTTCTCCCCGGCGAACATCCACGCCAGGCAGCCGGCGGCGAGGAACGGCCCGAGCGGAACCGCGATTCGCGAAAGCGGGCGTTTGCGCCGCACAGCACAGCCGACGCCGTAGAGCGTCCCCAGCAGCGAACCGGCGAGAACCGAGAAGAGCGCCCCCGGCAACCCGAGCAGGATTCCGGCGGCGGCGACAAATTTCACGTCGCCCCAGCCGAGCACCTCGCGCTTGGCGACGGAGCGCCCCGCGACGGCGAAGAGCGCCAGCAGCCCTCCCGCGACCGCGCCGGAGCCGAGCGCCAACGCGCCGGAAAGCAGGTGGCTCTTCACCCCCCACACCGACGGGAACGCGACCGACGCCGCCAGCCCGAGCAGCATCGCCGGATAGGTCGTCGCATCCGGGATCAGCCGGTGTTCGAAATCGATCCAGACGGTGGTGACGCAGAGCATCGCCATCGTGAAGTAGAGCAGCGCGGTGAACGGCGGCTGCTGCGCCGCGCCGACTTTGAGGAGCAGCAGCGCAAAGAGGATTCCGGTCAGCGCTTCGACGATCACGTAGCGCGGTGAAATCGGCGCATGGCAGCTCCGGCAGCGGCCGTGCAAGGCCAGCCAGCTCACCAGCGGGATGTTGTCGAACCAGCGGATCGGCGTGCCGCACTTCGGGCAGTGCGACGGGGCGGTCGCCACCGATTCCCTCAGCGGCAGCCGCCAGATGCAGACGTTGAGGAAGCTCCCCAGGCAGATGCCGAAGAGGAAGCTCGACACCAGGAAAAAGCCGACCACGCCGATGTCGTCGAATCCGGCGCGGGTCCACCAGTAGTAATTGGAGCCGTCGGTCAGTCGCAGAAGCGCGGTCATCATGCTTGTTTCCCTTCCATTCCGGCGCGCATCGCCTCGATCGGCGCGGGCAGCCCCGTCCAGATTTCAAATGATTTTGCCCCCTGGTAGAGCAGCATCGCCGCTCCGCCCGCCGCCGGAAGCCCCGCTTCCCGCGCGCGTTTCAACAAAGGAGTATCAAGATAAATGGTGTCGAACACCGCGAGCTTGAGCCCGGCGCGCAGCAGCTCGAGGTCGAATGGCGCGGGGTCGGTTTCGCGGAGGCCGAGGCTGGTCGCCTGAATCAGGAAATCGGTGTCGGCGAACCAGCGTTCCAGCGTCCCGCGGTCGTCGGGCCGGGCGGTTTCGACCGCGAGGCCGGGGTTGGCGGCGCGGAGTTTCTCCGCCAGCTCTTCCGCCTTTTCGAGCGTCCGGTTGGCGAGGCGGATGGATTTCACGCCGCATTCGGCGAGGTGGAAGCTCGTCGCGTGCGCCGCGCCGCCGCAGCCGATGAAGCAGACCGCGCTCCCGGCCAGTTTCCGCCCGAAGCTCTCTTCGAGCGCCTTTTCCAGGCCGTACCCGTCGGTGCTGGTTCCGGTGAGGCGGCCGTCCGTCCCGACGGTCACCGTGTTGACGCTCGACGCGGCGAGCGCTTTGGGGTCCGCCGCGTCGAGGTAGGGGATGATCGCCGCTTTGTGCGGCACCGTGCAGTTGAACCCGGCGAGCTCCCGCCGGGCGGTTTCGACGAACTCTCCGAGCTCCTCCGGGCGGACGTGGATCTTGCGGTAGGGCGAGCCGAGATGGTGGAATTCGAATGCGGCGTTCTGCATGCCGGGGGAACGGCTGTGGCCGACCGGGTCTCCGATGACAGCGTAGTTTCTCATGGAAAATTTATCATTTCGGACTGGATTTTTTATGATTATGGCGTTAATATACATGGTAACGTTGCCGATGGCAATCCCGAACCCGGAAAAATATCGAACGAAACCAAATCCGAAGAGAAAAGAGCAATGAGAAAACACTGGATGCAGGTGTTGGCCTTCGGGCTATTGATCCTTGCCGCGACCGCCGGCTGCGAAGCCTTCAGGGAGGCATGGTCGGAGGCGCTGGACCCCGAAACCGAAATGACCGACGACCCCAAAAGCGAAGATTACCGGCGGAAATATGTGATCCACCTCAATTCGACCGTCAAATATCCGCGCGCCGGCGAGCTCGAACGCGAAATCAGCACCTTCGACGGCAAAACCGTCTGGATCAACACCAATCAACTGTTCAGCAGCAAGAACATCCGCGACGCGAAAGCGGTTTCGCGGCCCGGCAACCCCGACGTCTTCGACCTTCAGTTCAGGGTGGACCGCTTCGGCAAGCTCCAGTGGCAGCTCCTTTCCGGCAACCACAGCAGCGAGCCGGTCGCGCTGGTGGTGGACGGCGTCTACTTCACGAGCTTCTACCCGGAACCGGCCGAGAACGATTCCGCCGACTGGATCACGCTGCGGGTCGGGATCAACCCGGTCACCGCGCGCGGCATCGCCAACAACGCCAAGAAAAATTACGTCAGTTTGAACCCGGATTCCTCCAACTGGTTCTGAATCAATGAGCAAGACCAAACGCGGCTATCCGTATCAGGCGGGCGTGATCGACGTGGGGGCGCATTCGACCCGCCTCGATATTTTCGAAGTCGCCGCGGGCGGGAAAGTGACGCTCCTGGAGACGCTGGCGCGGTCGCTCAACCTCGGGTATGACGTTTTCCGCCACGGCTCGGTTTCGCCGGAAAATCTCGCCACGCTCGGCTCGGTGATGGCCGATTTCTCCCGGAAACTGGCCGAATACCGCGTCCGGAGCTGCCGGGTGGCGGCGACCAGCGCCATCCGCGAGGCGTTCAACCGCGAACTGGTCGTCAACCGGGTGCGCACCGTTTCGAACCTGACGCTCGACATCCTCGAAAGCCAGGACGAGACCCGGATCACCTTCCTCGCCATGCGCGAAACCCTGCGCAAGCGCCTGCCGTTCGATTCGCTCTCCGGAATCTGCCTGGTGGTCGGCACCGGTTCGCTGCTGGTGAGCTGGTTCGACGGCGGCCTCATGCGTTTTTCGGAAGAAGTCCCGATCGGAACCAGCCGCCTGGAGGACGCCTTCGGGCGCTCCTCGTCCTCGATCGAGCAGGTGATGGAGACGCTGCGGTCGCAGGACATCCGGCAGCGGCTGCAGGAAAGCGTCGGGCTCGACCCCGACCGCCCGGTGACGCTGATCGCGATGGGCGCCTCGGTCCGCATGCTGGCCGGAAAGTGTTCTGACGGAACCCCCGAGGTGGGCGAAGACGAGGTGATCGAGCTCTCCCGCGAGACGATCACCCGCGCGGTCAATTTCGCCGTCGCCGCCGAGCCGGGAGCGCTGGCCGCGGAATACAAGGTTTCCGAACCGGTCGCCGGAGGCGTCGCCGCCTGCGCCGGAATCCTCGGCTACTTCCTCGAAGAGTTCGACTGCCCCGGCTTCATCTGCCCCGGCACCACCACCCGCATCGCGCTGATCCGGGACTTCGTGCGCCGGGGAGGGGAGGCCGACCCGTTCCACGAAGACCTCGTCGCCATCTGCGGCGCGCTCGGCCGCAAATACGGCTACGACGCCGGGCACGCCGATTCGGTCACCCGCATCAGCCTCGCCGTCCAGGACAAGCTGCGGCGGGATTTCGACTTCGCGCCGCGTTCGCCGGTCCTGCTCGAAGTCGCCGCCCGGCTGCACGACATCGGCCGTTTCGTCGATACCCGGCAGCACCACAAGCACTCCTGCTATTTGATTTCGAACATGCAGCTTCCCGGCGTCTCCGACGCGGAACTGCGGGTGATCGCCGCCGTGGCGCGCTACCACCGCAAGGCCGCCCCCAAGGAGTCGCACCTGGAATACATGCAGCTCTCCGCCGAGGAAAAAGTGACGGTGCTCAAACTTTCCTCGATTCTCCGGGTGGCCGACGCGCTCGACTGCACCCGGCGGCGGCGCTTCGACCGGATGCGTCTGGTGCGGCGCGGCCATACGCTGGTCATTCAGGCCCCGGCGTCGGGAGGATGCCGCCAGGAGCGGC
>Ga0209373_10003548_pt1 | contig 14285 bp, 7 predicted proteins | sample Higcelweek5metaG_FD_187173 | JGI IMG/M metagenome (GOLD analysis project Ga0209373, IMG submission 187173) | Freshwater pond sediment microbial communities from the University of Edinburgh, under environmental carbon perturbations - High... | ecosystem: Environmental > Aquatic > Freshwater >...
CCTTTTGAAAATTTCACATCAACGCCTTCGCCGGCAACTTGTTTCACCGCGTCGAAAACCGAAACGGAATGAATTGGTTCAACAAAAGAACTACCACCACCGCCAGTAACAGCAGGATTTCCATTAGGTCCAATAACTGCTATCGATTTAATTTTCTGTTTATCAACAGGAAGAAAGTTTGACTCGTTTTTCAGAAGAACAATACCTCCACGCGCAGCATCGAGCGCAGTAGAGCGAACAAATACATCATCAACTTTATACCCCTGAGCTATATCCGCATTTTTCAGCAACCCAAAACGTTTGTAAACAGTCAAAATTCTACGAACCTTGTCGTCGATCAATTTTTCGTCGAGCTGACCATTTTTGATTGCCGTGATCAACGTATCGGGAGCCATAAATTTTCCTGACGGCATTTCCAGGTCAAGTCCTCCTTTAGCGCAAGCAATTCCATCGTAAGTCGAAACCCAATCGGACATGATGAAGCCATCAAAGCCCCATTTGCCTTTTAAAATCTGATTATTAAGGTAATCATTCTGCGACGCATGAACCCCATTTACAAGATTATAAGAAGTCATAACTGTGGCAACTCCACCTTCTTGCACTGTCATTTTAAAAGCAGGAAGATAAATTTCGTGCAACGTACGCTCGTCGAGGTTAGATGAAACTTTGTGCCGATTAAAATCTTGATAATTAACCGCATAATGCTTTGCTGTTGCAATTATTCCTTCACCCTGCATCCCTTTGGTATAAGATGCCGCAATTTTTCCGGCAAGAAAAGGATCTTCGCCTAAGTATTCAAAATTACGACCGCAGAAAGGAGCACGGTGAATGTTCATTGCCGGCCCAAGCATAATGTGTACATTTTTCGAACGAGCCTCACTTCCAATTGCTTTTCCAACATTCTTCGCAATCTCTTTATCAAAAGAAGCAGCCATTGCTATACTTGCAGGGAAGGAAGTTGAAGGTCCCGGGTTTCTTACTCCAACCGGGCCATCTGCCATTCTAATTTCAGGGATTCCAAGGTTTTCAAACCCGCGAATATAAAACCCATTATACCCTCCAATAAAATCGACCTTTTCCTGAAGGGTCATCTTCTTAATCAGTTTTTCGATCTCCTGATCGCGCCCTTGCTTGGGCGAACAAGAAACAAGAGATACCAGACTAATCAATACTATCACAAAGAAATTTCTGTTCATATAAATTAAGCTTTTAGATTTTTCGATATCGTAAAAATAGAATTTATAGGATATTAAATACTTATGTGTCCCTACATCAAAAGCTCAAAAAAATACATCATAAATACATCAACCAATAAAAACCATCTGGTTTGAAATCAAAAAAGCCATTAAACGTAGACTTACGGCGCTATCGAACAATTCTATTTTTTTCTATTTTTGTTCCTAATAAATAATAACCAAGAACAAAGCAATTATCCGAATGAACCTAAAAATCAAACACTCGATATTTCTTTTATCCTTTTTCTTCGCTTTAAATTTCCAAGCTTATGCTCAGGGCGATCAATCGCCAGTTGAAAAATTTGGTCAATTAAAGATTGAAGGGACAAAGATTGTTGGCCAAAACGGAGAAACAGTTCAACTTACCGGAATGTCGCTTTTCTGGAGCCAGTGGATTGGGAAATACTACAACTACGAATGTGTGAAGTGGCTAAAGGACGACTGGAAGTGTTCGATTATTAGAGCAGCAATGGCTGTAAACCCCAAAGGCTATGCTTCGAACCCAAAAAACAACAAGAAAAAAATTGAAACAGTAGTCGATGCATCAATAGATCTAGGAATTTATGTAATCATTGATTTTCACGAACATAACGCAGAGAATTATCTAAAAGAAGCTAAAATTTTCTTTGCCGATATGGCACAGAAATACGGAAAATATCCCAATGTGATTTATGAAATATACAACGAACCTCTCGATGTTTCATGGTCGGGCGTGGTTAAACCTTATTGCGAGGAAGTAATATCAGTCATTCGGAAATATGACCCCGACAACATTATTATATGCGGAACACCAAAATGGTCGCAAAATGTTGACGATGCCGCACTCGACCCTATTGCGGACAAGAACACTGCTTATGCTGTACATTTCTATTCGGGCACACACAAACAATGGTTAATGGACAAAGCTGAAACTGCTATGAATAAAGGCCTTTGCATTTTTGTGTCGGAATACGGTACAACCGAAGCAAACGGTAACGGCCCTGTGTTTGTTGAAGAGACTCAAAACTGGTACAACTGGATGGACAAATACCATATAAGTCACTGTAACTGGTCGATAGCCGATAAAAAAGAGTCATCATCGGCACTAGTGGTTGGAGCATCGCGCAAAGGCGGTTGGAGCGACAAACAGATAAAACCTTCGGGAAAAATTGTTCGTGCCGAGCTTCGGAAAAAACACGATCAAATGTTTAAATAAGAAAGCCATTTCCTTCAATGCAAGAATTTACTGCCATAACGGTTTCTGTCATCAACATTATCATAGCTTTATCCTATCTCGTTTTGTTGATAAAAAAGAAGATTAAGCCCGCACTTGCCATGTGGCTATTCTTCAGTTTGGCTGTATCAATGAGCCTTATCACCTATTTAAAAGAAGGCAATTACGGTTTTTGGGACAATGCACTCAATACCGCCGACCTGTTCCTGACCATTTTTGTCACCATTCTAATTTTCATCTTTGGCGATAAAAGCACAAAATTCAACAAGTTCGACCTTGTTTGTTTAGGCGTTGTTGGGATAATTGTCATCTTTTGGATCATCACTCAAAACCATTTGGTAACTAACCTTGGAATTCAGTTAATATTGATAATTGCCTATTTTCCCGTTGTAAAACGAATGTTGAAAGCGAAAGAGAATACCGAATCTTTTTTTATTTGGATCTTACTGATGATTGCGCCGTTTGTATCGCTGGTTTCGAGCAAAGGTGCGCTGGCTACTGTTTACGCAGTCAGGGCAATTTTATGCACCGGACTATTACTTTTACTGATGTTTAGGATAGAAACACAGAACCAAAAATCTGTTCGAAAAAGTAAAGAAATTCGGTAATACCTACTCTATCGTTAATTCCATTTTCAACCTTCAACAAGCCTATTTGTCAGAAAAAAACCACAAAAACTGACAAACACTAATAAGTGACATCATTCACAAATGCCATTTTTACATGAAAATCATTTCTTTGAGCCATGGCATAATCATTGATTAATGTGAATCCGTTCTAATTGAAGAAAAATTAAAAACATTAAATATTATGGGAAAAATTATTGGAATCGACTTAGGAACCACAAACTCGTGTGTTTCGGTGATGGAAGGTAGCGAACCCGTTGTTATTCCGAACAGCGAAGGTAAACGTACAACACCATCAATTGTAGCTTTCATCGAAAATGGAGAGCGCAAAATTGGAGACCCTGCAAAACGACAGGCAATTACAAACCCTCACAAAACTATTTACTCTATAAAGAGAATAATGGGCGAATCTTTCGATAAATTATCAAAAGAGGTTGCTCGTGTAGCTTACGATGTTGTAAAAGGCGACAACAACACACCTCGTGTGAAAATTGACGACCGTCTTTATTCACCACAAGAAATTTCGGCAATGGTGCTTCAAAAAATGAAGAAAACTGCTGAAGACTATCTTGGACAAGAAGTTACAGAAGCTGTAATTACAGTGCCAGCATACTTTAACGACGCACAACGCCAAGCAACAAAAGAAGCTGGCGAAATTGCAGGTTTGACAGTTCGTCGTATTATCAACGAACCAACAGCTGCATCGTTAGCTTATGGCCTCGACAAAAAAGACCGAGACATGAAAATTGCTGTATACGACCTTGGTGGTGGTACTTTCGATATCTCGATACTTGAACTTGGCGATGGCGTTTTCGAAGTAAAATCGACCGATGGTGATACTCACCTTGGAGGCGACGACTTCGACGATATCATTATCAATTGGTTGGCCGACGAGTTCAAGAGCGATGAAGGAATTGACCTTCGCCAAGACCCAATGGCTCTTCAACGTTTAAAAGAAGCTGCTGAAAAAGCTAAGATTGAATTATCGAGCACAACAAGCAGCGAAATTAACCTGCCCTACATTATGCCGGTTAATGGAATTCCAAAGCACTTGGTTAAAACTTTGACCCGTGCAAAATTCGAACAATTGGTTGATGGGTTGGTTCAGGCAACAATTGAACCTTGTCGCCGCGCAATGAAAAACGCAGGCATGACAAATGCCGACATTGACGAAGTGATCCTTGTTGGAGGTTCGACTCGTATCCCTGCCGTTCAACAAAAAGTTCAGGAGTTCTTCGGGAAAGCCCCTTCAAAAGGTGTTAATCCTGACGAAGTTGTAGCAGTTGGTGCTGCAATACAAGGTGGCGTATTAACTGGCGAAGTAAAAGACGTTCTTTTGCTCGACGTTACTCCACTTTCATTGGGTATCGAAACTATGGGTGGTGTAATGACTCGTTTGATTGAATCGAACACAACCATTCCAACAAAAAAAGCTGAAACATTTACAACCGCATCCGACAATCAGCCTTCTGTTGAAATTCACATTTTGCAGGGCGAACGTCCAATGGCTGCTGCCAATAAAACTATCGGCCGTTTCCACCTCGACGGGCTACCACCAGCACCACGTGGTATTCCACAAATTGAAGTGACTTTCGATATTGATGCTAATGGTATTCTTCACGTGGGAGCAAAAGATAAAGCAACCGGAAAATCTCAAAGCATACGTATTGAAGCGTCAAGTGGGTTGAGCGATGCTGAAATCAAACGAATGAAAGAGGAAGCTGAAGCAAATGCAGATGCCGACAAATTGGCAAAAGAACGTATCGATAAACTTAATCAGGCCGATGGGTTAATTTTCCAGACCGAGAAAAACCTCAAAGAGTTTGGCGATAAGTTACCTGCCGATAAAAAAGCACCTATTGAAGAAGCATTGAAAAAACTGAAAGATGCCCATGCAAAACAGGACTTAGACGCAATTGACGTTGCATCGGCCGAACTCAACAACGTGTTTCAGGCAGCTTCGCAAGAGATGTACAATGCTCAGCAAGCCCAAGGTGGAGCGCAAGCTGATCCTCAGGCCGGACAACAACAGCAATCAAATCCTAATCAAGGCGGAAAAGATGCTGAAGTAACCGATGTTGACTTTGAAGAAGTAAAGTAAATAATCCGAACCCATAAAGGGTAATAGAATAAATTAGCAGCCCTATCTGGAAGTTTTCAGGTAGGGCTTCTTTTGTTTGTACTTCAATAGTGCATCTATTCTAAATTGACAAACTGCAAAGTGCACTTCAATTCATTTCTTCTCCCTAATTCTTTTGATCAACTCGCAACTTTCCCAAACATTTTTCTACCAACTTAATTTGAATATTCGTTTTTAATCGTTGGTGAAAAACAGCGAATCAAAACACCTATCTTTCTGGTTTCTAATTTTGTTTACTTACATTTGCTAAACACAATAAACCTATTATGAAAGTATTCTATTTATTACTATTTGCCCTTGCAATAGTTAATTGTAGGGCTGCAAATCCTTTACTCACCATTGAAGGTGGACAGGTACAAGGCGTAAAAGCCGATATCGAAGGAGTGTACGTTTATCGCGGAATTCCGTATGCTGCACCTCCAATTAAAAACCTCCGATGGAAGGCTCCTCAATCTGTCATACCATGGCAAGGAGTAAAAATTGCCGACAAATTTGGACATCCAGGTTACCAAGCCGTTCACTATCCCGGTGGCTATACTACCGAGTGGGGCTATGGCGATGAGTCTCCCTACAGCGAAGATTGCCTCTACTTAAATGTTTGGACAAAAGCTCCGGGCGAAGTTACTAAGAAACTTCCTGTTGCACTGTGGATTCATGGTGGCGGTTACCGCGAAGGATGGGGCTCAGAACCTGAATTTGATGGGCAAGAATGGGGAAATAAAGATGTTGTATTGGTTTCAATAAACTATCGTTTGGGTGTCTTTGGATTTTTGGCGCATCCCGAACTTTCAAAAGAAAGCCCCAATAACGTTTCAGGGAATTACGGCATTCTTGACCAGATTGAATCTCTCAAATGGATTAAGAAGAATATTGCTCAGTTTGGCGGTGATCCTGAGAATGTAACAATATTTGGTCAAAGCGCTGGTGCCGGTAGTGTAAAAACGCTTTGCGAATCACCATTGGCAAGGGGGTTGTTCAAGAAAGCAATTATTATGAGCGGTGGAGGATTAACACCACCTCCCGCAGCCGAGTCGAATGCTTCCAGTGCTGCACCTAATGCACGTCCAGGCGGCATGGGTGGATTTGGTCCAGTGACGCTTGAACAGGCGGAAACTCAGACCAAGGAAATTCTGGATTGGGCTGGTCTAACATCACTTGAAAAAATGCGTGCCGCTTCAACCGAAATAATCTACACCGTTGGAAGTCTGTATTCTTCTGTTACAGGAAACCGTACCCGAATGACCGGCTCACCAATAGTTGATGGTTATGTTTCGCTCCAAAGTTTCGATGCCTCAGCAATTGACAATAAGCTGGCAAATGTTCCGTACATGATTGGCTTCACGCTGAACGACATGGGTAACATGTCTCCAGGAATTGCTGAATTCTGTCTAAACCGTGAGAATACTGGCAGCAAAGCTTTTGCATATCAGTTTGCCCGTCCATTACCAACCGATGGCAGGGAAAACGTATTAAAGGGAGCGTTCCACTCTTCCGATCTTTGGTATGTATTTAAATCGCTCAAACATTGCTGGAGACCAATGATAGAAGGCGACTGGGCTCTTTCCGAAGCTATGCTTACTGCCTGGACCAACTTTGCCAAATATGGTGATCCGAACGGCAAAAGTGCCGGCAAGTGGGCTCCTTATACAAAGGAAAATCCTAAGTTTATGGTTTTCAAGCTCGATGAAAGCGACAAAGAAAACTCGGGAATGGGTGAACCATTAAAACCTTGATATTACAAATTGAAAAACTACCGTTGATATGGATGGATTAATTTTTTAGTCTATTTCCTTTCACCGTTTAATACAAACAATAAAAATGAGGCACAATATTTACAAGTAATATTGTGCCTCATTTTTCTTTAGTGATATAAATGGCTTTCTGCCAAAACGCACAAGTTAAACGCTACGACGTGGCAACTTACACTCAAACAAACGGCATAAACATTGGGTATCATCAAACCAGATGGCATCACCTTGGAGTCGTCGCTACGCGGCTTAAATTCGTTATCCTTATATGCATCTATTGTTGATTATGTGCTAATTAGATCTTTATAAGCAGTTTTATTGCAATATTTTGGCAGAATTCAGATTTAAGGTATAATGCAAAAGCCGCATAGCAGCGACAGCATAAATAATTTCCTTTTCTATGTTATATCCAACATTAAATACTATCCGTATTTTACATCTACAAATGAGCTTCTATTATTGTTTATTCAAAGATTCCAACATGTTTTTGCAAATAGTAGAAAAACAACATGTGTTACCTTTAATGAATTGAAGTAAAACACAAAAACAAATCATTACTAACTAATGTGAACCATTATTTCGAAAGAAAAGGTGGTTTTTACTTTCCATAAGATGCCATAAACACCCTCTTTAAGCTATCAAATAAGCTAATTAATATCGATAAGAAACTGAAAGACAGATTGTTGATTTTTTTTCTTAAAATAATTAGATTTTAAAGAAATAGGGCGTATATTGTGCCCGTAATTTAATATCATATTATGAATAAAGGAACAGTTAAATTTTTTAATAATTCAAAAGGTTTTGGATTCATTAAAGATGCAGATTCAACAAAAGAGTATTTCGTACATGTAAATGGCTTGAAAGACGACATCAAAGAAAATGACGAAGTTACTTTCGATCTTGAAGAAGGTAGAAAAGGTTTAAATGCAGTAAATGTTAGACTAGCATAGTTTATATCATTATAAACATTTAAAATTTCAAAGCCTTACGTAAGTAAGGCTTTTTTTATTCCCATAATTCTCCGCTCATCCCACTTTTATAAACGTCACCGCCTCTCTTCCCTATTACTTTATTTTTGAGTTTAGAATCTCACCTTCTCAAAAAAACACAATTCTCATTTTTGAATAAAAATACGTTCAGCATCAAACAGCAATGCAAAAAACTTCTACAAAACGAAGCAATTAGGTATTATACCCCCATAAAAAAAACATTTTACAGCATATAAACGTGCCTGTTTTTTTCAAAATTTACATGTCGAAATAATTGACAATCAAACAATATAGCATGTTCTATACTTAAACCACACAGTAACTATGAAAAAATCAGGTTTATTATTCTTCACATTTCTGCTTTGCTTTATAACGGCACGAGCAGAGAAAGTGGACACACCTTGGGTGGGTATTAGCTACTCGTTCAATTTTTGTGATGGAAGCATTTTCCCAACTACAAATCCACAGTTAGACACTATCAATTATGGCATTCTCAGATACAATAAGGGAGATGGAAGTGTTTGCCAATATAATGGAGCCCAGCATGGTGTCGAATTCAAGGCAGGCAACTATATCGAACTTGATGTTGCCGGAAGTGTTACTTTAAAACTTGGAGGCTGTCAATATTCGGGTTCTACCTCAACAATTACGGTTTCAGACAAAAACGGCACTTACACCGAAACAAAAGCCTCAAAAACAGCAACCTGCAACGAAACCATCAACTTCACTTACGAAGGACCAAAAACCACATTGGTAATTGCAAACGCCGTAGGTAAAACATACATTCCAACAATTGACGTTGTTGCAGCCGACATTGTTGCCGAAGCAGGCCAAACCTACAGCTACAACTTTGCCGACGCATCGGTCTTCGAACAAGTTACAACAACAAAATATTCAACATTTGTTACTGCCGATGGCATTGTAACCATGAAAAGCAACGATGGCGCACAATTTTGGTGGCACGACACGCAACACGGAGCAGCAATGTATACAGGCAACTCTATGTCGTTTGTTGTTGCTGGAAATTCTAAAATTACGTTGGGGACTTGCCAGTACAGCATGGCCGATGTTGTGATGGAATTCTCTGATTCAGAAGGTAATATTCTAGGATCAATACCTGCCACCGACAAAGGAACAGGAGCTTGTAGTTCTCACTCGTTCAATTACAAAGGCGAAGCCGGAACGGTAATAGGAACTTTCAAAAATAACGGCTCTTCAACAGGCACAATCTATATTCACGGAGTAACTATTGAGAATGAAAAAGCCAAAACAGCCATGATCGATTCATGGGACTTTGGTGCTGCTCAGTTAGATACGACAAAATATGCGAATAAACTTACTGAATCGCTCATTAACAGCTGGTACGACACCACAATCGCAACTGGCTCAACAGGTACTACGTTCCCTGCATCTTTTAGTGTTGATGAGTTAAAATGGGTTGGCGCAGCAAACAAAGACAGGTTAAGAACATCGAACGAAAACCTGACCCGTTATGATGCCAATGGAGCCCCTATTGTTATTGAAGATGAAACACTTACTGGTTCGCTCTATGTAAACGCAAGTGCAACAACGGCAAGATATCTTACAATCGATGCCAATGAAGACGACGAGGTTTACGTTTACTGCAAATCGCAAAACGCCGCTGGACTAATCAACTTCGTCTATTCCGACCCAACAATACAAACCGACACCGCCTCATCGAGTAGTAATGGTGTAAAGATCAGGTTCGTTGCAAAAAATACCGGCACATACAAAATCTACGACACCAAGGATAAACCTTTCTACTATCGGATTTTAAGAAAAGATGCCACAATGGTAAAAGTTTCGGGCGAAGTTGACATCACAGAAGCCCCAGGCATTCCTGCCGGCTACAAAATTGAGTTCAAAAACGCAGCTGGAAAAACCTGGAATGCCTCAGTTTCGGGAGGATCTTTCAGCACAAAACTCCCTGCTGGATTTGAATACTCATTAAGCCTTGTTGGGGCAAACGGCTATATAATTAACAACGGATCAAAATTGACTATTGAAAGCGAAACTTCTCATGCAATTTCAATAGAAAAGCTCGAAATGTACACCGTTAGCGGTTCAATTATCGGATTAGATTCGACCCAACTAAGAAAACTGGCGTTGGTTTATACCCCCGCAACAGAAAAGGTTTACAATCCTGAAACAAACATCAATGCTAGTGCGGCAACCTATACTTCCAATCTGGAACCGAATTGTTTATATACCATTACAGCAACAGGAGTAAACGATTACAGCATTTTAGACGACACAATTACAATTGGAAATGCCAATTCATCAGCTAACATTACTTTTGTGGCAAAACAAGTTTATCCGTTAACCATAACCACTGAAGGATTGGCAGATTCGTTGAAATCCAAATTAAAACTGGCTTTCACAAATCTGAAAGAACCAGGTTACACTTACACTTTCGCCGACCTGAACAACATTGAACTTCGAGATGGAGATTACACCGTATCGTGTTTAGGAATCGAAGCTTATCCTGTTGAACTTGGTGCCATATCCAATGTGAAGATTGCAGGTTCTTCAAGCTCCAAAACATTAACATTCAAAACTGTAACTTCGTGGCCTTTCGACGACGCAACCATCACCAATAAAGATGCTGCTTACAAGGGATTGCTATTCACAGGAAATATCTATAATGAAAAAGCAAAAAGCCATATCGTAGCAAAAGCAGGTGCAAGCATTAAAGTACCAATGAATCCAAACGAAAAACTCACCATCGGATACTACTATGCAGCAGCTTTTTCAATTAATGGAGGTGATACCATCAGAACAACAAGCAACAGCACCAGTATTGCTGAAAGTACATCGTACACATATACAGGGAGTGAAGCCGGCTATGTTACTATAGGAACAGGATCCGGAACAACCTACATCACCGACATGTCGGTGATTAAAGTAATCCCTTATGCCGAAACAATTACGGTTGGGGTAGATAAAGATTACCTGACCATAAACGAAGCGTTAGATGCTGTACGAAGAATGACCCGTTTAAACAACGAACGTATTTCAATCGTCATCGACCCGGGAAACTATGAAGAGATGCTAGTTATTGACGTTTCAAATGTGTCTTTCATCAATGCGGCAGAAGAACCAAGCATTGCACTGCTCAACAAAGGTGTCGACATTGATGAAAATGCGGTTAGAATCACCTCTTATTATGGACACGGTTACAACTATTACAGCATGGCACCTAACCAAAAATGGAGTGCCGATGCTTTACGGGTCAATAAAGAAAACGGGTATTCAACCTATACAAATACTGGAGGAGCTTCAAGTAGTGGCTCGTACTGGAATGCTACAGTTGTGGTAAGTGCCGCGGGTTTCGAAGCTTCCGATATCATCTTCGAAAACTCGTACAACCAATACATTTCGAAAAAAGAGTCGGAAGATGTTGTTGTTGAATGGGCTGTTGGAGGAAAAGGCAAACGCCCAACCGACATTGGCAACACTGCTGTTCAGGCAAAAAGTTTTGTTGAAAGAGCAGCAGCTCTGGCCTACGCCAAAAGTGGAGATAAATCGATATTGAATAATTGCCGGATTGTTGGTCGCCAGGATTCGTTCTATGGAGCTGAAGGTGCGAGAGTTGTTGCATATAAAGGTTCACTTATGGGAGGTACCGATTACATTTTTGGAGGCATGACCTTGGTTTGCTACAAAACCGACCTCGCGATGAACACCAGCGATGCCAGCACCGACGTTTCGTATATCACTGCGGCACAACAAACCAGCGCATCTACCCGTGGGTACCTCATGTACGAATGCAACATTACTTCGGCAAAACCAGGAACAGAAACAGCTTCGGCATTCCTCTCAAAACCAGGCATGTTAGGTCGCCCATGGCAAGGCACCACCAGCGAAGTGGTTTATTACAACACAACAATCGACACTACAAACTTCACCGGATCGGAAGGAAAATCCATGATACAGCCAGAAGGCTGGAACCCTTCATTGGGAGGCCCAACCGACAGGTGTTTTGAATATGGAACAATTGAAAAATCGGGCGAAGATAATTCATCAAAACGAATCAGTTGGTCGCACGTATTAACAGCTCCAACATTAACCGATGGAACCAAAATCACAACGTTCAACTTCACAAAAGGAACTGACAACTGGAATCCAATTCTGGCAATAGAAACTACGGAACCAGACTTTGTTGTTGAAAATATCGTATTTGGAAAAGTTGATTCACATGATGATTTCACTGGAAACCTGAACTTTAGATGGGATTCAAACAATGCTTATCTGATTTTCAAAATTGCTGATGATAGCATAGTAAACTCAGGAACAAACTATCAGGTTGATAACATCGAAGTTTATTTCGATATGGATAATTCGAAAAATATTCACTGGCCTCGTAACGGCGGATGGGTTAATAATGATCCAACATTCGATTCAACCGACTATCAGTTAAGATTGGTGCCAGATGTCGAATTCAGCAAAAACAATACGCTGGGCGGAGTTATTCAAACATACACCAAAACCGAAATTGGTTATAATTTTGAATTAATTATACCTTGGGATTCGCTGATGCAGGGCTTTATCCCCGCTATCGGAACAAAAATTGGTTTTGATGTTTTGGCAAGCGACAACGATGCAACAGCTTCGGATGCAAATCGCAACCAAATTACGTTAGTTTCTCCAACAGCAAATCCTTTCAACGACCCATCGCTGTTTGGCACATTCCAGTTTGAGGAAAGCGGCACGTTCAGCATCGAAACTGACGAAGAAGCACCAACAACTGTAAGCAAACTTGAAGCAACAGCAACCAGCAGCACAGTAAAATTAACTTGGGACAATGCAACCGACAATATTGCAATTCTTTACTACAACATTTATCAGAATGGAACTTTGATTGCCGACTCTTTATACGCGAAAGAAAGCGGAAACACCTACTCAATTAAAAACCTGGCCGATGGCAACTACACCTTCGCCATCGAAACGGTCGATAACTTTGCTAATGTATCGGCAGAAAAAGCATCGGCAACTGTAGCGGTTTCATCAGTTTCAGCAAACAACATATCCAATTCTATTCTTGAAGTTTATCCTAATCCTGTTGGTTCTGAACTGACAATAAAAGGAATGGAAAACATTTCAAAAATTGAAGTGATTGGATTAAAAGGGAATGTTGTGAAAACTTTTGAAGGAGCATCTAGGATTAATGTTTCGCAATTACCAAAAGGAACATATATTCTTAAGGTTCAAAGCGAAAAGAATGTATTAACAACAAGATTCCTCAAAAATTAAGTTCTATTTGATAGTGCAAAGCCAGAGGCCGTTCTCATTGAGTCCGGCCTCTTTTTTAACCCATCCTTAACCTTTCGATTCCTGAGTTTTCAAAATTCATTTTGGTTAACCTATTCGCTATATTTGCCTTCCATTTTCATCAACTTTGATGACAAATAATCAGAATCAAAAAATCTAAAAAATAGAAAGTCATGGCTGAATTTATCTATCAGAAACCATTCCCTCTTCAAAAGGATACAACCAATTACAGGTTGTTAACAAAGGATTACGTGTCGACTGTTGAGGCCGATGGTCGTAAAATATTGAAAGTTGCTCCTGAAGGCCTCGAACTGTTGGCCCGCGAAGCTTTTACCGATGTATCGTTTTACCTTCGTCCAGCGCACCTCGAAAAAGTGCGTGCAATACTCGACGACCCTGAAGCAACCGATAACGACCGTTTTGTAGCACACACCATGCTCATTAACCAGGTTGTAGCAGCCGAAGGCGAACTGCCGACATGCCAAGATACCGGAACTGCGATTGTTGTTGCTAAAAAAGGCGAAAACGTGTACACTGGCGTTAGCGATGCCAAGCATCTTTCAAAAGGAATTTACGATACCTACCTGAACCGCAACCTCCGCTACTCACAGGTAGTTCCGTTCACCATGATGGACGAAAAAAATACTGGCACCAATCTGCCTGCCCAGATTGATATTTATGCCGAAGAAGGCAGCAAATACGAATTTCTTTTCGTCACAAAAGGCGGAGGATCGGGCAACAAGACTTTCTTATACCAGCAAACCAAAGCACTTTTGACCGATGAAGCACTAACCAAATTTGTGAAGGAAAAAATCCTTGACTTAGGCACTTCTGCTTGCCCTCCTTACCACCTTGCATTGGTTATTGGCGGAACTTCTGCCGAATCGAATTTATCGGTGGTTAAAAAAGCTTCAACTGGTTATCTCGACCACTTGCCAACCGAAGGAAACATTGGCGGGCAAGCATTCCGCGACCTTGAATGGGAAGCCAAAGTGTTGAAAATTTGTCAGGAAAGTGGAATAGGCGCGCAATTTGGTGGCAA
>Ga0209373_10003552_pt1 | contig 14275 bp, 8 predicted proteins | sample Higcelweek5metaG_FD_187173 | JGI IMG/M metagenome (GOLD analysis project Ga0209373, IMG submission 187173) | Freshwater pond sediment microbial communities from the University of Edinburgh, under environmental carbon perturbations - High... | ecosystem: Environmental > Aquatic > Freshwater >...
GCGAAAAGAAGAGCGGGTAAGCCCATCCAGAACGCAATTGACTTGGCGGAATCGGGATCGATGAGCGGCGTGAACTGAAGAAGGAGGGTTATGCAGACAAAGCCGATGCTCCCAAGAACCCGAACCCTGCCGTAATTTACCCGATCATCGCCCAGGATTCGTGAAACGAGGGCGTCGGCGACCGGCACGCTCCCCTTAAAGCCAATCGCAAAAAGGGCGAGAACGACGGCGGCAACCCAGAAGTTGTTGAAAAGCACGAGAGGCGGCAAGACGATAGCCATGAGGAATCCAAGGAGGATCATCACGATGCCGTAGTTGCCTTTTCGGTCAACCTTTGAACTCACGAATACCGGAAAGATGAGTCCTGCGGCCTCGAAAATTCCCTGCAAAATCCCTATCATGGTCGGCGAATACCCGAGGCCGGAAAGGAGCACGGGAAGATACACGTTAACCGCGCCGTATACCGAAAAAAGAAGAAAAAGAGGGAGTCCCATTGCCATGACGGCTATCTCCTCGTGGGCGCGCCCATAAATTGAACGAGCTCAAGACGTTGCCGTATAAGGGTACTGAAAGAGGTGAATGATTGCAAGACCTTTCACACGACCTCTCAAAGCCGAAACTCGGGCTTTTCCTCGCGGAGAGGATTATGATTGAAGAAGGGGACGGGGAAGGAGGGAATCATGAGCAAGAATATCGGGCTTTGGATCGATCACCGAAAGGCAAACATCATGTTCATCACCGAATCAGGCGAGGAGACGAAGCTGATCATCTCGAACGTTGAGCGGCAGCGGCGACGCCTGGGTGGATCGCCGCTCAAGGGCGCGTTCGAGCGGATTCGATTCTCCAACGACATCAACGAGAAACGTAATTTCAAGCTCCATCTTTCGATATATTACGATTCCGTCATCGCCTGTATCCAGAACGCAGAATCAATCCTGATCATGGGGCCCGGCGAGGCAAAGCACGAGCTGAAAGCACGTATGGAAGAAAAAAAGCTCGACGAGAAAATCAGCGCCGTCGAGACCGTCGGCTTCATCACGGAAAACAGGCTTAAAAGGCGGATTCGCGATTTCTACGCAAATCGCCACAAGAAGCGGTAAGGCGAGATACGTGACACGGAAAGACTGAAACCCTACATCGCTCGATAACACGCAAGGAAAAATAAAAAAACCGTTTTTTCTGGCCATGCATTCGGATTGTCCATATAAGCAGTGTATCGGATAGGTTTATCCCGGATGCGCGCGTCGGGGATACGCTACTAAACCGAAAAATGCTCGTTATGGAGGAAGATCAATGAACGCTCTCAATTCAATTTTCGTTGAAATATACAGTAAGAAAACTACTAATATATATAATATAAAGAAATAAGATCTAAATATTACCTTAATTTTTACTAAAAAAACTACTATCAGTATTATTTCAAGACTAAACTACTTAAAAAAACTCATAGAAATACAAACCAGAAGAAAAAAATGTTTTAATATGTTCGGAAAAAGATTCCAAGCAGATTTGGGCGTTAATTGGATATATAGGAGTAATACAGAATCCAATCAATTTATATAAATAGGCGACAACGTCAAGATTTTTCTTCCAATTTGGCGATCACATCTTGTTCACAACTCCTACGCGGCAAGTACTTGGTATCTGACCAGTCTTCAGAGTCTGCATATGTCTGTGCAACGTTGCCAGGCTGATTCAGAGTAGTATTCGCCAAGTGATTCTACCAGATCCATGTATTTGTCGGATATGAATAGTTGAATGCCCTGTAAGCTGCGTTCTTTCGAGTCCCTTATCAATTCTTATTATTCTCTTCTGTGGACATTCATTGCTCATTGCGTTCTCCCTTTTAGCCAGTTTTGAGTGTTTACTACACTAAACCAGACGAGAACGTCTTTTGAGAAGACATAAATGTGCGAAAGATATTGTACTCTACCAGATGATATGTCTTTACGGTTATAAAGATAACTAATCATCAAGCAAACACTATTCTAATAGTACACTGCAATTACTAATTGCTATACAATTATTATAGATACTGAAAATTACAAGTTACTGTATCTTTGTATGAAGCTTATTAAGCAAATGCGTAATTAATTTTGAGGTTAACCTTGCTGACATTATAGATCCAGAAGTGTGCCATACGTCATTTTTTGCTACATTCGCTAAGTCAACTACGGTTTTAATTGCAAAAAAATCAGGCCTTATTGAAGATAGAAGAGTAGATCTATAAAATGCTTCAATTTCCATATCAATTCCTACTGCTTTACGAAATGATTGTTTTATGTGTTTTTTTACATCTTCATCACTCACAACGCCTGATCCTGTTGCTGTTGCTCCTATCTTAATATTTGGTAGACTTCCTGAAGGAATGGATAGATTTTGAATAAGATCTCTCGAAACTAAATCGGAATTGTTTGTCAAATATGATTGTATCTCTGATTGTATATTAGCATTCATTAATGATTGATAAGGCTCTTGATAGAAGTCTCCATTTTTTGTTTTTCCTGACTGATAATTCCATGCAAGATTAGTTATTAAAATATCAAGTAGTTTACATTCGTCTTCAATTCCAGCACAAATACCAGACATTGCTACTAATCGTGGACAAAAGTAATCAATTGCTTTTGATGTAACAATAGCTGTATCAACAGGACCTGGTCTCAATGGTTCTATACATAGGCCTTTGTATTCTCCAATTACAACCTTTCTTGTATTCAAACCTTTTAGAACTCTCATTTCATGTATTTCGATGTCTGTATGGTGAAATGCTTCTAACTCTTCTGGTAACGCACAAACTATTAGAAAGTCATATCGAGGCGATAGTATTACTTTGTTAATCATTACTTTTAATGTATTTGTGATTTGATCGCGAGAATTGGAATAGGATACTACGGGGATTCCCGCTTCATTGTATAAAGGAATAAAATCTGAATCAGAAAAAGCATCTTTAGTTATTAATACTGCCATTGAATTAGCATTTATTGATTTTTTATATAGTTCTAAAAGCTCAGAACCAAATGGTTTTTCATCTGTTTCATTTCCATTCATTGGTAAATACAAATCAAAAATAATGAGATCAAATCTTTCGTTTTGTAATGGAGAACATGCAGACATAAAGCTGTTTGCTATTGTCGTACTTGCATCAACATCAATTGAATGAATCAAGGTATCAATATCAATTGCTAGCGAACGATCATCTTGCATTATTAAATATTTCATAGATTCATCTCCAAAAATTTTACAATCTCTTTTTCCCATTCTTTGCTATGGTCTTCATAGTAAACGCCATTAATATTTGTAAGCCCATATGTCGTTTTAATTTTGTCCGATGCATCAGTGATGCCAATATTCTCACCATCTATTTCAAAGTCTGGATATTGGGTTAATATTACAACAGGAAGATCAGATAAACCCTTTCGTCGTAATTCTAGTAATATTTCTACGCCTCCCATTGGCATCGGCTGAGGACTGCCTTCTCCTGACTTTAACGCATTTGTTGGTAGTGACATATCAAGAATTATTTTATCTACCGTGTTGTTATTGACATAAATTATTGCGTCTCTAACATTATCCTTTCTTGTGTGCTCTATTTGCTTGTAGAGAAGTTGGATAAGTGAGATTACACGTTCGTACTTAAAATCATCATCTTCAATTATCAGTAGTTTCATTACTAATTCCTATAGGCATAACTACATTTGCGATAACTTGTGTTAAGTTGAAATTGTAAGATACACTTTCAATATAGTTATCCTTCTGCATTTTCTTAAGCTTCTTAATTCCACTCAAGCCTTCTTGTGAATCTGCATCTGAACATTCAGAATCTAGTAACTTGGTAATTATTGAGGATGCATTATGGATATCAGGAGTGCTTGATCTTACTTCTAATGATAGAAATGTCTTTTCAAAAATCAAGCTTAGGTTCCAAGCGAAAAAAACTTTCCCACTCGCATCTCCGTGTTTAATCGCATTTCTGATTAAAATGGATGCAATATCATTAATTAATAAAAAACTTCTTCCAGTAATTATGATATCATCATCAGTCATAAATACTTGTTCAATACTAAATCTTCCGAAAGACGATTTACACTCCTCTATAATCATTTGAATGATTAATTTTAAGCTACTGCTTCCAGAAGTGTTTGCCGGCCTATTAAACCATGATGAAATAAGCTTAAAAGTAGTTCCTAGTGAATTGTTAAGTTCTCTACAAAAGCTTAAAATATCATTGCTGGTTGATTGGCGCGGATAATTACTGTATGTAAACTTTGCGGATTGCGATTTGAGTCTTTCGATGTGAACTCTGATGATGTTTAAGTCCTCTTCTACCATAACCCAACAATACTCAATCATTGTATATGGTATATCTGTGCTTAAGTGATCTATTGAATGCATCTTAATTATTGAATGAGCTAGATGATTCGCTAATTGCTTTTTATGCTCGGAATTAAAAAACGGAAAGATAAGTCCATTTGGTTTTTTATCAGAAAATATTTGCAAATTATTGTTTTTCAAATCTTCAATACTAGAAATTAGTTTGTCTTTCCATGATATAAACGAATCGTAAAAATCTGAATCGTGTTTTATATGTTGATATAGTTCAGATCCAATTATTTCATTAATTACACTCGTACATGTTCCCATTATTGTACCGTGTCGAATACGACGCCCTAGATATGATGTTATTCCGAATGTCATATTTGCACAAAACTCATAGTATGCCTTGTTTAATAAATTGGCAAAACCATAAACACTATCATTTCGGGTAAATTTTTTATTCCATTCAAGGGCAGCAGGAAAATCTTCGCCGAGCTCATTCATTTGATCAATATAAAGAACCATGTCATTGATTAAATTGTCATTCACCCATTGTGCAAAGCGAACAGGATCTACATATATTCTGTGATCATCGACTGCGCCTTTTGCTCGGTTTGTTTGTACCTGAATATCTAAGAGTTTTGCTCTGTCAATATATGTACTGTCTGATTTTACTTTGCTATACCATTTGAGCATTGATGATCTAATAATTAGGGCTTGATTCGTTGACTCAACAATTCGGAAAAACTTTGATATGAAATCTTCATCACAAATAATCATTAAGTGGTCTGCTACAGACTGAGAAACAATCGTTATGTGTTCAAGAAAACTGACAAAATTATTATCATATTTTTCAATTAACTCATCTTGTATTACCGATCGCAATTCATGTTCTATTGAATGACAAGGATTATTAATATGTAATAAACAAGAAACAACAATTTGTAAATCTTTGTTTGTAGTGTTGTTTTTTATTCTTGATAATATGTCTGGATTGCAAATGTGACCAATATCACGGGTAACGGACATGAGCTTAATAAAATACACATCGTTGGTTATCATGCCATTGCATTTATTGAGTAAATAAACCAATGCCAAGGAACGTTCGAATTCTGATGATTCGTTTGGTGTAAAAACGTCAAGACTTTTTTGCGGCTTTGGTGGTGTGGTGCGAATATCTTCAAGCGTGTTGATTTCACAAAAAAAAGAATCTGCAATTCGCATTCGGGTTGTGTCTTCAATATAAGTTTTCCAAATATTACGCCCGTATAAGCAAGTATGCACAAAATAGTATTTGCTGTTATTATTTAAAAAAGGAATAATGGTTACCAATCTATATGTATCAAGTTGGTTAATTTTCGAATTTACTATACTTGAAAAGTCCAGACTCTTGTTTACAAAAGTCGAAATGGTATTTTCAATACTAGTAGGTGATATTAGTTCTGCATATCTTGATGAAGTATATATTGTCTTTGCATAGTTATAATATATAATTGAATCTAATAAAGATATTGAGAAATAACAACCAAGAATAGTGTGGAAATCATCTTCGGATTTTATAAATGGGTCAACAATATTTTTTACAATTTTGCTCGAAAAAGAATCGTCGGTTGTTGATAAACGTTCTCGAGTATTAAGATAATCAACTTTAGAGTTAAGAATCTCTCTTAAAGAATGATATATTTCTGGAAAACGATTGACTTTAATTTTATGTATTTCTGTATCTATTGTTACACTTTCATTACCTAGAGAAAGGACCTTTGTTCGAGCAAATAATAATAGTCTTAATAATACTAGCGATACGCCCTCTAATTTTCTACAAACTTCTGAAAGACATATAACTTCATCAAAGTTACTATCGTTGATACTATCAATAATTGAAATATATACTTTCAATATCTGGATTATTTTATTTTGATTAGTAAGCAATGTTTTTTGAAAAACATCGCTTGATGGGAAAGGGATATACAATGACGTAAAGGGTAAAACTTTTATAAACTCTCTGCTAGAATCACTATGTACAAATAAATTGCTTTGCCTAAGTAATGTTAGAACTAAATTCCAGTCAGATTGAGAAGCAGAACTTTCTATAGATTTCAATGCTTTCTCAAAATCATCATGTTCTTTGACACTAAGTAAACCACGAGTCATATTTCTTGTTTTTGAGGATTTTATATCACTAATTTTAATTGCCATTATTACTCCAATTTTATTAAATGTACCGATAGAAAAAGGTGTTAATATCTAGATCGTTAATAATATCTAATTATAAACCCGTTTTTAGTTTCTTGTACAGTTTTTGATGCGAATTAGATAAATATTTATATATGAGCAACTGTTTTGTATAGTAAAAAAACAGTCTAAGTAAGTTTTTTATTTAATATATTCATAATAGCTAACCTGTAGAGTAGTTTATTTCTTTTTTAATTAGATATATTTCTCTATCCTTTTTCAAGCTGACCTTAATAGTATTCGTTCATATATTAAACAACATATCATTTTGTAATAGTTATAGCTTTTCCAATATAAAGTATAAAGCTGTCATGAAACCTGGTGGAAATAGTTGGAGTGAACCTTGGTTTATTGAGCCATCCTCTTTGATTATTAGATTTCTTTCTTCAAGTCTTTCTTTGTCTATTGCTTTTTTTATAGCATCACGAAGGTATAAAGGCATATTCCTATCAACTGTAGGTTTTAGGGTGATTGACTTTTCCTGAACAGGATTGTTAGGACATGAAATAGTGAGTTCTTTAAAAGTAGAACGCAACATTGTATTTTCTTTTTCAATTTCGATTGCCCATTTGATTTTCTGTGTAAGAATCTCTCTTACAGATACATTTGGGATTTCATTAATTGTATCAAAAATATCCGGCTTCCTTTTTTTAAGTTGATTATTATTTAGTATTTCCTTGTAATTTTTGATAAATCGAGAGTAATCATATCCTGTATTATTGTATAAGGTTTGAAGTCGTGGTCCTTGCTGTTTTGATTTCAATTCTTCCGCAATTGACGTTAAAGAAAAACAAGTATTATTGGTTTTACGTCTATTCTCTAAAATTACCCAAATATTCGTAATGTATTGTTTAATTCTCATATTTGAAACCATATTCAGTTGAGTTGTTAGTAATTCGTTGAAATCATCTTGAGAAAACATTGTCATCTCCAATGGTAGAAGGATTAGTTAGAAATACTTGACTTGCGTTAGTAATTGATAAGTGTTGCATCATTGTTTTGAAATCTGATAATATTCCTAATTCTTCTAAGGATGTGAAGCCATTAAGTAGTTTATTTGATTGTTCTAGATTGATTTTCTTTTTTAGAAATCGGAATATTTCATTTGTATATACGAGTATTTGTTTCTCATCAAGATCAAAAAAAAGATAGTTTGGAAGATTGTTTGATTCGAGAATTGATGATAGTAAACGTAATCGACGAAGATTAGCTAAGTTCCAATCTATTTGTAAACCTTCAAATATTTCTGCCGATTGGCATATATCATCAAGTAACATATTCTCATTACCTTCTAGTGTTTTGATATTCCAATTTGGGTATTTCTCTGATAATAATAAGGTGTATTTATTCTTGTCCTGCTTATTGCTTATCATGTTATTAACTTGTTCATAAATAAGTAATCCTGCAGAGAAGTCTCTCGCTGCTTCATCAACCTTTTGTAAACTGGTTACAAATATTTGTTCAAGCATATATTTTGAAGATTGAAAATTATCTTTATTAAGTTGATTATTGAGTAGATTAAACTCGTAATTATCAAGATTGCTTTGTGCTTGTTGATATTTCTTTGATGCATCAAGCAACGTGTAACTCTTAGCATTAATATAGCTTATAAGCCCAGGGAGAAACATAGGTCCTGTGATGAAATATCTACATCTTGCGCAATTTGTACTTCCATTTGGAACAGATTCGTAATACTTTTTCCCAGTTTCTTCATTTATTCTTACTAATCCTTCAGCACATTTTGATTTATTAACGGGACAAATTCCATGCGGCAATATAGAAAGATCTAGTGTGTTTGTTGAATAAATGTTATCAATAGCACATGGATCGTTGTGAGCTAATATGTTGTATAAAATATCTTTATCTGTGATTTGTAATTCAGAAACAAATTTAACTTGATCTTCATGAAGCGCTTTTGTAAATGCTTTGTCTAAAGTAATAGAAATGTCATCGGAATTTAACTTTGTATAATAGAGTGTCATTAAAAATGATGAATGTCCAACAACCTTCATGATTGCTTCAATAGGTACTCCTTGTTCATATAAAAGCGTAATGCCTGTGACACGTAGACTGTGCAGATCATATGCAGTCTTTATTGGGACTCCTCCTTTTGTTCGTGAAAGCACTAATTTGATTGGAGAACCGTCCTGGTTAGTTTCATTTTTTTCTTGTAATCTTTTTTCAACTTCATGTAAGAGCATTTTCCAGAGTTTTTCAACTTTTCCATATGATATTGGAGAACCATTTCCTAACGTGGGATCACGGAAAAGAAAAGTACTTGATCCTTTTCGTAGTAGTTGTTTGTGACTTCTTCTGTATTCTAAATCTTTGAACTTAGTCCAAGGAGTTTTTTCTGTGACAGGAAAATATTTTCTTTGCCAATTGTCAAGATATTGATATATATTAATTGCATCGATATTCTCCCAAGGCATTAAATAACCCTCTGTAGTATTTGTTCTATAACGTTCACCTGTCTTATTTGTATTGAAATATATTAGCGCCCCTTCAGATCCGTCTTTTCTTTGATATTTCCGAAGAGCTCCTGTTGAAACTGATTTTGTTGAAGTATTTGCTGCTAAAAGGTGATCGTTTTTTATCCATTTATTGTTACAATATCTTTCAAGATCGCATTCTGATGATTCTTGTGCAAGGATTTGTGAAGTCCTCACAGGGAGAAGCAATTTTAATAGTAATGCACAGGTTCTTACAGGTGACCAAATTTTCTCCCATTCTCCTGTTTCTTGATTAAATTTGAAGAAATAATCAGTTCCATGTTGGTTTTGCCTAAATGCGGTTCTTGACCAAAAAAACAAGTCTGTTTCTTTAATGCCTGTATTTTTTATACTATCACTGGTTTTCGTTTTTTCAGTTAAAACTTCGATTGCTTCTTTTAATACACGCATGGGGACTGCGCTTCGTACCGATTCATTGAAAGATAAATAGCCCAATGCCATTCTGCTATAAGGATTGCCATAACCAATCTCAATATTATAATTGTCATGAACTGATAAAATCGAACAATACTTTAGTAATAGCCAGTCCATGAATGCCACAAGACGATTATTCAAACCTGCTTTTTGTCGTTCTGTGATAATAACATTGTTCACGTTGAAAATTAAGTGTTTCGGATATTCAAATGATAAGTATTCTTTGGGATTTCTTGTTGAACCAGGAGTGCTCAGTAAAAAATCAAGGAACTTTGATACTGCCCAGACCCAATGTTTAAGCCCGTCAGCATATTGATTTATAAAGACAGCTGCATCAGAGACCCAAGTTTCCATGGATTGATCAAATTGTTGTGCCCATAAGAATGTTTGATCTTTTCTGTAATATTTATGTTTCTTTTCAAATGAATAATCATTAAAATCAATTTTTGGTTTAATGTCATACATATGATTTATTTGATATGTTAGTATTTTACTCAGAAATGTGCAGTTGCTGTTTCTCTTGAAGTGCGAAAAGATAATTATATCAGGGCAAAGATCACCTATTTCATTTATATTAGTTATTGTAAGAATAATCTTTAATAAATATGCTTTATCTTGTTTTTTTAATGAATCAGGAAGAGTCTTCCATAAATAATCAACAAAATCCTTTTTAATTGACCAACCATTTACCTGTGAATGTGTTTCAATACTTGAAAATAGTCCCCAATCATGGGTCGGCCATGTAATACAGTTATATGCCCATAAGGTTCTAAATAATTCGCCTAATCGTGTTTTGGTAAATGAGTACAAATAATTATGATCATAATCATAATTATTACGTATTATGGTGTTTGCAAATATTAAGAAATCATTTCGATCTTTTGGTGGGAATAGAATTGGATCATAAGGGATTATTTTATCGATTTTTTTCTGTGAGTATTTCTCTTTTGTATATAACAACCAATCATTATAGGCTTGGATAAAGCCTGACTGAGTCCATGTTGGTGGAATTAGAAATGCACTTGTACTTGTAGAGATAAAGTGAGTTTTATGCGTTAATAAAGCAGTCTTGCAGACAAACTGATCGTCATCGATTACTAGTAGCATGTCATTTGACGAATTCATTCTCTTCCTCCGTTGTTAAACTCAGCGTTCAAGGAAATACCAAACTCTTCTGGAATAGATAAATGGAGTGTTTGATTGTTCTTTGTTTTACTCTTTATGAGGTCTTCGATATCTTCCAGAGATTGTTGTTTGTAGACATCTTGACTTAGTGCATTCTTATGACCAAGCATTAATTGACAGGTTTTGCGATCAAGATCAAGTTTCGAAAGAATTTGTCCATACATATGTCTAAAACCATGAGCTGTTGTTCCTTCTTTTTTGTTATACACTAAGTTTATTCTATTTATGGCATTTTTTAAATTTTCAGTATATATAGAAGGGGTTACTGGCCTTCCGTCTTTTGTTAAAAATGCATATGGGGTATTCGAAGAATTAGGCCGAGAATGGTCTCTGTATATACGCCATAATAGTAAGAATAGTCTTCCGGCATTCGGTTCAATCCAAAATACTCTCATCGCATTAAGTTCGGAATTATGAAGAATATTTCCTTTCCAACCTGAGAATTGTCTTCCTTTGAGGTGATGTAACGATGATCTATTGTTACAATATTTATGTAAGTAATCTTTACGGGAAATTAATATTTCTTTGTTCGATTGGTTATCAAATATTTGGTAATAACCATATTCTGGATCAGCAATGAAGATGATGGCTTTCGTATTGTCTTTCGGATCAAGATTAATATCATTGACCCAAATATGGCAAGGCTCAGATATTCGCTTTCCGCCATACCCTAGAAGGATAGTGATTAATATATCTCGAAGATTCCATTTTACCCAGATCCTTGTTTCGTTAATTTTCGCTCTTGGATTTATAAAACCTTGCCAAAGTAAACTTGAAAAATGTTTAATTGGAAATGCTTTTGTTGGTTCGTATTTTTTAATTCGATTATCGAATGGTAAAACAGGTAAGTGATTAATTGAGGTTGGCTTTGTATTAATTAAGTGTTTCATCATTGAGTTTTTAGCCTGATGATATAAGGAGTAGTATGCTCTAATAAGATTTTCCCATGTTGCAGTTGACGAAATCGCAATGTCTTGTGAGTTCATCCAACCTATAAAAGAATTAAGTCTAGAGATTAATAACGATCGTGCTCGTAATGATTTTGGTATGCAGTGTTTTCCAATTGTCGCATTTTGATTCAATTCAAAATCACGAAGAAATAAATAGTAATTTGTAAAAAGTTGAATGAGTTCCCAATTTCGCAGTCCAGATTTCCAGTTACTTTGTAACCATTCAATAAAAAAAACTAACGCACGCGTATATCCAAATTCAACTTGTAATGATAAGTTTTTTTGACGAAAAAATAAGAGTATCGGTTGATAGATCTGTCCATTCACGATCACAACGCTTCGATATCGCGGATTTGGAATGGTATCTTTCATTGTTATTACTGTCACAATCAGTTTCATTTGTTACTCTTATTATAGATAATAGCACATCTATATCATTGTTCTGTCTATATTTATCTAAAGGTAAGTATTCACTGTATAATATGATCGAGGGTAACGTCGTTCGCGATCCGGTAGTCAAAGAGACGCCGCGCGGATCGACCGTTTGCAATTTCTCGATCGCGTCAAACCGCTTCTACCGGCAGGATGACGAAACCGAAAAGGAAACCTCGTTTTTCGATGTTGAAAGCTGGGGTAAGCTCGCGGATGCCTGCGGAACCAATTGCGGCAAAGGCCGGGGCGTGCGCGTCGTGGGCCGGCTCAAGCAGGATCGATGGACGGGTACCGACGGAAAAAACTACAGTAAAATCAAGGTTGTAGCCGAACACGTGGAATACAAGCCGAGATTCAAGGAAATTTCCGCTGGTGTCGACGAGAATGATGCCTCAATTCCCGCGGAGGACACCGAATCAGCGGTAGCGACGGAAAAGGAGGAGGTTGTCGCGTTCTGAAACAGGGCACTGAGCCCAATCGACAATTTTTGGCCCCCTGAAGCGCGCTTCCAGGGGGCGGGAATACGGTTTATCACGCGTTCTTGATGAAGGCGTCGAGGCGATCAAGCTGTTCGCGCACGCGATCAGGGTTCGGTCCGCCGGGAAGATCGCGAGATCGCACGCAGGAAGCGGGCAAGAGCTTTTCGTAGATATCCCGATCGAGAAGCGGCGAATGCTTTGAGAGCCGTTCGAACGGAAGGTCAACGATGTCGGCGATCCCGCTATCGATGCACTCGCGTACTACGCCCGCCGCAACCGCATGCGCCGTGCGGAACGGAAGACCCTTACGCACGAGATAGTCCGCGAGGTCGGTTGCGTTCGAGTGACCGCCGGTGCAGCAAGCGGCCATCCGCTCGACGTTCCACTTCGCGCTTCCTATCATGTGCGTAAAAATCCTGACGCAGGAATACGCGGTATCATACGCGTCGAAAAGGCTTTCCTTGTCTTCCTGCATATCGCGGTTGTACGAAAGCGGAAGTCCTTTCATCAGGGTAAGAAGCGCGACGAGGTCACCGAATACCCTCCCCGCGCGACCGCGGATGAGCTCGGCGAAATCGGGATTCTTTTTCTGCGGCATGATGCTCGAGCCGGTAGACCATTTTTCCGAAAGGTCGATAAACTTGAATTCCTCGGTTGACCAGAGCACAACCTCCTCGCAGAAGCGCGAAAGGTGGACCATCAGAATCGAAAGGTCGCTTGCGATCTCGAGGCAATAATCGCGGTCGGCGACGGTATCGAGGGAATTCTGCGTGAGCGCGGAAAAGCCGAGGGACTCTGCGACAGCGGCGCGATCGAGGGGGAGACCAGAGCCCGCGAGCGCGCCAGAACCGAGCGGCATGAAATCGAGCCGGCGCATCGCGTCGCCGAGCCTTTCGTGGTCGCGGACGAGCGGCCAGCACCATGCAGCAAGATGATGGGCGAGCGTTACCGGCTGGGCGCGCTGCATATGCGTGTAACCCGGCATCAGACTATCAGTGTGGCCCCGCGCGATAGAAGAAAGAGTATCGATGAGGGCGACGATTGCAACGCGAAGCTCGCCCACGATGCGGCGAAGATACAGCCGCTCGTCAAGCGCGACCTGGTCGTTCCGGCTTCGGCCCGTATGGACTTTCCGCCCAACGTCGCCAAGGCGATCGGTAAGTACGCCCTCGATAAACGAATGAATATCTTCGGCTGACTGATCGATCGCGAGGGTGCCATCCTCGAGCTCGGACGCGATCTTCTTGAGTTCCGCGACTATCGAGCGCGACTCTGATTCCGGGATTATACCTGCAGTACCGAGCATTCCCGCGTGCGCTACGCTACCGCGAACGTCGTCGAGCGCCATGCGCGAGTCAACAGCGATTGAGGTCTCGAAGGCGACGGCCTCAGCGTCCGGTCCTTCCGCGAACCGGCCATGCCAAAGTGCTGAATGGTTACCCCTGTCGATTGCGGATTTATCCGACATACTATGCCCCCGAAACGAGATGAATTATTCCCATAATAGTAATTAGCGGCTCTTTTGACAACTGGCGCCGAAGCGCGCAAATGCGCAAATGCGCGCGTCACTCACGCGCGTTAGTCGTCCAAGCGCCCGTTGGCGTTTTGATAGGCACGAAGTATCTCGCAGATATACATGCGGTGATAGTCCTTATCCGGATAATTATTCTCGAGATCGGGATCGAGAAAGAACTCCGGTTTCACGTCCTGATAATAGATCTTGTGGCAGACGAGATTGAGGCGCGCCTCGGCGAAT
>Ga0209373_10003553_pt1 | contig 14275 bp, 10 predicted proteins | sample Higcelweek5metaG_FD_187173 | JGI IMG/M metagenome (GOLD analysis project Ga0209373, IMG submission 187173) | Freshwater pond sediment microbial communities from the University of Edinburgh, under environmental carbon perturbations - High... | ecosystem: Environmental > Aquatic > Freshwater >...
TCACGCCGTGATCAAGAACGACGATGTGGCGGCAAATGCCCATGACCACCTTCATGTCGTGCTCCACCATGAGAATGTTGATGCCGCGCTCGCTGATGCGCCCGATGGTGTGCATGAGCTCGCGGCTCTCCGCCGGGTTCAGTCCCGCTGCGGGTTCGTCGAGAAGAATCGTCTTGGGCTCCGTGGCCAGGGCGCGGGCTATCTCCAGCCTGCGCTGCAGCCCGTAGGCCATGTTGGAGGCCAGCTCCCCCGCGAACTCGCCCAGGCCCATGAACTCAAGCGCCTGCAGGGATTTCTCGCGGATGACCGCTTCCTCCCGCTTTTGCGCCGGTGAGCGCAGAATGGCTCCCAGGACGCCGGCGCGGGTGCGGCAGTGTTGCGCCACCATGACGTTTTCAAGGGCCGTCATGTTCTGGAAAAGGCGGATGTTCTGAAAGGTTCGCGCCACGCCGAGGGCCAGAATCTTGTGCGGACGCAGGGAGCGCAGCGGCGTGCCGTCGTAGCTCACCTGTCCGGCCGAGGTCTGGTACACGCCGGTGATGACGTTGAAAACCGTGGTCTTGCCTGCGCCGTTGGGCCCAATGAGACCGACGATGTCTCCCTCGCGGACGCGGAAGGAGACGTCGGTCAGAGCCTGTAGTCCGCCGAAGCGGACGCTGATTTCGGAAAGTTCCAAAGTTGCCATAGGTGCCGCCCACTATACAGACGCCTAGCAATTAAAATCAAGTGTGTAGATTTACAAAAATTGTAAGCGCACGCCTAATATGGCGGCTGTCAAAGAATATCTCACGATAATGCGTAGAGTGCAGAATAATATTCTGATAATCCCGAGCCGGGCTGTCGTTTTTTCACTTTCCGGACGCACTTGCCCGTAGCGTGAATTCCGGCTATGAGTCCCTTTTTTACACCAATCCTAAAAAGAGACTCCATGACCGACCGTCCCATCACTTTCGACAAAGGACCGCGCCCCGGAACCACCATCCTCGGGGATTTGCTTGATATTGACGCCCGCCTGCTCTCGCAGGTGGCCCGCAGGATGAAGCTTGTGCAGCGCGCTGCCAAGGGCCGCCAGGTGCTTGATCGCGAGATCGAGAAGCAGCTGTGGAGCGCCTTTGACCAACTGAGCCGCCAGCAAGGCCTGGACCCGCGCCTGACGCGCCAGCTCTTCGCGCTTCTGGGCAGCTTCGGCCTGGAGGGACAGAACTCCCGCCGCGCGGCGGACAAGCCCTTCACCCTGATTCCCCGCTCCGAAGCGGCGGACATCGACATCACCGGACCGCGCTCGCGCACGCAGACCCGCATGCTGGCCGTGCTGGCCGCTGCCACCAACCAGAGCGTGCGCCTTTCCGGCGTCGTGCTCTCCGACCCGCTCATTGAGCTGGTGAAGGCGCTCAACCAGTGCGGCGCGCACCTTTCGTGGACGGAAGACAGCCTGGACGCCAGCTCGCCCGAAAAGTTCACCGAGGACTTCCCCCTGCGCTTCGAGGAAGTGCTCGTGTTCGCGGGCGAGGAGCCGTTCACCTTATATGTTCTGCTGGCCTTTGCCCTGCGCGAGGCCGGACGCAGCAAGTTCGCGGGCGGCGCGAGCCTGAAGGCTCTCGACCTGCGCTCCCTTGATGTGCTTTTGCCCGTGCTTGGCGCGCGGCTGGCTCCCATGAATCCGCGCACGCGCGGCCTGCCCGCCCGGCTTGAATCCGGCGGACGCATGGCCTCGCGCCTGGAGCTTGGGGCCGAGACCCCGCCGCTTTTCGCCCAGGCCTTGGCCCTGGCCGCCTGGAGCTATCCCGAGGGCCTGCGCCTCGCCCTGTCCTCTGATCCGCGCTCCGCAAGCGCCCAGGCCGCTGCACTGGACGAAGTCGTCACCGTGCTGAACCTTTGCCAGGTGAAGGCCGAGCGCAAGGGCCAGGAATACGTCATCCCCGCGGGCGCGCCCAAGCTGCCCAAGGCTCCGGCGCTGCCCCTGGACCCCGCCCTTTCCGCGTACATTCTGGCTTTGCCCGCCATGGCCGGCGGTTTCGCCCGGCTTTCCGGCAAGCTGGAGCTGCCTGCGGACGTGCTGGCCGACTTCAAGACCCTCGGCCTTGAGCCGGGCTTTGAGGGCGGCGCGGCCACCTGCCGCAACGCGCCCTTGAATGCCTGTCAAACGCTGGTCATGGGCCGCACGCCCAAGTTCCTGCCCCTGGCCCTGGCCCTTGGCGTCCGCGCTGGCGGCGCCCGCGTGGCCCTGCCGGCCGGAGCGGAGGGAGCGACCTCCCGCGCCTGGGCCATGGACCTTTTGGACCGCCTTGGCGCTGGCTACGAAGACACCGACGACGCCCCGCGAGAGGAGCTGGTCATCACCAGCGGCTCCACCCGCGCCTGGGAAGGCGTATGGACGACCCCGGACCCCTGGTGCACCCTGGCCCTGGCTCTTCTGTCCTTCATCCGTCCCGGCATCTCCCTCGACAATCCGGGCGGCCTGGCCGCTCTGTGGCCCAGATTCTGGGCCCTGTTCAACGCCATGCCCGTGGTGCGCGATGTGGCGCCCGCCCCCAAGGAACCCGAAAAGCATGACACAAAGCCCAAAAATCGACGCGTCAAAGTCTGACGCGGAGGCCATCGCCCGCGCCGAAGCGGAGATGGCCGCCTTCGCCGCCGAGCGCGACGCCAGCGTTACGCGCTGCCAGGAGCTCCTCAACGCCGAGGACCCCGCCACGGGAGTCTTTCACGCGGCCGAGATCTATCGCCTGAAGCAGTCCAAGCTGCGTCTTGAGGTGGAGATGGAGTTCCGGCGCAAGAAAATCAATCGCATCCGCCTGGGCATGGAGGACACAAGCGTGCCCACCCCAGGCGGCATGCCGTTCTAGTCCCCGCACAAGAAATTCCAAAGGAGCGACCCGCATGGCCAAAGCACGCAACCTCACGCAAAAAATCATCGCCCAGCATCTCGTCACCGGGAAGATGATCCCCGGCAGCGAAATAGGCCTGCGCATAGACCAGACCCTGACCCAGGACGCAACCGGAACCATGGCCTATCTCCAGTTCGAGGCCATCGGCATCCCGCGCGTGCGCACGGAGCTTTCCGTGAGCTACGTGGACCACAACACCCTGCAGACGGGCTTCCGCAACCCGGACGACCACCGCTACCTGCGCACCATCGCCGCCAAGTACGGCATCGTGTACTCGCCCACGGGCACCGGCATTTGCCACCAGCTGCATCTTGAAAATTTCGCCAAGCCCGGCAAGACGCTCATCGGCTCGGACTCGCACACCCCCACCGCCGGCGGCGTGGGCGCCCTGGCCATTGGCGCGGGCGGCCTTTCCGTTGCGCTGGCCATGGCGGGCGAGGCCTACATGCTGCCCATGCCCAAGGTGGTGCGCGTGAACCTGACCGGCCAGCTCTCCGGCTGGGCCAGCGCCAAGGACGTCATCCTGCACCTGCTCGGCCTGCTCACCGTCAAGGGCGGCGTTGGCAAGGTCATGGAGTTCACCGGACCGGGAGTCGCCACCCTGACCGTGCCGGAGCGCGCCACCATCACCAACATGGGCGCGGAGCTGGGCGCCACCACGAGCATCTTCCCCAGCGACGGCCAGACCAAGAAATTCCTGTCCCGCATGGGCCGCCCCGAGGACTTCGTGGCCATGGCGGCGGACCCTAAGGCCACCTACGACGAGGAAGTCGAAATCGACCTTTCCGCGCTGGAGCCCCTGGCCGCAGCCCCGCACATGCCCGACCGCATGGTGCGCATCAAGGACCTTGCCGGCATGAAGGTCGATCAGGCCGCCATCGGCTCCTGCACCAATTCCTCGTACACCGACCTCAAGGCCACGGCTCAGATCCTGAAGGGCAAGCGCATCGATCCCGCAACCGACCTGCTCATCGCGCCGGGCTCCAAGCAGGTGCTCAAGCTGCTCACGGCCGAGGGCCTGCTCGACCCTCTGCTGGACGCCGGCGCGCGCATCCTCGAATGCGCCTGCGGCCCATGCATCGGCATCGGCGGCTCGCCGGTCAGCAAGGGAGTATGCGCCCGCACCTTTAACCGCAATTTTGAGGGCCGCAGCGGCACCCAGGACGCCCAGGTGTACCTGGTGAGCCCCCTCACCGCAGTCAACGCAGCCTTGAACGGCAAGTTCACCGACCCAGCCACCTGGGGCACCCCGCCCGTCAAGGCCGAACTGCCCAAGCACGTGCCCTCCATCCGCCAGCTGTTCATCTTCCCGGAGGAAGACGGCTCGCAGGTTGAAGTGCTGCGCGGACCGAACATCGTGGCCCTGGAGCGCTTCAGCGGCTTCACGGGCAATCTTGAGGGACAGATAGCCCTTAAGGTGGGCGACAACATCACCACCGACCACATCATGCCCGCGGGCGCGGCCATCATGGCCCTGCGGTCGAACATCCCGGCCATCAGCGAGCATGTGTTCACCAAGGTGGACCCGGACTTCGTTTCGCGCATCCGCGCCCTCGGCGGCGGGTTCATTCTGGGCGGCGAGAACTACGGCCAGGGCTCCAGCCGCGAGCATGCCGCCCTGGCTCCCCGCCACCTGGGCGTGCGCGCGGTCATCGTGAAGAGCCTGGCGCGCATCCACCGCGCCAATCTGGTGAACTTCGGCATCCTGCCGCTTCTGCTCGTCAACAAGGGCGACTACGACACCCTGGCCCTGGGAGCGCAGCTCACCATCCCGGCAAGCGACATCAAGCCCGGCAAGCCCATCGACCTGCAAGTGGCTGGCGGCGCCAGGGTTGCGGTGACAAATGATTTGACGGCCAAGGAACTGGAGATTATCCAATCGGGCGGACTGCTCAATACTGTGCGGCTTTCCTAACGGCCGACCGGCCGCGGGAAACCGTATGCGTCTAGGCAGCACTTCAGTCCGCAAAGCATCGGAGACAACATGCTCGAAAGGTTACGCCAGAACGCCGAGAGCTGGGGCATTAAAATCGCCTTCGCCATCATCATCGTGGTTTTCGTTTTCTACTTCGGCATGGGCAGCTTCACGGAAAAGAAAGAACCCGTGGTCGCCTATGTGGGTGGAGACGCCATCTCCTCGCGTGAGTTCCAGAAGGCCTATGAAGACGCCGTCACCGCCATGCGCCGCCAGAATCCCGGCGCCAGCGCAGAGGAGCTGAACACTCCGCAGTTCAAGCAGGCCATACTGGCGCAGTTGGTCAACACCAAGCTGCTTTTGGGCGCGGCGAACAAGATGGGCATCACCGTTTCTCCCGCGGAACTGCGCGCGGTCATCAGCAGCATTCCCGCCTTCCAGGGCGCGAACAACGCCTTCGACCCCGCCATCTACAAAAACGCCCTGGCCCAGAACCACACCACCCCGGCGCGGTTTGAGGAAGAACTCAGGAGCAATCAGATCATCCAGAAGCTGCAGGGCTATACCGCAGTGTCCGCCATGGTCACCGAGGGCGAGGCCAAGGGCCTGTTCCAGTGGGCGCGCGAAACCGTGCGCCTGGACACCTTGAGCTTCCCCGTGAAGACCTTCGCCGACCACGTGACCCCGACGGATGCGCAGCTTACCGCCTATTATGACCAGAACAAGGACCGCTTCAAGGAACCCGCCCGCGTCCGCCTGGAGTATCTGCCCATCACCGTGGCGGACCTTGCCGCCGCGCAGAAGATCAGCGACGACGACGTGAAGAAGCAGTACGAGGCCGGGGCTGAGACCTACAAACATCCGGCCCAGGTGCATGCCCGCCACATTCTGCTCCTTGTGCCCGCCTCCGCCCCGCAGGAAGCTGCGGACAAGGCCCTGGCGCAGCTCAAGTCCATCCAGGCCCAGCTCAAGAAGGGCGCAAGCTTCGAGGCCCTGGCCAAGAAGTTCTCGCAGGATCCCGGCAGCGCCACCAAGGGCGGCGAGCTGCCCTGGTTCGCCCAGGGCGCCATGGTCAAGCCCTTTGAGGACGCCGCCATGGCCCTCAAGCCAGGCCAGATCAGCGAGCCCGTGCGCACCCAGTACGGCTGGCACCTGATCAAAGTGGAGGCCGTGCGCCCCGCTGGAAAGGTGCCCTTTGAAGAAGCCGCAGCCGAAATCAAGAAGCGCCTGGCCGAAGAAAGGGCTGGCGAGAAAATCAACGAAATCCTGGACCAGAGCATGGACCAGATCGCCGCCGGCGTGAAGCTGGCCAAGATCGCCCAGGGCCTGGGCCTTGAGACCAAGAAGAGCGACATGCTCGACATGCAGACCATTCAGGCCGTCTTCGGCCTCAAGAAGGAAGCGGCGGAAACCCTCTTCGCCCTGGCCAACGGCGCCGGAGCCAAGACCCCGCTGTCCATGGAGCCCGCCCGCGGCTACCTGCTGGCGGAGAAGATCGAAGGCACACCAGAGACCATCCTTCCCCTCGACAAGGTCAAGGACAAGGTCGTGGCCGAGGTGAAGCGCGAGGAAGGCCGCAAGCAGGCCCTGGAAAAGGCCAAGGCCGTGCTGGCCGAGCTGCAGAGCCCGGAAGCCCAGGCCAAGGTTCTTGCCCAGTACAAGGCCGACTACAAGACCAGCGGCCCGCTTGATCGCCAGAGCGCCATCGCCGTGACCGGCGGCAACCCGCAGATGCTGCAGGATGTCTTCGCCGCCGCCGACAAGAACTGGCTCAAGCAGCCCTACGAGCTGCCCGAGGCCGTGGTCGTGGCCCGCCTCAACGAGCGCATCCCCGCTCCCGAGGACCTTTGGGAGAAGGAGAAGCGCGGCTGGCTCGGCCAGGGCGCGGCGGCTTTCCGCCAGGAAGTCTTCGAGGCTCTGCTCAAGAACCTGCGCGCCACCACCAAGGTGGAAATCGTGCGCCAGGATCTGCTGAACTAGCGCACGCATTCGCAAGCACAAAAGGGGGACGGCCAAGGCTGCCCCCCTTTTTTTTGCGCCTGCACTTCGGATAAAAAGAATAAAAGGGATAGAAAGCTCCGCGCCCCTGGCGCACGGCTGAGGAGCCTGGGCTTTTGACTTCTCCTTAGCGCGGAGACTCACAGTTCAACGCCGCCGGAGAGAACGGCTCGCGGCAAAGGCTGGCTGCGGAGCGTCGCCTCTGGCACTGCCCGCTGCAATCGAACGGGCAGGCTGAACCTCTCCGCCCGGCGTAGGCCCTCCCGCCTGGAGGAAGAGGCAGGCGGCATTCCGCTGCGTTTCGCACTTCCGTAAATCGAAGAGGCTCTTCCCGGCGGCCATGCCCAGGAAGAGCCTCTTCGATTTACGGAAAACAGAAGATCAAAGTCCGCTGTCAGCGTCCAAGGACAGCGGCCCGCCTCGGCTTACGCGAAGTATGGCGTCATCAGAGTCCAAAGCATCTTGGTGCCCATGATGACAAGCAGGGCGGCGAAAATCTTCTTGAGACGTCCCACGGGCAAGCTGTGCGCCAGCTTCGCGCCCAAGGGCGCGGTCACTATGCTGGCCAGGGCCACTCCGACCAGGGCGGGCAGATAGATAAAGCCGAGGTAGCCTTCAGAAATTCCCGGCAGCGCGGCATCAAGCCCATTGACGATATAGCCGGCCGTTCCCGCCACGGCGATGGGAAAGCCTATGGCCGCGCTGGTGCCGATGCAGGTGTGCAGCGCCACGTTGCACCAGGTCATGAAGGGCACGGAGAGCGTGCCCCCGCCGATGCCGACAAGGCTGGACACGCCGCCGATGACGCCGCCCGCTCCGAACATGCCCACGGCGCCTGGCACCTGGCGCGACGCTTTGGGCTTCATGTTCAGGATCATCTGCGTGGCCACATAGTACAAAAAAACGACGAAGAAGCCGGAGAGGAAGCGGCTGGACAGGTGCGCCGCCAGCTTGGAGCCCAGAAAGGTGCCCACCAGGATGCCGGGGGTGATGGCCTTGACTATGGGCCAGAGCACCGCGCCGCGCTGGTGGTGCGCGCGCAGCGAGGAGACGGACGTGAACATGATGCTGGCGAGGGACGTGCCCAGCGCCAGGTGCTGGATGTAATTCTCCGGCAGAAGCACCATGTGAAACACAAAATTGAGCATGGGCACGATGACGAGGCCGCCGCCAACGCCCAAAAGACCGGCCAGAATTCCGGCAAAGGCGCCGGTGCCAATGTACAAGAGCCAGGCAGTGAGCATGGGGGGACCTCCGGAGTGTTGGCCAGCGCGGTGAAAGCAAGACTTCCGAAGGCGCTGTGCGGTCGCGAATGCAAAAGCATTACGTTTCGCGCAACAGCTTGTAAAGATGCCGGAATAATAACAGCCTCAAAGAGAACACGGACAGCCGCATTGCCACCCTGGCGCAGACCTGCTAAAACGCCCATCATGTGCGGTATAGCAGGCATTCTGGACCCCACCGGGACTCGCTCCCCTTCTGAACTGGCGGATATCGCCGGCCGCATGGCCGATGTGCAGGCCCATCGCGGGCCGGACGGACGCGGCGTCTACGCCGATTCCGACGGCGGCCTGGCCCTGGGCCACCGCCGCCTGACGGTGCTGGAGCTCACGGACGCGGGCGCGCAGCCCATGACGAGCCACTGCGGCCGTTTCGTGCTCTGCTACAACGGCGAGATATACAACCACACGGACCTGCGCCCGCAGATCGACGCGGCGCGGGCGTATTCCGGCCGCCCGGCCATTGCCTGGCGCGGCCGCTCCGACTCCGAGACCCTGCTTGAGGCCCTGGCACTGTGGGGACCCGAGGAAGGTCTGGCGCGGGTGGTGGGCATGTTCGCCCTGGCCCTGTGGGACCGGCGCGACAAAACCCTCACCCTGGCGCGCGACCGCATGGGCGAAAAGCCGCTCTACTACGCCTTGCGCCGGGGCCGCCTGCTCTTCGCCTCCGAGCTGCCGGGGCTGACGGCGGCGCTCGATTTCTCCCCCGGCGTGGACAAGAACGTCCTGGCGCTGTTCCTGCGCCTGTCCTGCGTGCCCGCGCCCCACTGCATTCTTTCCGGCGTGCGCAAGCTGCCGCCCGGCTGCCTGCTGACCCTGCGCGGCCAGGATCTGAACGCGCTGCCCGAGCCCAAGCCGTACTGGTCCCTCAAGACCATGGCCGAAACAGGGCTGGCCGTGCCCTTCGCCGGTTCCGACACCGAGGCGCTCGACGCCCTGCTGGGCCGCCTGCGCCAAAGCGTGCGCGGACAAATGCTGGCCGACGTGCCCCTGGGCGCGCTGCTTTCCGGCGGCATCGACTCCTCGCTCATCACGGCCCTGATGGCCGAGGCGGAACTGGGCCCGGTGCGCACCTTCACCATCGGCTATGAAGGCGCGGACAGCGCCTATGACGAGTCCGCCCAGGCGGCAGCCGTGGCCAAGCACCTGGGCACGGACCACACGAGCCTGACCTTCCGCGCCGAGGACGCCCTGGGGCTGGCCCCGAAGCTGGCCCAAATCTCGGGCGAGCCTTTTGCCGACGCCTCCCTGCTGCCCATGCTGCTGGTGGCGCGGCTCACGCGCTCCCAGGTCAAGGTCTGCCTCACGGGCGATGGCGGCGACGAACTTTTCGCCGGGTACAACCGGCACGTGCACGGCGCGGCCCTTTGGGCCCAGATTTCCGGGATCTCGCCCGGGCTGCGCGGCGCAGCGGCGGGACTTCTGCAAACCCTTTCCCCGCGCGCCTGGGACCGCATCCTGCGCGTGCTTGGCCCGCTGCTGCCCAAGAGCGCGCGCCAGCGCCTGCCGGGCGAAAAGCTGCACAAGCTGGCCCAGGCCCTGCCCGTGCGCGTGGCCCCGGCGTTCTATGCCGCCCTCGTCTCCGCCTGGCCCGATCCCGGCCTTGTGGTGCCCGGCGCGGCAGAGGCCGGCTGGCCCCTGCGCCACCGCGGCACCTGGCCGGCGCCCAGCCTGTGCCCGGAGGGCAGCACGGCCTGGATGCAATACCTGGACACCGCCTGGTACCTGCCGGGAGACATTCTGACCAAGGTGGACCGCGCCTCCATGAGCGTCGGGCTGGAGTCGCGCGCGCCGTACCTGGACCACCGCGTGGCCGCCTTCGCCTGGAGCCTGCCCCCGGACATGCGCGTGCGCGGCGGCCAGGGCAAATGGGCCCTGCGCCAGCTGCTTTCCCGCTACGTGCCCCGCGAGCTGTGGGACCGGCCCAAGATGGGCTTTGGCGTGCCCCTGGACCTTTGGCTGCGCGGACCGCTGAAGGACTGGGCGGCGGCGCTCATCGACCCCGAGCGGCTGGCCTGCGAGGGCTATTTCGAGCCCGCGCCCGTGGCCCGCGCCTGGGCCGAACATCAGTCCGGCCGCTTCAACCGCCAGTACCGCCTGTGGCCCATACTCATGTTCCAATCCTGGCTGGAAAGCGCGGGGATTTCAGGGTAAAGGCACCCCATGCGCATCGTTGTCGTCGCTGGCCACGCTCCTTCCCTGGTGCATTTCAGGGCTCCTCTGCTTGCCGCGCTGGTCGGGCGCGGGCACGAGGTCGTCGCTCTGGCCCCGCCTGAAGCGGATAACGGCGCGGACACGGCCGCCGCTCTGCGCGGGCTTGGAGTGAGGCTGCTGCGCTATCCCCTGGACCGGGGCGGGGTGAACCCCGTGCGCGACGCCAGCACCCTTTGGGCGCTGCGCAGAATCTTCCTGGACCTCAAGCCCGAACTGGTGCTGCCCTACACCATCAAGCCCGTCATCTACGCCTCCCTCGCCGCGCGCTGGGCCGGCGTTCCCCGCGTGGCCTCGCTCATAACCGGCCTGGGCTACGCCTTTGGCGGCCTGGAGAACCAGCTGCCCGGCGGGGCGGGCGCTCTGCCGCGCCGCTGCCTCACGAATTTTGTGGTGCGGCTGTACGCCAAGGCGCTGGAGCGCAATCAGACCGTCATCTTCCAGAACCCGGACGACCGCGACCTGTTCCAGCGCCTGGGCATCCTGTCCCCCGGCCAGCGTGTGGCCGTGGTGGGCGGCAGCGGCGTGGACCTGGAGCATTTTGCGCCAGCGCCCGCAGTGCCCGCGCACCCGGAAAGCGGCGCGCCGGTGTTTCTGTGCATGGCCCGACTCTTGTGGGCCAAGGGCGTGGGCGTTTACGTGGAGGCCTGCCGCATGCTCAAGCGCCGCCACCCGCAGGTGGTGTGCAGGCTTCTTGGCCCGACGGACGACGTGCCCGACGCCGTGCCGGAAGAAATGCTGCGCCGCTGGCGCGAGGACCGCGTGGTGGAGCTCATCGGCACCGTGGACGACGTGCGGCCGCACCTCGCCGCCGCCAGCGTCTTCGTGCTGCCGAGCTACAGGGAGGGCGCGCCGCGCTCCAGCCTGGAGGCCATGAGCATGGCCCGCCCCATAATCACCACCGATGTTCCCGGCTGCAGGCAGACCGTGGAGGACGGCGTCACCGGCTTCCTCACGCCCCCTTTTGAGCCCGGCGGCCTCATGCGCGCCATGGAGCGCTTCGTGCTCCAGCCGGAGCTCATCGGCCCCATGGGCCTGGCCTCCCGCCGTTTGGCCGAAGAACGCTTCGACGCGCGCACAGTGGTGGCGGACATGCTCGCCGCGCTGCCCCTGCCGGAAAACGCGCCCGGCGCGGCCCGCACCGCCGGGCAGGAGCCCAGGTGAACGCCAAACGGCTTTTCGACCTGGCTCTCGCCATACCTGGGCTCATTCTCCTTTCTCCCCTTCTGCTGTTGACCGCGCTCTCCGTGCGCATGGCCCTCGGCCCTGGCGCGCTCTTCCGGCAGCTGCGCCCCGGCCTCCACGGCAAGCCCTTCCAAATCCTGAAGTTCCGCACCATGCGCGAAGGCCCCGGCCCAGATGCCGAACGCCTGACGCCCTTTGGACGCTTTCTGCGCGGCACCTCGCTCGACGAACTGCCGGAGCTGGTGAACGTGCTGCGGGGCGACATGAGCCTTGTGGGGCCCCGCCCGCTGCTCATGCGCTATCTGCCGCGCTACACCAGGGAGCAGGCGCGCCGCCACGAGGTGCCGCCTGGCATCACCGGCTGGGCGCAGATCAACGGCCGCAACGCCCTCACCTGGGAGGAGCGCCTCGCTCTCGACATCTGGTATGTGGACAACCAATCCTTCCGGCTCGACCTGACGATCTTGGCGCGCACCTTTTGGGCCGTTCTTCGGCGCAGGGGCATCAGCGCGGAGGGCGAGGCCACCATGAGCGAATTTATGGGCACGGAGACCGGCCAGCCTCCTGTTGTTGACGGGGAGTCTGGGCGAACGGTAAGCAAACACGAGGAATAATGCAGCGGAGGCAGCAATGAAGATCATCGTCATGGGCGCGAGCGGGCATGGGCAGGTGGTGGCCGACATCCTTTTCCAGATGTGGACCAAGGGCCGGGAGATGGAGATCGTCGGTTTTCTGGACGACGACCCCAGGCTCAAGGGCTCGCGCATTCTTGGCCTGCCTGTGCTGGGCTGCTTCGCGGACCTTGCCTCCACGCCGCACGACTGCCTTGCGCTGGGCATTGGCGACAACGCCGCGCGCGCCCGCGTCTACGCGGAGCTGACGCAGGCCCGCAAACGCTTCGTCACCGCCATCCACCCCGCCGCCGTGCTGGCCCCGGACGTTGTAGTGGGCACGGGCGCGGTGCTTGCGGCCGGGGCCGTGGCCAACCCCGGCGCAAGGATCGGCGAAAACGTCATTTTGAACACCTGCGCCAGCATCGACCACCACTGCGATCTTGGGGCGCACGCCCATATCGCGCCCGGCGTGCACCTGGCGGGCAACGTCCACGTGGGCGAAGGCGCTTTTGTCGGCGTGGGCGCATGCGCCGTGCCCGGGGTGCGCATCGGCGCATGGAGCGTGGTCGGAGCCGGAGCCGCCGTCACCCAAGACGTCGCGGACAAGACCACCGTCGCCGGCGTACCCGCCAAGCCTCTGGCGTAAGCGTCATGAGCGCGCCGAAGCCCCCACGCCTGTTCCTTTCCCCTCCGCACATGGGCGGCAGGGAGGAAGCCCGCGTGGCCGAGGCCTTTGCCAGCAATTACATCGCGCCCCTGGGCCCCCAGGTGGACGCCTTTGAAGCCGCCTTTGCCGAGCACACGGGCATTGCGCACTGTCTGGCCGTGGCCAGCGGCACGGCGGCCATGCACCTGGCCCTGCGCGGCCTGGGCGTGGGCAAGGGCGATGTCGTCGTGGCGTCGAGCCTCACGTTCATCGGCTCCGTGAGCCCCGCCGTGCAGCTTGGAGCCGAGGCGGTCTTCATCGACGCCAGCCCGGACACCTGGAACATGGACCCGGACCGGCTGCGCGAGGCCCTTGCCGCGCTGACCGGCGAAGGACGGCGCATCAAGGCCGTGATCCCCACTGACCTTTACGGCCAGTGCGCGGACTATGCGCGCATTCTGGACATTTGCGCGCCTTACGGCGCGCCAGTGGTGGCCGACTGCGCGGAGAGCGTGGGCGCGCGCTGCGGCGGCGGGCTCGAAGCCGACGACACGAACCGCCACGCCGGGGCCTGGCCGGGACTGGCCGCAAGCATTTTCTCCTTCAACGGCAACAAGATCATCACCACCTCGGGCGGCGGCATGCTGGCCTCAGAGGACGCGGAGCTCATCGCCAAGGCGCGCAAGCTCTCGCAGCAGGCGCGGGAGAACGCGCCCCACTACGAGCATCTTGAGCTTGGCTACAACTACCGGTTGAGCAATATCCTGGCGGCCGTCGGCCTGGGACAGCTGGAGGTGCTGGAGGCCCGCGTGGCCAAGCGGCGGCAAATCTTCCGCTGGTACCGCGAGGCCCTGGGCCATGCGCCCGGCCTGTCCTTCATGCCCGAGGCGGCCACAGGCAAGGCCAACCGCTGGCTCACCGTGCTGCTGGTGGACGCGCAGAGCTTCGGCGTGAGCCCGGAGTCCCTGCGCCTGGCCCTTGAGGCGGAGAACATTGAAGCCCGCCCCCTGTGGAAGCCCATGCATCTGCAGCCCGTGTTCGCGGGGTGCCGCGCCTTTGGCGGCTCCGTGGCCGAGGATCTCTTTCTGCGCGGGCTGTGCCTGCCCTCGGGCACGGCCATGACCCGCGAGGATGTGGCGCGCGTGTCCCGCGTCATCCTTTCCGCGGCAAGGAAGCAGGCCTGATGCTCTGCAATCCCAGGAACCGCCATTTCTACTTCATGTTCGCGGCGGAGGCCGCCTGCTTCGCCGCCGCCCTGACCCTGAGCTACCTGCTGCGCTTCGACTTCAGCCTGCCCGAGCCCTATGCCATGCAGCTGCGGGGCATGTTCAAGTATGTGCTCCCGCTCAAGCTCGGCGTTTTCCTGGCCCTGGGCCTGTACCGGGGCATGTGGCGCTACACCAGCCTGCTCGACTTCAAGCGCCTGGTGGAGGCGGTCGTGCTCTCCTCGGCCCTGCTCGTCGCCTTTGTGGCCTTTCGCTACGGCTTCACCGGCTTCTCCCGCTCGGTGCTCGCGGTGGACGGCCTGCTCACCCTGC
>Ga0209373_10003554_pt1 | contig 14272 bp, 17 predicted proteins | sample Higcelweek5metaG_FD_187173 | JGI IMG/M metagenome (GOLD analysis project Ga0209373, IMG submission 187173) | Freshwater pond sediment microbial communities from the University of Edinburgh, under environmental carbon perturbations - High... | ecosystem: Environmental > Aquatic > Freshwater >...
TACTCGCTGGTGCCGCGCTCGTCGCAGTGGCCCTCGATGACGATGTTGAACAGGGCGTACTTCTTCAAGGTTTCAGCCTTGGAGGTAAGCACGTCGCGGCTCTCCGGGGTCAACTCGAAGGAGTCGAAGGCGAAGAAGATCATGTTGCCGAGCTCGCGCTGGGCCTGTTCACGCTGCTGGGCGCGGATCTCGTCCTCGGTCAGGCTGCGGGATTCCGGGGCGGCGGGCTTCTGCCAGTCGGTGTCCTTGTCCGAAATCTCCACCTTGGTGGCGCCCGCGGGCATGGAATCAGCCGTTTTCTTGGCGCAACCGGCCCCGAAAGACACCAGCAGTCCCAGCATCAGGATGAGGCCGAAAATACGTTTGGCGTTCATCAATTCCTCCTTTGTTTCATCGCGCTTGCGCGTTCGCTGTATTTATTAACGAAGGTTTGTTCCATTAACACGGTGACCTGCTTACTTTCTATAGCTTCCCCCTATTTTTTGGGAAAATCAAGGGCAATGTTGCACGCGCTAATCAAGGGCCTTGGCCACGCCCCAGGCCGGCGCCATGGCGTCGCCGGGACCGGTGGGAATGAGCCTGGCCGGATCGCCGTAGCGCGTGGTGACGTAGATCTTGGTGCCGCCCCCGCGTGAAGAGGCGAAGGACACGAAGTAGCCGTCCGGGTCGAAGCTCGGGTCCTCGTCGCTGCCGGGGCCGAAGGAGATCTGCCGCTCCTGGTTGACCACAAGGTCGCGGATGAAGATGCGGTGGCCGCTGTCCGTCAGCCGCGCAAAGACCACGAAGCGCCCGTCCGGGCTGAGCGAGGGCCGGGTGTTGTACGTGCCGTCGTAGGTCACGCGGTCGACCACGCCGGTGTCGCGGTTGAGGATGAAGATCTGCGGCCCGCCCAGGCGGCCGGAGCAGAAGACCATCTTGCGGCCCGAGAGGTCGAAGCTGGGCGACACGCTGATGGCCCAGCTCTGGGCCAGGGGCTGCGAGGCCTTGAAGTCGCCGTTCAGCAGGTAGATGTCCGGGTGGCCGTTGAGCGAGAGCGAGATGGCGATCTGGCCGTCCGGGGTGAAGGTGGGGCTGATGGCGATGTTGCCGGGGAACCTGCGCAGGCGCGACACGCGCGAGGCCCGGTCCCAGATGCCGAGACGGTGCCCCAGGTCGGAGATGTTGGTGTAGGCCAGCCTGCCGCCGTCCTTGGACCAGGAGGGGCTGACGTTGAAGCCGCCGTCATGGGTGACCTGCTGCAGGCCCCGGCCCAGGGCCGAGGCCGTGAACAGCTCCTTGCCGCCGTTCACCTTCTTGGAGAAGGCCAGGGTGGAGTCGAAGAAGCCGCTCTTGCCCGTGAGCACGCGCATGAGCTGGGCGCAGAAGCGGTCGGCCACGTGGGCCACGCCGCCCTGGTCCACCTGGCTGTAGGCCTTGCCCACCAGGAGCTTGCGCGTGAAGGTCTCGTACACGCGGGCCTCGATGGCCGCACCCGAGCCGCCGATGGTCATGACCAGGTCGATGCGCGAGAGCTGCAAAGGCTTGAAGTCGATGTCCCCGGCCTTGACGCCCTTGCTCGGGTCCCCGCCCAGGACCTCGGTCAGGTACGCCAGGCGCAAAAACGGCAGGAAGCCGATGTCGCCGGAGACATACTCGCCGAAGCTGCGGGCCAGGGTGGTGGCGGCCTGGCCGTCAATTCCGCGCGCGGGCAGCACCAGGATGTTCACCCGGGTCTGACCGGGGCCGAAGATGTCCACGGACAGCGTCTCGGCGGCGCGAACGTTCTCGCCGAAGGCCAGCACCAGCATCAGGGTCAGAATCCAGATTTTTAGTTTCATAACTTTTTGCGGACCGGGAATCACTTCCGCAGCTCCTGCAGGTTGAAGGTGATGCGCAGGGTGTCCAGGTTCCTGGTGCGCGGGGGCGGCAGCTTCTCGGTCTCGTGCACGGCGCGCAGGGCCGAGTCGTCGAAGCCCGCATTGCCCGAGGGCGTCGCGATGCGCGAGCCGGTGATCTTGCCCTGCTGGTCGATGTTGATCTCCAGCACCACGGCCACGTTGGTCTCGGTGCCGAAGGCCGGGTAGCGCCAGTTCTTCTTGATGATCTGCTTGACGATGTCGCCGTAGACGCTCATCAGCCCCGAGCCGGTGCCGCCCGCGCCCGAGCCCTTGCCGCCTCCGGCCCCGCCGGGGCCTGTGCCGCCTGCTGTGAAAATGTTGCCGCCCTCGGACTTGCGCAGGGCGTCCAGCGCGCCGGAGACCTGGCTCTTCTTGGCATCCTTGGCCTTTTCTGCAGCGAGCTTGGCCTTCTCCGCAGCGCTCTTGGCGTCCTGGGCCACGTCCTGCTTGATGTCCTTCAAGGCCTCCTTCAGCAACTCCTCGCGCGAGAGCTTCTTCTCCGTCGGCGTGGGCTGCTTGGGCGGCTCGACCTTCTTTTCTTCCTTCTTGTCCGGCTTCTTCTTTTCCTCGACCTTCTTTTCGCTGATGGCCTTGGCGTCGTCGCGCACCAGCGGCTCGGGCTTGAGCTTCTCGGCCTTGGGCGGCGGCGGGATGGCCGCTGCCGAGGCATCGGGCTGCTGCTGGCTCCCGTCCACGGTCGGCGGGGCCGGGGCAGGTTCGCCCGTGTCTCCGGCGGCCGGGTCCTCCGACGGCGTGAGCGACACCAGGTCAACGGTGTACATGGGCTTGTTCATGTCCACCTTCATGCTGTTGCCAATGCCGAAGACCCCGGCGGCGACGAGCAGTATATGCATCGCCAGGGAGAGCAAAAAGCCTGTGGTCTGCCGGGTGTCCTGCACGAAATGTCTCCGCGCGGTCTACTTGGCCGGGGTCTTGGGTTGGGCCTTGTCGGCGGCCTTCTGTTCGTCCGAGGCCTCGGCCACGATGCCCAGCTTCTCGATGCCCACGCTCTTGATCTCGCCCATGACCTTGACCACCACGCCGTAGGCCACGTCCTTGTCGGCGCGCAGGTACAGCTGCTTGTTCTGGCTCACCACCAGATTCTGCAGGTGCTGGCGCAGGTCCTCAAAGGGCACGTTGTATTCGTCGAGGAAGATGGCCCCGTCCTTCTTCACCGAAAGCACCAGATGGTCGCTGCCCGCAGGCAGGGTGCGCACGCTTCTCGTCTTGGGCAGGTCCACGTCCACGCCCTGGGTCAGCATGGGCGCGGTGACCATGAAGATGATGAGCAAGACCAGCATCACGTCCACAAAGGGCGTGACGTTGATCTCGGCCATGTAGCCGCGCGGGCCTTTGCCTACTGCCGCTCCCACTACCGCCCCCTAGCCCTTGGAGCTGGAGGCCCAGGAGACCTCGCGCTCCACGCGGTTCAGAAATGCTCCGGCGTAGTTCACCAGCTCGGTCTCCACCTCGCCCAAGAGGGCCAGCAGGTAGTTGTAGGCGATGGTGGCGGGAATCGCGACCACGAGCCCGATGGCCGTGGTCACGAGCGCCTCGGAGATGCCGGGGGCGACCGTGGCCAGCGCCGCCGACTGCGACAGGCCGATGGAGTGGAAGGCGTGCATGATGCCCCAGACCGTGCCGAAGAGCCCGATGAAGGGCGCGGCGTTGGCGCAGGTGGCCAGGAAGGAGAGCGAGCTCGACAGGCGCTTCATCTCGTCGTTGACGCCCTGGCGCAGCACGCGGCGCAGGGTGTCCTTGACCAGCATGCGCTTGCGCTCGCGGTCGATCTCGGCCTTCTCCAGCTTGCGGAACTCGCCCACGGCCAAGAGGCCCACCCTGGACAGGGCGGTGTTGCCGTCGCGGCTCACGGCCTGCAGGCCCTCGGACAGATCCGGCGCGTCGTTGAACAGGACGTAGCCCTTGCTCACCTGGCTGCGGGTGCGCTTGTACAAGATGACCTTGGTGAAGATGATGGTCCAGCTCCACAGGGACATGAGCACGAGCAGGCTCAGCACCAGCTGCACCCCCAGCGTGGCCCCGAGCATCATGCCCAGTATGCCGGTTTCAGGAATCATGCGTATAATCCTCCTCGTGCGGCGGCAGCCTAAGCGCCGACCCGCCTGTACGCCCGGCCCGTCGGGGCCTGGCGAAAGTCTCACAATCATACATATGGCGACTCAGCGTCTGACACGACAGCGCTGCACGATCTCCCAGGCGTTGGCCCCGGTCTGGCGATATTCCTCCAGCGTCAGCCCCGCGCCATAGGCCACCTTCTGGCGCATCTCGGCGCTGAGCAGGTCGCCGGGGGCATGGGCGTCGTTGTTGATGACCAGCCTGGCCCCGCAGCGCCGGGCCAGGGCCGCCACATGCCCGTTGGCGTAGCTGTGGCCGCGCCGGGTGGTGATCTCCAGCGCCACGCCGTGCTCGGCGGCGAGCTTGACCTCGACCTCGGTGATGAGGCCGGGATGGGCCAGCACGTCGACCCGGGCCTCGATGGCCGCGAGGTTGGTGCCCTGCTCCACTGGTTCCACAACCGTCTCGCCGTGGACGACCACGATCTGCGCCCCGGCGTCGCGCGCCATCTGCGCGAAGTCGGCCATGAGCGCGGGCGGCACGTGGGTCAGCTCGACCCCGGCCAGGACCTCCATGTCGAAGAAATGGGCATAGGCGTCGGTGAGCTTGCGCACGCTCTGGAGGATGAAGCTGATGTTGCTGGCGTCGGCATGGTCGGTGATGGCCATGGCCTTGTAGCCCGCGACCTTGGCCCTGCGGATGAGTTCGGCGGGGATGAGCTCGCCGTCGCTGAATGTGGTGTGCATGTGCAGGTCGATCATCGCCGCCTCACATTTTGTACTTTGTCTCGTCGGTGGAGAGCCTTTCCAGCTCCTCGGTCCACTTCTCCCGCTCCGGCCCGCCGAACTCGGCCTTGGCCCCGTCCAGCGAGCGCGTTCCGGCCTGGGCCAGCACGCTCTCGGCCACGCGGATGGGCACGTTCGCGCGCACGGCCAGGGCGATGGCGTCGGACGGGCGGCAGTCGATGCGCTTGATCTCCTCCGCGCCCGGGGTCCCCTGGGCCACCACGATCTCGGCGAAGAAGGTGCCCTCGCGCAGGGCCACCACCTCCACCGCCGTGACCACGCCGCCCAGGCCGGACACCACGCGCACGAGCAGGTCGTGGGTCATGGGCCGGGGCGTCTCCACGGCGTTCAAGGCAAGCGAAATGGCCATGGCCTCCACCGGTCCAATCCAGATGGGCAGGGCCAAGTCGCGGGCCTCGTCCTTGAGGACGAGCACCGGGGACTGGGCCTTCTCGTCCATGGCCAAGCCGAAAATCTTCATCTCCACCATGGCGGGCCTACCTTGCTCCCCTGTCAGGACTGCCCGGGCAGGGCTCCCCCAGCAGGGAATGGTTCTTGGCCTCAACAATGCGCACCCGCACCATGCTCCCGCACAGGGACGTAACGCAAGGGGCTTCGCCAGGGCCAGCGCCGGGGATGCGCGCCCCGCCGATCCGCACGTTCACCACGCGCCCGCCCGGATCGCGCCCGCGCCAGAAGTCCCCGCCTTCGTCCTGGCGGCGGCTCAAAGCCTCCAGCAGCACATCGGTTTCCTGGCCTTCCAACGCTTTTAGACTTTCTTTAGTAATGCCATTTTGCAAAGACTGCAAGCGCAACAACCGCTCCTGCCCGACCTCGTCCGGCACCTTGGGGGTCATGCGCGCGGCCGCCACGCCGGGCCGGTCGGAGTAGCGGAAGGAGAAGCTCGACTCGAAGCGCACGCGCTCCATCATGTCCAGCGTCTGCAGAAAGTCCTCCTCGGTCTCGCCGGGGAAACCCACGATGAGGTCCGTGGTGAGCATGATGTCCGGCCGGGCCTGGCGCAGGTCGGCGACGATGCCGAGGTAGCGCGCGCGGTCGACCTTGCGGCCCATGCGCGCCAGGATCGCGTCGCTGCCCGCCTGCAGGGGCAGGTGCAGGGCCGGGCAGAGGTTCTCGACCTCGCCGAAGGCGCGGATCACGGCCGGGTCGATGTCCTTGGGGTGCGAGGTGGTGAAGCGCAGGCGCAAAAGGCCGGGGATGGCCGCCACCTGGCGCAGCAGCCCGGCAAAGCCCACGCCGGTGCCGCCCGCGTCGAGGCCGAAACTGTTGACGTTCTGGCCGAGCAGGGTGATCTCGCGCGCGCCCTGGTCCACGCGCACGCGGCACTCGGCCAGCACGGCCTCGGGGCTGCGCGACTTCTGGCGGCCGCGCGTGTAGGGCACGATGCAGTAGGCGCAGAAATTGTCGCAGCCCTGCATGATGTTCACGAAGGCCTGGGCCGGACCGGCCTCCAGCTCGCCCGCGTCGGCGTCGAAGGCCGCCGCCGGAACCTGGGTGGACAGGGTCAGCACATCCTCGCGCTCCGGGTAGGCGCTCAAAAAATCCAGCAGGGCGATGCGCGCGGCCGGGTCCTCGGCCAGCTGGTCCAGGGCGTCCGGCGCGGCCGCGATGCCGTCGGACCCGAAGACCAGGCGCACAAAGGGGAAGCGCTCGAAGAACCCGCGCCCGATCTGCTGGGCCACGCAGCCGCCCACGGCCGCCGTGAGGCCTGGCTTCGCCCGCCGATAGGCGGCCAGCCGCCCCAGCTCACTGTAGACCTTCTGCTCCGGCTTGTCGCGCACGCTGCAGGTGTTGACCACAAAGAGCCAGGCGTCCTCTTCCGGCACCTGCCGCCAGCCCCGGCTGACCAGGGCGCGGGCCAGCCAGTCGGAGTCGCCGACGTTCATCTGGCAGCCGAAGGTGACGATGTGGAAGGTCTTGTCCAAGCGATCTCCGTAGCGGGCGCGTTTTTTGCCGCAAGCAACGCCATAGCCCACGCGCGGGCAATTATGCCCCTTTGCGGCTTTGGTCAACGGCCTGGGCCTGCCGTTGAATTTTTGGAGATCAGCCTGCGCGCCGGGGCCAAAGCCTGGGGAGGAACATGGGCACGCGGCGCGCATAGTCCGCCCATGCCGGCCCCAGCTCGCGCGCCAGGCGGCGCTCCTCGAACAGGGAGCCGAGGAGCATGTACAGGCAGCCGAAGAGCGCAAAGGCCGAGCCGCCCAGGGTCAGGCGCGGCTGGAAGATCAAAAAGAGCAGGCCGCCCAGGTGCATGGGGTGGCGCACCAGCCCGTAGGCCCCGGTGCTGGTGAAATCCCTGCGCATGTCCGCCTCGTCGGGCGGGCGGCCGCGCACAAGGCTCACAAGCTGCGTCACGCCGAGCATCTTGAACCCGTGCATGGACGCCCCGGCCCAGAACAGCAGGGCCAGGCCAGCCAGCTGCACCCCGTACAGGCCCAGGGCGGGCAACCCCTGCACCGCCCAGAGCAGCTGCGGCAGGTCCGGCTCCTTGCGCAGCACCAGCCAGAAGGTCCACAGGCTGACGAGGCTGTAGGCCGTGGGATAGAAGGCATAGCGCGGCCCCAGCAGCAGCTCGAAGGCGGCCTTGACGCGCCGGGCGGCCAGCACGCTGTGCAGCGCGCCCCAGCCGGTCCACAGGCCGAAGGTGTACCCCGCGTTGGCCCAGGCCTCGGGAGTCAGGGCCTCCGGAGCCGGGGGATTCACGCCGCGCCACCCGCATAGCCGGGCAGCCAGCCGTCCAGGAAGGTCAGCACCCGGGCCACGTTCTCCGGCACGGGCTTGAGCGCGTCGAGCACGCACTCGGCCGCCGGGTCCTCCTCAAAGGGCACGTCCACGCCCACCACCTCGCCCAGGCCGGGGATCTCCACCCCGGTGCGGCGGCGCAGCAGCGCTTTCTGGTACATGCCGGGGGTCACGGCGTAGCCGCGCGGATGCGGCTGGTCGCGCACGGCCTCGCGGCGCATGGCCTCGGGCAGGGGGCAGTTGACGAAGACCTCGGCAAAGCGGGGGATCAGGGCGCGGGCCTCCTGGCGCACGGACAGCCGGTGCCCGGTGGCGTCCAGGATCACGCCCCGTCCCTGGGCGGCCAGCTCGGCGGCCTCGTGGGCGATGCGCTCGTAAGCCACCTTGCGCTCGTCCTCGGTGTAGGCGGGCCGGGGAAAATAGACCTTGCGGCGCTCGTCCATGACGAGCAGGGCCACGTCGCGGCCCTGGGCCAACAGCTCCGCGTGCACGACGTGGGCGATGGTGCTCTTGCCGCTGCCGGGCAGGCCGGTGAACCAAAGGACCCACCCGCCGTCCACAGTGCCGTTGGCCATGCCTTACTCCAGGTATCTGTTGGGGTGCCGCCAGTCGAACACCTCGTCCTCCAGCACGCTGGTCAAGAAGCGCACCAGCGCCCGCCTGACAGGGAGCGGGTGTTCTGGATACCACTCCGGAGAGACGATGACCAGCCCCCGGAACACGAAGAACGGCGCCATGACGCGGAGCATCTCGGCGTCGCCGGTGCGCTCCAGGTACTCCTCGAACAGGGCGTTCCAGAGCTCCAGGAACGGCCCCTCCAGCCGGGCCTGGCCCTGCCCGTGCAGCAGGCCGAAGAGCAGGTAGTTGGCGGCCAGCGTGGCCACGTCGCCCGCAGGCTCGCCCCACTCGCCCCGGCTGCGGTCCAGCACCGAGAACCCGGCCCGCTTGTCCACGGGGCCGTCCACCAGGATGTTCCAGGGGTGGAAGTCGCCGTGGACCGCAGCCAGGCGGTGCGCAAAGCCGCGCAGCTTCCAGCGCCAGTCGATGAGCCGCTTTTCGAGCGCCAGGAACGCGGCGTCGGGCAGGAATTCGCAGGGGTGCGGGAAGGCCTCGTCGATGAGGCCCATGATGCACTCGCTGGCGCCCAGCAGGTTGCGGATGTGCCGGTAGTACAGGTCCGGGTCGTCCTTCCTGGTGGCGTGGACCTCGGCCAGCCACCGCGCGAAGGCGCGGGCCTGCTCCGCGTCGCCGGGCCGCAGGTCGCCGTGGCCGATGCGGTCCAGGTCCTGGAAGTAGTCGTAGCCCTCAAGCTTCTCGTTCAAGATGAAGAATTCCTGGGGCGTGAACACCGGCACCAGCCGGTTGCGGCCGTCCACGTAGCCCAGGCCCAGCGGCCGCACGTGGCGCGGCAGCCGGGCGCTGGTCTCGTACTGGAACATGAGGATGGCCGCGCGGTCCCAATAGAACTGGTGGCCGTACTTGTCGCCGCGCATGACCGAGAGCACGCCCTCGCGCTCCTCGCCGTCCACGCGGAAGCGCACCAGAAGCGGCTTGCCGTAGCCGAAGCGCTTGATGCCCTGCTTGTCCAGGGTGCCGATGGCCCCCAGGTCCAGAAGCTCCGCGCCGTCGCCATAGGCCTGGCGCAGATACTCCGCAACGCTCTCCGGCTTCAGGTCGATCATGAGACCTCCTCGAAGAACCTGGATTGTAGCCGTTGTCGTGAAGCAGTGGACTCGAAACACTCCTCTTGAAGCGGCGCGCCGCAAAGCGCGCCCGACTGGCGGCGACCGCCTGGCGGCAGCTGGGCCGGGGCTAGAGGCTCCGGCCGAACTGGGCGTTCAACTGCTCGGCCACCATGTCCAGGGTGAACCGGTGCTCCTGGGTGCCCTTCTTCTCCACGCACCAGGCCGCGCAAATGGCGCCCAGGGCAGCGGCCTCGGCCAAGGTCTGGCCCAGGCACAGCCCCTTCAGCAGTCCGGCGCGGAAGGCGTCGCCCGCGCCCGTGGGGTCCAGGGCCTTGTCCACCTTGACGGCGGGCACGCGGGTCTCCTTGACGCCCTCGGCAGTGGCCTCGGCGATGAGGGAGCCCTGCTCGCCCAGGGTGGTCACCAGCGCGCCGGTGAGCGTGAGGAGTTCGGCGCGGGAGAGCCCGGTGGCCTTCATGACCATCTCCAGCTCGTAGTCGTTGGTGCACAGGGCCAGGGACCCGGTGATGGCGCGGACCATCTGCTCGCCGGTGAGCGCCGTGATCTGCTGGCCCGGATCAAAGATGTAGGGGATGCCCGCTTTTTTGAAATATTCCGGCAGCTCCACCATGTCGGCCACGTTGCCCGGCGAGATGATCGCCAGCACGCCGTCGTCGTGCCGGGCCGGGAACTGGTAGCCGCAGCGCTCGCGCATGGCCCCGGGGTTGAAGCCGGTGATCTGGTTGTCGCTCTGGTCGGTGGTGATGTAGGCCCCGGCGGTGAACTGGTCCTCCACCCTGCGGATGCCCGCCTGGGACAGGCCGAGCTCGTCCAGGCGCTGGCCGTAGGCCGCGAAGTCCTTGCCCGCGCAGCCCAGGATCAGCGGCTTCTCGCCCAGCAGCGCCAGGTTGTAGGCGATGTTCCCGGCCGTGCCGCCGAAGTACTCGCTCATGCCGTCCACCAAAAAGCAGACGTTCAGGATGTGGATCTTGTCCGGCAGGATGTGGTCCGCGAATTTGCCGGGAAAGTTCATGATGCGGTCCAGCGCCAGGGAGCCGGAAATGTAGAGCTGCATGGAATGCCTCCAGGTCGTGCGAGAATATCCCGCCGGTGTTGTACGTGAAAGATCAGCCGCGCGGGCCGGTTTCGTCAATTTCTGGGGCCTCGCCGGTCTCGGGAGTCTGGGCGGTCTGGGCGGTCTCGGCGGCGATCCAGTCCAGGAAGGCCCGGTGGCCGCCCTCGATGGGCAGCACCACCACACACGGGCACTCGTAGCTGTGGGCTTCGGCCAGGACGCGGGTCAGCTCCCCGGCCAGGGTCTCGGTGGTCTTGAGGAGCAGCACCACCTCGTCGGCCTGCTCAAGCGCGCCCCGCCACCAGTACAGCGAGCGCATGCCGGGCAGGATGTTGGCGCAGGCCGCCAGCCGCTTCGTCACGGCCAGCCGGGCCAGGCTCTCGGCCTCGGCCAGGCTCGGCGCGGTGACGTACACCAGTCGTGCGGCCAGGCGGGCGGGCACGGGACCTGCCGCCGGGACTACTGGCACAGGGGCTTGGCCCCTGGCTTGGCGGTGGCGAGGTACTCGGCCACGGTCTTGGCCTCGTTCTCCGTAAGGTTCGCGCCGTTGCTGACCATGCGCTGCACGGTCTGCGCCCAGACCTCGGCCTTGCGCACGCCCAGCTGCGCGCAGATGCGGTCCGTGGCGTGGCAGCCGGAGCAGCGCGCGGCGGCCAGCTTGGCGGCCCCGGCATCGGCAAAGACCAGGGAGGCCAAAAGCAGGCAGGTGTACAGGCCGACAACGATAATAATCAATGTTTTCATTATGTTCCCTGATTTATGGCAGAATGCTCCCGGCAGTTGGCGGACCGCGCCGGGTGGAGTTTTTCAACCACATATCCGGCCCGCTGGCAACGGAAATCCACCGGGCTGCCCGGCCCGGACCCGGACTTGCCCCGCCCTTGCTTCCGGCCCCGGCGGATGCTACCCACGCCAGAAACCACGCGCCAAGGGAGCAACGGACCATGCCCACACAACGCGACCGCAGCCAGGCCATCTTCGCCCGCCTGGCCGCCCGCTACCCCGACCCCAGGCCCGCCCTGGACTTCCGCGACGCCTGGGGCCTCTTGGTGGCCACGGTGCTGGCGGCCCAGTGCACCGACGCCCGCGTGAACCAGGTGACGCCCGTGCTCTTCGCCCGCTGGCCGGAGATTGCCGACCTGGCGGCCGCCGAGGTGGCGGACATCGAGGAGGTGGTGCACTCCACCGGCTTCTTCCGCAACAAGGCCAAGAACCTCAAGGCCGCAGCCGCGCGCGTCATGGAGGTTTACGGCGGCGCGGTGCCCCGGAGCATGAGTGAGCTCGTCACCCTGCCCGGCGTGGCCCGCAAGACCGCCAACATCGTGCTCGGCAGCGCGTTTCACAGCAACGAGGGCATCGCCGTGGACACCCACGTGACGCGCCTGGCCTTCCGCCTGGGCCTGACCGCGAGCAGCGACGCAGTGCGCATCGAGCGCGACCTGATGCCGCTCTTCGACCGCTCCCAGTGGGCGGACATCAACCACTATCTCGTGTACTTCGGCCGCGAGGTCTGCGACGCACGCAAGCCGAAATGCGCCCCCCCTGACGGGGAGAAATGCCCGCTCTTCGACCTCTGCCCGCGCAAAGGACTCAAATGACCAGGAACGTTCAGAATCTCGGCCAGTTCAAGATCACCGCCACGGACGGGGCGGCCCGGCGCGGTACGCTGACCACGGCCCACGGCGTGGTCGAGACGCCCATCTTCATGCCCGTGGGCACGCAAGGGTCCGTCAAGAGCCTGTGCCCCCAGGACCTGGACAATGCGGGCGCGCAGATCATCCTGGGCAACACCTACCACCTGTACCTGCGCCCCGGCGACGAGCTTTTGGCCCGGCGCGGCGGCCTGCACCGCTTCATGGGCTGGGACAAGCCCATCCTGACCGACAGCGGCGGGTTCCAGGTCTTCAGCCTCAAGGAGATCCGCAAGATCAGCGAGCAGGGCGTGGAGTTCCGCTCGCACATCGACGGCAGCACCCACTTCTTCTCGCCCGAGAAGGTCATGGCCATCCAGAACAACATCGGCTCGGACATCATGATGGTGCTGGACGAGTGCGTGGCCTACGGCGCGGACTACGACTACACGGCCAAGTCCCTGGAGCTGACCACGCGCTGGGCCAAGCGCTGCCGCAGCGCGCACCCGAGGCACAAGAACAACCAGCTTTTGTTCGGCATCGTCCAGGGCGGGTTCTTCAAGGACCTGCGGGAAAAGAGCCTGGCGCAGCTGCGTGAGATCGACTTCGACGGCTTCGCCATCGGCGGCTTGAGCGTGGGCGAGAGCATCCCGGAGATGTACGACATGCTGCACCACCTCGCGCCCATGATGCCCGAGGCCCTGCCGCGCTACCTCATGGGCGTGGGCACGCCGCTGGATATTCTCACAGGCATCGAGGCCGGGGTGGACATGTTCGACTGCGTGCTGCCCACGCGCAATGCCCGCAACGGCACGCTCTACACCTCAAAAGGCAAGGTGAACATCCGCCGGGCCGAGTACCGCGAGGACGACTCGCCCCTTGATCCCGACTGCTCCTGCTACACCTGCCGCACCTTCAGCCGCGCCTACCTGCGCCACCTCTACGTGGCCCAGGAGCTTTTGAGCTACCGGCTGAACTCCCTGCACAACGTCAGCTTCTTCCTGGACCTGGCGCGCCGGGCGCGCGAGGCCATCGGCCAGGGGCGCTTCGCGGCGCTGAAACAGCGCTACGTCGAGATCTTCAGGCCCGGAGCCGATGCCGGAGCCGAGGCCGGGGCCGGGGCCGGCGCATGAAACGCTTCCTGGCGTTGTTCCTCCAGGCCGTGGGCGCGCTGACGCTCCTCGGACTGGCGCTGGGCACGGCCCTGGTGCTGACCGCGGGCTGGTGGCTGCGCATGGACGACGCGCCGAGAAAGGCCGACGCCATCGTCATCCTGGCCGGAGAGGTCCGCCGGGCCGTTTACGCGGCCGACCTGTACAAGCAGGGCCTGGCCCCGGTGATCTACCTGGGCCGCCCCGTGCATGAGCCGCCCCAGGCCCTGTGCGACCTGGGCTTCGACTGCCCGCGCCAGGAGGACCAGATGCTGCGCGTGCTGGCCGCCAAGGGCGTGCCCCTGGAGGCCGTGCGGGTGTATGGGCTGGACCTGATGAGCACCGTGGAGGAAGCCGAGGCCTTGCAGCGGGAGCTGGGGCCGGAGCCCAAGACCCTGCTCATCGTCACCTCGCCCTACCACTGCCGCCGGGCCAGGCTGATCCTGTCCGGCATCCTGCGCGGACGCGAGCTCATCATGACGCCCACGCCGTACGAGCGCTTCGACACCCTCTGGTGGAGGCACCAGGGCTCGTCCGGGGCGGTGGTCAGCGAGGTGGCGAAGATCGTCTTCCACTTCCTGGGCACGCCGTTTAGGTCGCACCAGGCAGTGAAAGGCTAGGGGATCACCGGGGGGGCTTGTCCCCGTCCCGGCGGCAATCAGGGCACAGGCCATAGAGGTCCATCTTGTGCCGCGCAAGGGAGAAGCCGTAGCGCTGGGCCAGCTCCTCCTGCCTGCGCTCGATGACCTGGTCCACGATCTCGATGGTGCGGCCGCAGGCCTCGCAGATGAGGTGGTCGTGGTGCTCCACGCCGAACTGCGGCTCGTAGCGGGTCAGACCGTCGGCGAAGCTCACGGCCTGGGCCAGCCCGCACTCGGCCAGAAGCTTGAGGGTGCGGTACACCGTGGCCTGCCCGATGGCCGGGTCGCGGCGTTTGACCTTGGCGTAGAGCTCCTCGGAGGACACGTGCCCGGGCTCGACCAGGAAGATGTCCAGGATGAGCCTGCGCTGCGGGGTGATCTTGAGGCGGTTGGCCGCAAGATAGCCCTCGAAGACCTGGTGCGGGGTCTGCCTCGGGCTCTGGTGTTTCGCGGCGCTCATGCTTGGACTCATAGAGAATGCCCGCGCCAGCTGTCAATGCCGCCCCGGACGGGAAGTTCTCCCGCCCGGGGGTCCGGAAGCCATTGACAGCCCACCCCGCCTGGGGTGTAGTGACCCCTGTTGCCGTC
>Ga0209373_10003555_pt1 | contig 14268 bp, 12 predicted proteins | sample Higcelweek5metaG_FD_187173 | JGI IMG/M metagenome (GOLD analysis project Ga0209373, IMG submission 187173) | Freshwater pond sediment microbial communities from the University of Edinburgh, under environmental carbon perturbations - High... | ecosystem: Environmental > Aquatic > Freshwater >...
GAAATCATATCTAAATCTAACTCTCCATTTCCATCAATAGTGATGTTCAACTTTGCATTTTTTTCAGTCTCATTTGCCTGAAAACTAGCGTTGTATTTCTTCCAGTCGTTAGATTCGGGATTCAGATTTGCACTGCCAATCACCTTGCCTTTAGTATTTACCAAGTCAATACGCATATTTAGTGCGCTATTTTTGCCATCGCGTGCTAAAACCGAAAAGTGGTAAGTAACACCTTCCTTAATGCCGATACCCCTAAATCCTTCGTTCGACAAAACAACAGGTTTCTCACTGCCATTAATCTGAATCCTTGCAAAACGAGGGTTTACTGGATTTACTTCCCCTTGGTTAATAATTAAAACATCTGTTACATTATCTTCTTTGGTAATATTCCATCCCATAAATGGTTTGGTAAACTCAAATGATCGATTTTTAACTAATTCAGAATAAATACCACCATCGGCAGCGAGGTTAATATCTTCGAAAAATATACCCCACATTGTTGGTTGAACCGGAGCAATTGGTTTTTGTACGTTCACTGTTATAATTGGATTTTTTGAGAAGGCATTAATCCCCACAGTGATCAAAAATAGGCTCACGAATGCTAATTTGTATCCATGTTTCATTGTAATTGTGTTTTTTTATTTCTTAATAATTTTATTTTTTCCCTTATTTACTTCGCACTTAAATAGTTTGCATTTAAGTGTTTTCTTAAAAATTACAACTATTTTTTTATATTACGAAAGTAACTGTGGTACATTTATTACGCATCCATTTTTAGATATAATAGGTGGATTATTCGCTATTGAATATTTTTTTAGCACATCTTTTTGAACAAGCAACACTCAATAGAGCTTAATTACTAGTTTATTGTACTCGATAAAAATGAGGTTGTGCGAAGATTTAAGTGAAGGATACCTTATTGAATTTGATTAACTAATAGGCATAAAAAAAGGCAGATATTTCGAAATACCTGCCTTTGCAATTATATTTTTTGTTCTTATTCTTCAGGTTGATCGACATAGATAATCTCACCAATTTTCAGAATCTTCTTTGTGCTAATATTGTTCATTGCACAAAGTTTCTTAACAGAGATGTTATAACGTTGAGAGATTGTCCACAAATTATCACCTTGCTTAATAACATGTTGTGTCGCGTTTGAAAATGCTGTAGACAAGGCTTCGCTTGTAGATGTGCTTTTGTTATTATTTGAGGCAAGCTGTTGAGAAGGAGGAGTAACCAAGACAGGTTTGATGTCTTCCAGTTTATTGTAAACTTTGCGGTTCTTGTAATAAATGTGTTCACAAGTGATCATTTGCAGATCGAAATCGATAATTTTCTTTGGATCAAAATGCTCTCCAAAAACCCTAGTTTCAAAATGAAGATGGTTGCAAGTAGCTCTACCTGTTCTTCCTCCTAAACCAAGAATATCTCCGGCACGAACCGGTTGGTTAACTTTTACATTAATTGCTTTTAAATGACCATATAAAGTTTCAAGACCATTATTATGACGGACTAAAACCATATTTCCATAACCACTAAAACGTTTTGCTAAACGAACAACACCATCAAAAGCACAATAAACAGGATCTCCTGAATTTAAGCTAATATCAACACCAGTGTGCATTCTTCCGCTTCGTGGGCCATATTTGGACAGGAATCGGGTGGTTCCAACAACCGGGTGGAAATAAGGTGTATCTTCATCTCCAACAAGGTTTATGGTTAAAATTTCATCCGATTTTACAAATTCTGTGGCAGAATAGCGGATGTTGTTATTATCCCATCTGTTTTTATAGAGATCCTTTGCAGGAACATTTTCTGTAGTAATAAGGTTGTCAATAATGGATTGTACAATCTCGTCTTCGGCAAATTCTGAGGACGAATCAGGCATCATAACTTCTTGTTGAGCAAATGATTGTGCTACAAGAAAAAACATAGCAATAGAAATATATAAGCGTAACTTCATCATCAATAAATTGGTTTAAATCATCAAAACTTTTACTCCAACTCCTACAAAAGTAACATTGTCATTAATATTTCCAAAAAAACAAGATAAAAATATTGAGTTACTCTGTCATCATTCTTGCTTTTTATAGATTTGCGCAAATTATAAATTAACACTTTTTTTGATTCGTTCAAATTTACTATGTATAAGATTTTGAAAAAATTAGCTTTCCTTTTTATTGGAATTTTTGCTTTGATTGGTCTTTTTCTGACCGCAGGGTTCTTTGCTGTGAAATTTCACCTGACAGATGATAATGGTACCGTTGACCTTAACGACAGGTATTTTCAGGAATTGAAAGACAAATACGGGCATTCTACAGATAAGGAGAACGGTGAAATCAACTACGATGAAGCGAAATTATTGCATCACTTATTTGTTCTTAGTAAATATTATCCCGAAAATTCATCTTACATTATGAATGCATATTCCAAGAGCCGTAATATAACTGAAGCTTGGAGGATGTTTGAGGCTGTTAATTTACAAATGCTAGATAATGAGGGTTTTCAGCGGGAAATAAGGAATTTTCAGATTTCGGCTGAAGAGATTAACAAAACAGGTAGGTCGGGAAGTGCTTTTGGCTGGATGAATATAAATGAATGGCAAGACTTTAAACTTGCTGTTGCAAAAGATAAAAATCTAATTGATTCGGTTGCTTACCTTACAGGTGTTGAACCTCGCCTTATTGTTGCAGTCTTGGTTGGAGAGCAAATAAGACTTTTCAACTCTAATAGGGAAGCTTATAAAAAGTGGATCGGACCTTTGAAAATTCTTTCAGTTGAAACACAATTTTCACTTGGCGTTACTGGCATTAAAGTGCCTACAGCTCAGACTATTGAACGAAATCTAAAGGACACTGCATCTGTATTTTATCTTGGCGAACAATATGAGAATCTACTCGATTTTGAAACAAGTTCGATATCAAACGAACGTTTCAAACGATTAACTTCGTACCAAAATCACTTCTACTCATATTTGTACGCGGCTTTAAATGTAAAACAAATGAAGGTTCAGTGGGAAAGAGCTGGTTATCCGATAGAGAATAGGCCTGAAATACTTGCCACTCTTTACAATATTGGTTTTGAATCATCGATTCCGAAAGAAAATCCTGTTGTTGGTGGCTCTGGAATAAATATTAAAGGGAAAAGATACACTTTTGGTTCAGTAGCTTATGAATTCTATTACTCGGGCGAACTATTTGATCTGTTCCCATTTAAAAATAAGAAATTTGACTTTACAGATGGACAAGTTTGATCGTAGAACCATTGTTTTGCTCATTTTATTTTTTTTAATTGTCTCAAAGCCAACTCAAAGCATAGCGCAAAGCAGACAAATTCTTCAAATGCCATGGTCTAAATTGGATGATGGTTTGTTTTACTGTGAAATTGATGGGCCATATAAATCAATAATTCTTGATTCAAAAATATCAATAGTTAAAATTGAACCAAAAAAGTTTGATTTTCAGCTGTTAACATCATCAGAATATAGCAATATTCCTCGTTCGGCCGATTGCTGGGCAGAAGAATTCCAACTTCAGATAGCTGTAAATGCAGGAATGTATAGTCCGAATAAATTACAGTCGAACAAAGGCTTTCTGAAAAATTACAATCATATTAATAATGGAAAATTGAGTGGGTACTATAATGCAATGATGACCCTCAACCCTAAAGATACAACTAGGAATCCTTTTGAGATACATGATTTTACATGCAATAGTTGGGATAAATTGAAGAATAACTATAACTCTTTTTGTCAGGGAATGCGCATGATTGATTGTGCCGGAAATGCGATGGCGTGGGATAAAAGACCCGGGCAATCGTGCAGTATGGTTGTTTCTTCAACAGATATCGATGGGAATATTTATTTTGCATTTTGCGCTTCGCCCTATACACATCAAGCAATGATTAATTTTCTGCTAAGTCTTCCAATACAGTTTAGAACAACAATTTATCTTGAAGGAGGGCCTGAAGCAAGTCTTTTTATACAAACGCCAGACACTGTTATTTCTAAATGGGGAACTTATGTTTCATCTACATGGGAACATGCAGATAATGACCATTTCTGGGAAATACCCAATGTGATCGGTGTCCGCAAGAAAAAATAACAGCAACTCATTTTTTCGAAAAGTTTCTTCCGAAAGTATCATTCAATTCTTTTCACTAAAAATATTGCACTTAAGGTGCACTTAAAAATTACGCAATCATTAAAATCCATTCAAGTTGGAGAATGAATGGTTCAAAATAAATTTCAATAAAAACTTTGATGAAGAAGTTGCCTATTATACACTAGGCAAGAAATAAACCCTACCTGGTTTCAAAAAAAAAGTTTTTAATTCTGAATTGCCTCTCATTTTCGATTCATCAGATAAATCTAATTTCAAAAAGAGTTATTGCGAATGAACAAATCGTACCTTAATTTTGTCTATCTTGAAGAAAACAAAAAAGTGAATTATGTCAGAAAAAAAAGGAATAGTAACATTTGCAGGAAATCCTGTAACGCTTACAGGTGATGAGATTAAAGTAGGGAATAAGGCGCCCGAATTTACAGGTACCAACCAAAAACTAGAACCTGTAACACTTTCATCATTTATTGGGAAAACGGTGGTTATAGCTATTTATCCATCAATTGACACAGGTGTTTGTCAAAGTCAGAATAGAAAATTTAACGAAATTGCTAGCAAATTGAAAGATGTTGCGGTATTGAGTGTTTCGCTAGACTTGCCTTTTGCACAGAAGCGTTTTTGTGCTACCGAAGGGTTGGACAATATTGTAACCTTGTCCGACTACAAGGATCGTGAATTTGGCAATAAATATGGTTTTTTCATTAAAGAGCTAGCATTGTTGGCCAGAGGAACTGTTATTATCGACAAAGAAGGTGTCATCAGGTTGATAGAAGTTGTACCTGAAATTACAACTGAACCCGATTATGATGCAACTTTAAAAATACTGGAAGAAATTAAATAACACATTGAGTGTGTTTGAATTTTTGAACTCCTATGGATTCTAATTTGAGATTCGATAGGAGTTTCTTTTTTATTAGACTTTATTTCAGGAAGAATTCTATTTTGATAATAAAGGTCTGATATTTAATAGGTAACAAAATCATCTGTCGAATCAAAAAAGATAGTTCCTCCATATCCACTAGATCCCCATCTGCCACTAGATCCAGAGTTTCCACTTCGGCCATTGCTGCCAGAAGGATCACCAGACCCACCTTTACCTCCAGATCCGCCCGACCCTCCAGATCCATGCATGCCACCACTGCCGCCATTCGAATCGGGATGAATAATATCTTCATAAGGCAACGCATCATCAGTAAAGTAGAGAAAAACATCACCACCGTCGCCACCATCGCCACCATAACCACCATTTCCACCATTTCCGCCGTCACCACCATTTCCTCCAGCGTCTTGCCAAGTTTTAGTAATAGTAGTGCTGTCGGTGTCGTGAATGACCTTCGAGTGCCATGTTCCATCAGCTCCATTGCCTCCATTTCCACCGCTACCACCGCTGCCACCATTTCCGCCACTACCTCCTTGCGATGTTATAAAAAATGCGCCGCCATCAGGGTTAACCAGATAGCGATGTTCTTTACCTGTCCACATATTTTCGGCGTACACATAAAGCAGATTGGTTGATAATAACGAGTCGTAATAAAGATCGGTCCAGACACTAATATTTGGCCCGTTGCTTCCATTGTTCCCATCTTGACCATTTTGGCCGTGGCCCCCGTGGCCGCCAGGTGAACCACTAGCTCCATTTGACCCGCCCCAGCCCCACATTCCACTTAATCCGCTGAGGGTCAAATAGTAGTTCGCTTTGTAATCTAAATTGATGTCGAACGAATGCTGGCAATCGGGGTTTCGTTTTGACACAACAGTAAGATTTGCCCTGTGATTGTTGATGTTTTGAAAGTTCTCTTCAATAAAAAATTTACCCGATTTTAATTCGCCACCTTCAGTGCTAAAAGCAAAGTACTTGCTTTTCAGTAAATCGCGACGTTTGAAGTTGTAATCTTTTTTCACTCCATTGTCGAACGTTGAAACTACCTTGAATTTGAAGTTAAAGCCCGGTGCTTTGATCATTTCTGTTGTTGGTATTATTTCAACTTCCTCTTCAAAATTGAGGGGCAATAATATCGTTTTTGCCATTTTGGGCGCTTTTTTTGGGTATACCCGCACCTGAATATATTTTCCTTTTGAAGGATACAACTTGTCGCTAATTGTAATTTTACCCATTGAATATGAGCCGCCTATGGCTTCAATTCTGAACTTGGACCAGACGAGTGTTCCTTGCGCCAGATTCCATGTTTTCTTCACTTTGCCATTTTTATAATAGGCATAAACACCTATTTCGAACTTTTTGCCGGGTAAGCGCAACGCTTCTTGATCGTAAACTAGCTGAATGGAATCGATTTGTTTTTCAAAATTGAATATTGAAGCATCAGCTTTGCTACTCCAAATTGTGGCGATGATGATAAGTATTAATACTTTATTGAGGCTCATATTTTTCATACTAATTTTTCGAGTCTTGATAGTTGGGCTAAACAATATTTACACCTAAAGTAACATAAATCATATTAGCATCAAATTTCTTGAGCGTGATTTTGCCCCTTGGAATGCAGCTGCATGTTAACATTAAATTATTCACAATAGGTTGTAAATAAAATTACAAAACGCTTTTTATCAAATTGGTTATATTTGTGCCATTCAATACAGAACATTCATTAAAACATTATACAATGAAACGTGACGAGTTAGTATTCGACATTATTGCAAAGGAACGCCACCGTCAGTTGAGTGGCATTGAGCTAATTGCATCGGAAAACTTTGTTAGTGACCAGGTTTTGGAAGCAATGGGTTCGGTTATGACCAATAAATATGCAGAAGGGTATCCTGGCCATCGTTATTATGGTGGTTGTCAATTTGTTGATATGACAGAGCAATTAGCCATCGATCGTATTAAACAACTTTATGGTGCAGAATATGCCAACGTTCAGCCTCACTCCGGTGCTCAGGCAAATGCTGCGGTATTAAGTGTTATCTTAAATCCAGGTGATAAATTCCTTGGATTAGATCTTTCTCATGGCGGTCACTTATCGCACGGTTCTCCTGTAAATTCATCAGGTTTACTTTACAATCCTATTGCTTATTCTGTAAAAGAGGAAGATGGAAGGGTTGACTATGACATGATGGAAAAGCTCGCTATTGAAGAAAAACCAAAGCTTATTATTGGTGGTGCTTCGGCATATTCGCGTGATTGGGATTATGCCCGTATGCGTGCTATTGCAGACAAGGTTGGGGCTCTTTTGATGATTGATATGGCTCACCCCGCAGGGTTGGTTGCAGCTGGATTGCTCGAAAACCCGGTTAAATATGCTCACATTGTAACATCTACAACACATAAAACCCTCCGTGGACCTCGAGGTGGTGTTATCATTATCGGAAAAGATTTTGAAAATCCATGGGGGTTAGCAACTAAGAAAGGCGAAATCAAAATGATGTCATCTTTAATTGACTCATCTGTTTTCCCTGGTCAACAAGGAGGTCCACTTGAGCATGTAATTGCAGCTAAAGCAATAGCATTTGGCGAAGCTCTCGATCCATCGTTTAAAGATTACCAAACTCAGGTGAAAAAGAATGCTGCGGTAATGGCTAAAGCATTTATGGACCTTGGGTACAAAGTTATTTCTGGTGGCACTGATAATCACTCAATGTTGATTGACTTAAGAACAAAACACCCTAATGTTACTGGGAAACAAGTTGAAAATGCTTTGGTTGCTGCTGATTTAACTGTGAATAAGAACATGGTTCCTTTTGATAGCCGCTCACCATTCCAAACATCGGGCTTGAGGGTTGGGACACCTGCAATTACAACTCGTGGTGTAAAAGAAGATTTGATGCCTCAGATTGTTGAAATGATAGACACCGTAATTTGTGATTTTGAAAACGATAGCACAATTAAATCAGTAAGGAATAAAGTTAATGAAGTAATGAAAGATTTTCCTCTTTTTGCTTGGTAGTTAATTTTTAGATAAAAAAATTTCAAGGGTTGTCGATTTGGCAACCCTTTTTTTTACTACAATGTTGTTATTCGCTAAAAGGTCCTCTATACACCCTCTTAAGTATCTTCTTATTTTCAAGTATTCTCCAGCTTATGTAACTAAGATGTAAAGTAAGATGCTTTCAACCAATATTATGCGATCTGTTTGTTTGAATCTTAGTGCAAGTTGTGCTTTAGGGTGCAACAATTCATACTTCATTTGTGATTTCTACGTTTATTAAAGGTGAAAATTTAATTTCAAACCGATTCAGGAACTTTTAAATGTTGATTTTCATTACGTTTTGTACTGTTTTCTTTTGAAAATGTAACGATGTAAAATGAGAATATAAAATTTGTGTAAAAAATAATAATATTTTATTCATCAAAAGTTATGCATAATAGATAAATTATGTAGTTTAAAGACGAAATTGTAATGGCAAAAATGAATCAATAAATACATTTAAAGTAAAACAACCATTAAAACCTTTAACTTATGACTTTAAACCACTTAGATCCAAAGGAATTAACCGAATCCTCTCAGTTAGAAACGAAGTTCGAATTGAAAGATTTGCAAAACATTTCAGTTACACAGCCTTATTTTGCTTTAAAAAACCTGCGATGGCTAGATAGTTACATTTATGCTGACTTTACGGCTGAACTATCTGAACCAGATGAAATTATGCCAATAACTGCTGCAGAAGTTGGTCGGCACATGGCAATTATGGGTTCTGTTGCCATGTCGGCTGCAAACCCTAAAAAGGAGCAACACTACTATTTGGCAACCGATGCAATTATTATTCGCCGTTCAAATAAAGAGAGTACGGATAGAAATGTAATCGGGCGAATTAGAACTGAAAGTATCGACAAAAGGAACGGACTTACAACAGGATCTTTGTTCGATGCCGAGATGAATAAGTTGTTCGATGTAGAAGTAAAATATAAGGTTATACACCATGCTCTTTTTGAAAAGATGTTTGCACCACATAAAACGGTTACTAGTAAAGATCTTACATACAATCCTTTTGAAGAAAGTGTCTCATTTGCGAACCTTAATCTTGGGATTAAAAGTTGCACTGGGTCAATTGGGGTTGTAAAGATAGAAGATTGTGCGGGGCATTTTACCAATTATCCGGCATTCCCCGTTGCTCGAATGGGAACTGCAATGGGGAAAATTGCAGGAGAACATTTTAAGTTCCTACATCCAGAAAGGACTGATAAATATATCATTGGAAGAGCAGACCTACATGCCGAACATTTGCTATTTGCTGGTAAAGAAGTTAATTTCAGAACAGAAATTGTTGATTCTACAACTCAGGTGAAAGGAATGGTAATTAAAGTCACGGCATTTACTGCTGATTGTCCGTCTGTTGCTGAATCGTTATTGCACTTCTATTTTTGAGGATGAAAAACCTCTTGGCTAACTAGCAAAGAGGAAAAAGATCAAAGAAAGAAGGTTTGCTTATTGAAACAACTGTTCCAAAAGAGTATTGCTCAAGTCATTTTACTTGATTATTTTCAGAAAGCTTTTTTGGAACAGTTTTTTCGTTAATTGTCAGCTTCTTTCTCTTCCATTTCTTCCATCTTTTCGGTCAGTTTCCTCACAACTTTAATACCCGAAAGGAACTCGCCCGCGAATACCCTAATAATAGTATAAACAGGAATGGCTAGTATCATTCCGGTAACGCCGGCCATGCTTCCTGCTGCCATAATCACCAGAAAAATTTCGAGAGGATGAGCCTTTACCGTGCTCGAGTATATTAATGGCTGAAAGAAGTTATTGTCGATAAACTGAACGAGTACGAACACTACAGTCATGAATGCCAACAGAGGTAGTGTCTGAGCCATGAAATCGGCATTAACATTTAATGCAAGTCCAATTAATAAGCCCACAGCTGCGCCAATCCAAGGTCCCAAATAGGGGATAATGTTGAAAACCCCACAAAACAGGCCAATAACCAATGCGTCAGATAAATCAAGCCCTACAATTAGAAGCCCTATGGTTATCAGAACCATAACTAAGATGATCTCAAGAAGTAAACCGTTAAAATAGCGCCTGAGCAGAAAAGTAACTTTATCCATACTTCGCGAAACCCTGTCTTCAAAACCTGTGGGGGTCAAAACCAGCAATCCATTTCTGAACATATCGTCTTCGCGCAAGAAAAAGAAGGTAATGAACAGAACAGAGAACAATCCAACCATTACGCTTCCAACTGTTCCTGCAACTGTTCCAAACAGATCGGTAACTTTTGAAACCCGGAAGAATGAGAAGAATTTTGTTCGGGCAAGTTCGACCATCGAGTCGTCGCTGAACGATACAGGTTGACCCGAAATCAGCATTGAAATTTTATTGGCAGGTTCTTCAAGTTGTTTAAGGAGAGCCATAAAATCGACGTTGGCCAGGTCTTTAAACTTTCCGGCAAGGAGCGGAATCATAAAAACGAAGAGCCCCAAAATAAAAAGGATAATGATGAGCAATGTGAGGAATGCGCTGAATGAGGCGTTAAATCTGATTTTCCATATTTTAACCTTCTGAAGTGCCCGGGTAATTGGCCTTCCCATTGTTGCCAATACCGCAGCAATAAGTATGTAAACAACAATCGATTTAAAGTACCATGCAATTAGTGCAATTATCAATGCTCCAATAGCAATTAAAATATACTGAGTCCTTTTGTTCATTGTAATAGTGCTGAAAAATAATACTTTATCCTAGTTTTATTGAGTTTATATTTTCAAGTTTTTTAATGGCTGTACGTGAGATGTGAAATTCATATTCTTCGCTACAGTTTCTTAAAATACAAATTTTCTGCTTTCGGTCTACTCTGTTAATGTATAAAATATTAGCTAGTATTGAGCGGTTTATCCTAATGAAATTGAAATATTTAAGAAACGGCTCAATGTCTATTAGTTTGCCATAAAGGGTAACATAGTTACCGTCAGAATCTAGGTACTCGCTATGGTTTAGAACTGAATTTATCAAAACAATGCTTTTGGGTTCTACAAACAAATATCCGTTTCTGGATTGAAGTTTCAGTTTGCCATGAATACTCATTTCGGCATGAACAATTTCTGATTGTTTCCTCTCTTCAAATTCTATCTTTTCGGCAATATTGTCAATTAGGTTATGGATATCAATGATTCCAAAAGGTTTTGTCAAAAAATAGAAGGGCTTCAACCCAAATGCATCGAAGGCATAATGACTGTATGCAGTTGTGAAAATTACTTTTGGCTGTACCGATGCCATTTTAAGACGTGAAGCAAATTCCAGCCCATCTTCCTCGGGCATGTTAATGTCAAGGAATATCGCATCGGGCTCTTCCGATTCTATTAATTCGAGAGCTCCATTTGTACCACTTAGGCTATCTATTATAAATATTCGTTCATCAGTACTTAGAAAATTCCGCAGGATGTTCCTTGCAGAATCGTCATCGTCAATAATCAGAACAGAAATCAACATTCCCATAGTTACCGTGAAAGATATTTACCTTCAAAACTACTTAAATATATCTTAGATGTTTTAATTTCTTTTATTGAATTAGATAGTTCGAGCACACATATTTGTCGTTTGAAATCGATTTCTTTTATGAGTCTTAAATTAACAATGTGCGACCTACTTATTTTTGCAAAATGATATCCTTCAAGTGTTTTCTCAATTCGCGAAAGGTATGAACTCGAAACAATATACTCTTCGTTGCTGAAAACAATTTTTGTGTAAGTTCCATCGGCAACACAATATGCCAAATCCATTAAATTTATAAGTTGAAATCCTTGATTTGATGGAATCTTGATTTTATGTGAACCATCATATTGGATTATATCTGTTTTAGTTTTTGAATCAATTTCAGCAATAATTTTTCGGAGAGAAGTTGCCAGTGCTTTATTCTTGAATGGCGATACTACAAAATCGGTAACTCTTGCCCTAATTGCTTCTATTGCTTCCTCTTTATCTTCTGAAATGACAATTGTTTGGATAGAATGGTTTTGTTTGTTGAGTAAATGTGCAAGCTCGAAACCTTTTCGGTTCGGCAAATCGTTGGAAATGATCATTATGGAAGGTTCGTTCTCATATATCGAAAAAAGAGCATCTTCAGCTGTTTGGCTTTCTAAAATATTGGTTATCTGATCAAATGAACTGGCCAAGGATTTAACCTTCAGCCGCGTTTCAATGTCTTTGTCAACGATTAAGAGTTTCATTTCCAGTATTTATTTAATTGCCTATCCAACAACCTCTATCACATCAAAAATGTCACAGTAAACAAAACAGATGGTTAAAATAACAAAAAATAATAAAGAAGCGAGCAATTCTGTCGAAAGCTACAAGAATTCGAAAGCGAAGCAGATCTTAATTGGCTGAAATATTGATGTGTATCTCGATAATTATAAGAAAAAGACCAGAATTCCTCCAACGGCCACAATTGCGCCAACAATTTCGTTCATGGTCACTTTTTCTTTGAAAAGGATATGCGAAGGCAATAAAATAAAGACAGGCACAGTGGCCATTAAAGTTGATGCAACGCCCAATGTTGTGTATTTAAAAGCGACCATGCCTAATGAAACTCCTAAAAATGGACCAAAAAATGAGCCAATTACAAGTGCCCGTGAAGCTTTTTTATCTTTTAATCCTTGTCCAAAGACGTTCCATTTTTTCAGCACCGAAATGATAATTACAAACCCGACAATTCCGGTTATGACCCTTATTTGCGACGATTCGAAAGGGTCGAGATTTCCCATCCCAATTTTGCTAAATACAGAGCCAACGCCTTGTCCAACAGCTCCACCAAGTGCAAGTAGTATCCCTTTTGTCGGATATCGAAATGTTTTCACACCGTTGTCTTTGTCTTTCTTTAGAACTACCAGTGATACGCCGCTAAGAACCAACGCCATTCCAAGGAAGTTCATCCACGAAAAGGGTTCAGAAAGCATGATCCAACCCAGAAGGGCGGCAATAGGAGGGGCGAGCGACATTACCAACATCGAAATCTTTGAACTTACATATTCGTACGATTTGAAGAGAAAAAGGTCGCCAAGCACAAAACCAATGAGACCTGAAATGCTTAGGAATATCCACGATTTGAGCGGAATATCGAATGGAAACCAATGCCCCAGAAATATTTTGCTATAGGCAATATAAAATGCAAACGCCAGTAATAATCGAATCAAGTTCACCGACAATGAGCCAATTCGGCGCGAAGCGAACTGAAAACTCATTGCCGAAGCTGTCCAGCAAACAGCGGTGGCTAGCCCTGCATATTCTCCTATAAAGTTCATGAGAAAATAACGTTGTTAAATTATTGAATATTTGAGTGTTCTCATGGATCTCACATGCCAAACGGCTTCCACTTTGAACTTCATTTTCATGTCGTTTTGTGCTGCTTCCTTTAGAATTAACTTAGCAGCATGTTCGTTTCATCATGCTGCAAAGCTATAAAAGTGATGCTTTCTAAATCTAAAGCGTTTATAAAAATTGATTATTCTTTCCGATAAAATAGGATTAACCTGAGCTCGGCTTTATTTTTTAAGTTTTGATAAGTTTAGGCCTGCTGTAATTATTAGGTGCAACCTTTTACTAATTTTATTGTCGATAGAAAAAATCAAAAACTAAAAATGAAGAAACAACTATTAACCGCACTTGCAATTCTTGGCTTAAGTTCTACGCTTGTAGCCTCGAACCCCTCAGACTCAATCCCCAATTACATCTATTTGGTATTTGGAGGTGGACTAAACAAAACCTCAGTTAACGAGACTTTAAACACAAGCTTATCGTACACAGGAATAACCCCGGGGTTTTCGGTAGGGTTTAACGCTGCTGCATCGAACATGTATTTTGAAGTTAAAAACACCTTTTCGATAGGAATGCTTTCGCCTTACAAAGCTGGAAAAGATTTCAATAATTCGATGCAAAACATTTACGAGAATTTGAATCTCAACGCTCAGTGGTTGGTATACAAAAAGCCCGAAAGTAAGTTTTTTACCTATGTTGGGCCAATGGCTAGTGCCAAAGTGCAAGTACGAGGCAAGTATTCAAATATTGTAAATAGTGCTTACACTTACGACATTGCAGCATCTTTAGGTGTTGCGGCCAAAGTCGACAAGTACGTTAAGATAGACCATATCTTCTCGCTGCCAATAAGAGAGCAGAATTTTAAACTGGCATTTGGGCTCTCATACCCGCTTATTTCGAGTGTTTGGTCGCAGCCATACTCGGGAATTACCGAGAATGTTGTTCAAGAA
>Ga0209373_10003557_pt1 | contig 14266 bp, 15 predicted proteins | sample Higcelweek5metaG_FD_187173 | JGI IMG/M metagenome (GOLD analysis project Ga0209373, IMG submission 187173) | Freshwater pond sediment microbial communities from the University of Edinburgh, under environmental carbon perturbations - High... | ecosystem: Environmental > Aquatic > Freshwater >...
AGTTCATACATTGTTCATCTTCGTGTTTAATCCAACGTGACGAACGCGCTTTTACTTCCTCCACCAATTTCATCATGGCTATTTTGCGCGACAAATCGCACAAAATATGCACATGGTCGTAATAACCCCCAATAATGATTGGTGTAGATTCAAATTGATTACAAATCCCGCCCATATAGGCAAACATACGATCGCGAATATCATCATGTAAAAAAGGTTGACGGTACTTAGTACTGAACACGATATGAACATAATCGTTGGCAAATGATTGTGGCATGGCTATAGTTCTTTGCGGTGCGTTGCACCTGGTTTATTCTAAGACTTCTCTAATTACCTAATTCATTTTAAATCTTTGAGATGGTGCTCAAAAACAATTCTTCTAAAACTTTGATCTGCCGCTCAAAGCGATAGTTCTATTCGCTGCGTTGCAGCTCTCTTAAAAGGTGGGAGGAAGACGACAAGTATCTTGATTGATAAGATATTTATAATAAAACAACTTTGACGACTTATTTTTTCTTCCACCCCCAATACTTTGCATTCCACTTATCCAGCTTAAATAAAATACGTTCAGTCAGATAAACAAGTTTGTAAAGCAAGGAATAACGGCGCAGACGCTCATACTGGTCAATGGCAAAGTGGTAGCGGTCGTAATCGGCTAGCACAGCGGGTGGAAGCATTTGTTCCAATACCTGCCGGCGTTCAGCTTTATCAAGGGCCGGACTGGTACTGCTGATACCGGTATTATCAAAGTAGGACACATAAATATCAGTAAAAGCAACCTTTGCATTGTGGTTGAGCACAGCATCGAGATACCATTTCCAGTCGGATACAATGCGTAAAGTTTCATCGTACATACCCACCTCATCAAACATGGCCCTGCGTATATAGGCCGAAGTATGTTCTATAGTACCACGGTAAAAAGTCAATGCAGTTACCGGTCGCTTATCGTTACGCCCGTAACGCACTTTGCCATCGGGTCGCACCGTTATTTTATTTCCTACAAAAATATCGATGGGTGTCGCCTCAACTCCTAACTCAGCACTCGAAACCCGTAACTCTGAACTCGAAAGTTCTTCCAGCATTCGTTCCACAACAAAGGCATCCACCAACCAATCGCCCGAATTCAGGAAATGTATATATTCCCCCTTCGCCATTCTGATACCTTTGTTCATGGCATTATAAATACCTGAGTCGGGTTCACTGATACATTGGAATTGTTGAATCGTTGAATCGTTGAATCGTTGAATTGTCTGAATGCTATTGTCGGTACTGCCACCATCCACAATGATATACTCAAACTCTTTTGAAGTTTGAGTCAATACGCTCTCTACCGTTTTTTGAAGGCCGGAAGCGTTGTTGTAGTTAATGGTGATGATGGTTAATCTTGTCATTATGATTGTGATTATTTTTATATATAACACCCAGAATAATGCCCAGTATAGAAGAAAATGCAAGCGCAATGACCAACAGTTTAGTCGGACTCAGGATGTGAAACCATACAAATATACCTATAACCAGAAGTATACCACACCATAATATCCCGACGGTCTTACCAGGAATAAATTTCCTCCTAGCAATAAAAAATAATAGCGATAAAAAAACAGATGTACTAGACAATAAATATAAAATAAGATTAACCATTCTTATTGTGACTACACTAACTGTGTTCTCTAAAACGCTTTTTGATTTAAGCAATTTAGATAACAAATTGGAGTTTAAATTACCTGAGAATCTCAATCCGTCAGACTTCTCATTCGCTTTAATCAATTCAGAAAATGTAAAGAAATCGACGGTTCTATATTCTTCGACTTTACTTAATAGCGAATCTAACCTTTTTAGAGAGAAATTATTATCCATATCATACGAATGAAACATTAATATAATTATCCCTTCTGATTTTTTATGATCTTCAATAATAGAAATCAATTTTTGGGGTTCTCCTAAAGTATGAGGAAAGTAATTAACTATCTTGCTGGAATATGGTTGATTAATAGTTAAAGATGACGAAATAACTTTCATTCCCAGCTTTTCCATTACTTTCAAGGTGTTTTCATCATATGCATTCCATGGAGGTATAAAGGTGGCTGTATTTTGCTGAAAGACAGAGTCTAAAAACTGTTTTCCAGTCTTTATCCTTCTATATTGTTCTTCAAAAGGCACATTTCCAAATTCACCATTATCAGCCACCTTTATATGATTATAACCATGCAAAGCAAGCTCTATCGATCCGTTTGCAAGTCCATGTTTTAGAGTACTCATAAAAGGATAATTCTTTTCCAGAACAAAATGTTCAGAGCTATCATATGGAATTACACCCAATACTAATGGAATTTTATGCTTTTGAAAAATGCGAACCACTTCCTCATTAACAGAATCATTTTTTAGCATAAAATCATCATATCTGAAGACTACATCAACTGCCCCTACACCGCTAAATAAAGATACAAAAAACAGCAAGAAGAAAAACGACATATAGCTTTTTAATCTGCACATATATGTTAATTAAAAGACATTCTATAGTTTTTTTTTATAAAGTATGTGTTGTTGTAGTTAATGGTGATAATGGTGAGTTTATTCATTCTCTAAGATAATATCGAAGTTGAGCTGATAATACCGTCTGAAGTGTGAAGCATATTCATTTACCATTGTGTCGGCGTCCGAAATATAATATAAAACTGGTTGAGGATTCGATTTCTTACCAATTAATTCAAACAAAATATATTTCGGATCTAATGTGTACGGCACAGGTAGTTCTTTCACTTTCAAATTTTCAGTTATTTGTAATTCACTTTGCTTTTTCGCAGAAGCCACACGCTGATCAACAGCCTTTGCGTATTGTGAAGCCGATTGACTATCGTAATATATATTGAAAATCATAATCACATTTAATGCAATGACTCCTACGTTGGCAAAAATTCCAAATAGCCTTTTATATTGCTTCTGAGAATTTGCAAAAATCCACAACGAGCAAAAAACAAAAAACAATATACTTACATACACCAAATGAGTATAATTTCGCTGGATTCCAAAACCTCCCCATAAATAAACAGACGGAAAGACTGACAGGATTACATAGGATAAATATACAAATACAGTAATAGTCAAATAACGTTTCACTTTCAATAATTTAAATTCTGTATTTACATCAAAACTACGAAGTACAACCAATGCAAGTATCACGTAATATGGTATATAATAAACCAGATAATAAAAAAACATTGATATTGCTTTTGCAAAGCCAGTGAGATACTCTGCAAGGTTCCCCGGACTAGAAAATTCGTCCGCTGCCAACCTTTTGTAATTACCAGGCGCCAACACAACAATCAATAGCATTGCAGACATTATCAAAATTGATAGTACTGACTTTTGAACTACTACCGAACGAAGTGTGATTGGAAGATTAAAATTATTTTTATATAATTCATAAAGAACAATTGCTAAAACACAAGCTAAAACAATGGGGGTAAATGCCTCTTGTCCTCCTCCTAGAAACACCGCTAAAAGCATGATCGCACTTATTATTTTGAAATTCGATTTTTCAGAAACCAATAAAGCCAGAAGCGTCAACATGGCTGGAGCAAGAATATAGTAGCTTAGTGCACATAACCAGTTAAATACAGCAAAATCGATATTAGTAAGTATAAAGACATTGTAAATGAGAACAACGGCATTTATACGACCGAAAGTAAATTGTTGATTTGTAAGTTTCAATACTCCGTATACACTCAGCAACACTCCAATCAGCCAAAAGAGGACAGGAAAAATCCAATATATTTGAATGTAGTTAATTGTTGAAAATACTATACCATTCAGTGCATAAGCAACAAATCGACCAGATCGGGAAAAATACATATCCGACACATACTCTGATATTGACATTTCCCTCATCTTCCATAAAAAATGCAGGTCATCATAATGCGGCCTTGAATAAACTGCCAACATCACATAATATATCAGAAAGAGCGTATTTAGCCCTAACAATAGATAATTGAAATTTTTATTATTTTGAAAACCCATAAAATTGCTGGATACTTTCAATTATACTTTTTACATCCTCTTGTTTTAGTTCATAAAACAAGGGCAACCTTACCAAACAATCGGCAAACCTATCGCAGTTAGGTAGTTCACGACCATCGTGTTTGAGAGCATAATACTCACTGCTGTGCAAGCTCAGATAATGAAACACAGCCAATATATCATTTGCTTTTAAATGAGCTATTAATTTACTTCTGTCTTCCAAAGAATTACATACCAAATAAAACATATGACCATTATTGGTTGCAAAGTCAGGGACTTCAGGCAATTTGAATAAACCTTTATCGGCTAAAGGTTTCAGACCGTCGTAATACTGTTGCCAAAGGGCTTTGCGGCGGTTTTGTATATCATCTAAGTTTTCGAGTTGTGCCCAAAGAAAAGCAGCAATTACTTCCGAAGGTAAAAAAGAAGAGCCGGTATCCACCCACCCGTATTTATTTACTTCGCCCCGGAAAAACTCCGCACGATTCGTTCCCTTTTCCCAGATAATCTCAGCGCGATGTATAAACCTTTCATCGTTGATGGCTAACATACCACCCTCACCCGAAATTATGTTTTTAGTTTCATGAAATGAAAAGGCAGCGAGATGTCCGATACTTCCCAATGCCCTTTTCCCCTCTCCCCCGGGAGAGGGGTCAGAGGTGAGGTCGTAACTATCTATTGCCTGTGCAGCATCTTCCACAACAATAAGATTATATTTCTCGGCCAACGCCATTATCTTATCCATATCGCAGGCCACACCGGCATAATGCACGGGGACAATCACTTTGGTACGATCGGTAATCAATGCTTCTATTTTATCGGCATCGATATTCGGGTGATTGGGTAAGCTGTCGGCAAACACTATCTTTGCACCCTGACGCACAAAAGCCAATGCAGTGGACACAAAAGTATAACTTGGAATAATCACTTCGTCGCCGGACTGGATATCGCATAAGATAGCGGCCATCTCTAAGGCATCTGTACAAGAGGTTGTCAACAAACATTTCTTAAAGTCATAAAGTTGTTCAAGGAAATCCTGACAATGTTTGGTAAAAATGCCGTTGCCTGAGATTTTTCCCGAACGTACGGCTTCTTCTATGTATTTTGTTTCGTTACCTGTGAGGTAAGGTTTATTGAAGGGGATCATGTATTAGTGATTAGTTCTGAGTATTGAGTTTTGAAAATTGAGTTCTGAGAATAGAATATTAATTATGGCGAATTAGAGATGATTACAAATAAAAACAAGTATTTTGATTAACCTCTACAGCCAGAAATGATATATATTTGTTGTCGACTTCACCTGAAACCCGCAAGCTTCATAAAAGCGACAGGCTTGCGTATTATCGTACTGCGTGGGAACTACAATATTTTTCAATCCAAGTTCAATAGCCGTTTGTTTTGTGCGGTTTATTAATTGTTTGCCATATCCTTTTCCCTGTGATTCAAACGCAGTGGCAATTAAACCAATCTGAAGGATATCCGATTTTGCTTTTAGGGTAACCATGGCAGTTATCTTATTCCCCTGTTCCACTACATATATTCTATCTGCGATTTGACCATTCACCGAGTTCTTTATCCATAGTTGATACATATCGGTAAAAACTTCGGGGGTAAAATTCTTATCCAGTTTAAAGCGTGAATACTTTCCGCTTTCGTAAGCTAATTGCAACAAATCTTCGGAAACTTCAGGGCTTGTATAAAGATTTGTTTGATCGTAGTTAGCTATAGCCTGATCAGATAGTCCCTGTGCGTACAGCACTTTTCTGTCCACCAATTTGCCATTGTATTTTTGAAGAAGATCTTCGGGAAGAAAACAGTCTGCTGCTGCAAACAAATATATCAATTTGTAATTTTCTGAATTTGCATTTTTCAGTTCTTGTTCCAGGGTTTCAGTATTCAATTGAGAAATACTTCCAACCTTAAAACCCAGAAAATTACTGTCCCACTCTAAATATTCAATCATAGATTTTTACTTTCAGCCACTATAAAGGTGGGACGTTCTTTCACTTTCTCAAACACTTTACCGATATAAATACCAACCATTCCCAATATCATCATAATAATGCCTGCCAAAAACCACATAGAAAGTATCATACTGGTAAACCCAATGACTGTAATATGACCTGAAAGATACATAAACAGGTATATTATACTTATCAGAAATGAAAGCAGGGCAATAAAGAACCCTGCTTTAGCAGTTAATCGAAGCGGTTTGTCAGAGAAAGCCAGAATAGTATTTAATGCCAACCGAAACAATCCTTTAAAATTATAGCTTGATTTTCCTTCAAAGCGCTCTGAATGTTGTACCGGCAAATAACATTTGCGGAAACCAACCCACTGTACCATTGTAGGGAAAAACCGTATCTGATCTTTCATACAAAGAATGGCATCCACCACACAACGCCGGTAAATTCCAAAATTGGCAACCGAAGGATCCTGTGTGGTCTCAGTGAGATAACTGAAAAGTTTATAAAACTTTTGGGAGAAAAACTTTTTCAGGAATCCATCGGTTCTGTCGGTTCTCTGAGCAAATACAGAATCAAATCCCTCCTGAGCCTTTCTGTAAAGATTTGTAATTTCATCCGGTCTGTCCTGCAAGTCGCAATCCATTACCACTACCCATTCTCCTTTGGTAGAACTAAGTCCCGCCGTAATGGCATAATGCTGTCCGAAATTGCGGCTCAGGTTGATTCCTTTTACCCGCGTATCTTCGTCACAAACTTTTACAATCCTATCCCATGAAGCATCGGGCGAAGCATCGTTTACAAGGATTATCTCGTAATCGAGCGTAATCAGTTGAAGTTGTTCGTGCAGCTGACGCACCAGTTCTTCCACAATATTTTCGGAACGATAAACAGGAGAAACGACAGAAAGAAGAATACTATTTAGCATTTTATCATTTACAATTTACGATTGTTGTTACAATCAATTCCTAAAATCAGAGTAGATTATTTAAAGTTGGGCATTATCAATTATCAACTAATACCTGACCGTTACCACCACTCCGATTATTATCAACACCAATCCAATTACTTTCCCCCAAGTAAAAGTTTCGTTAAGCAACCAAACGCCCAACAAGAACACTATGGCAGGTGCTAAACTCATAAAGGGATAGGCTTGTGTAATTTCAAATTTGGTCATGGCAGCCATCCAAAACATAGAAGCAATAAATGCCGATGCAAATCCCGAGAATATAAAGGGATCAAAGATAATTTTCAGCAGAGCTAAAAGTTTATCCCACAACCCACCTTCGGGGAGGACAAAACCTAATTTGCCAAGTCGCCATTTAAGTATAAGCTGACCATAGACAGTAAAAAAGAGCGTGCCGAAAATATAGAGGTAGCGCATGATATAAATCTTATGTCTGTATTAATTGTACACTAAAGAGTGGAAATTTGGTATTGATTCAAAATTATGCAGAGTTTGAGAGAAAACGCTCTCTACCGTTTTTTGAAGGCCAGAAGCGTTGTTGTAGTTAATGGTGATAATGGTGAGAGTCATTTTGAGTACTTTTCAATAAATATGTTTAAATCAAAAAAACACCTTTCTATCTCTCTTAGCTTAGCTTCCTCAAAATTCCACCATTCCACTTTTTGCAACTTTTCAATTTGATCTTTCTCAAACCGATACTTTACAACTCTGGCAGGTACCCCAACAGCAATAGCATAAGGAGGAATATCTTTTGTTACAACAGCACCTGCTCCAATTATCGCCCCATTACCAATTTCAACTCCATCTATAACTGTCACATTTGCTCCGATAAATACGTCGTTCTCAATAATTATTTGTTTTGATTCCACCACCTTGTCTACTTCTGTGAGTGAAAACCCATTTTGCTTTAACGTGGAATAAAACATAGGTGATGTACTTATTCCATTTGTTGGATGAATGCCTAAACCGCAACAAAAATTCGGACCTATTGAACAGAATTTTCCTATATCGGTATTTTTCACATAACTATTCCTGGAAATATATGAATAATCATCTACTTTTACTTGTCGTAAATCATAAGGAGAGGTTAATTTGGCAGCTTCAGACAACTGACAGTCGAATAATACATTCTTATTCATAGTTAAATTTCCGTACTTTGTTTTCGGGAAATCATCGCTTGAAAACAAAATCAGAAAAAATTTATTGAAAACCGCTTTTAATAGATGAACGAGTTTTTTTTTCATAAAATATTATTTAAACCAACTTCCTTCTTTTCCTAAAAATAGTTTTACTCTTTTATTCATCCGAAATGGGAATCTTTTTATCCCACTCCAACCATATTCAACAGGCTGAAAGTAGAGTTTATCATAATTTAAGTCTGATTCTCTATTTACTTTAATTATTGTTGGGTGAGATAAGGGCAATATGGAATGAGTTTCTAAGTTAGCAGCAGAACTGTTATGATTCGTTGTGTGTGTGCCTTCTGGATCAAAGCCAATATTCGTTGAGAGATTAACATTAGGACAAATACCAACTCCATTGTTTAACCAAATAGAAATCAAAAATTGAATATCCCAACTTGATTCATTTAATCGGTCTGAATGTATTTCCTGTAACCTTTCACTCCAGTATAAAATTTCTTTAGAACCAGCACTGTACTTTCTCAGCGATTTACGAAGTTCTTTTATTGATACATTGTCTAAATAATAATCAAAATCTTTCCATGCCCTTCTCCATGTAGCCCATGCGCAAAGATTTCTATTCATCATTGAAAAATAATAAGAGCTATTACCATATTGCCTCCTATCAATTTTCATACTGCCAATTGCTCTAATTTCTGCATGATTATAATATCTATCCAACAGTTGGGCAGCATAGTCAAAGAAATCTGAATGCGGAACAGCATCATCTTCAAAAATCAGACCTGCTTCTACATTTTCAAAAAACCATGAAATTCCAGTTACCGGTCCTTTTCCACAACCCAAATTTACATCTGAATAAAAGGTTTTTATTTCACAATCCCAATCGAGCGGTTCATCAAAAATGGCTCGAACAGCACTGCATTTTTCTTTGTCAGTTTCGTTCCCCTCACGTGGCCCATCCTGAAAAACATACATGTACTTAGGCTGTTGTTTTTTAATAGCATCCCAAACCCTGCGGGTGTGATTTGGACGATTGAAAGTAATTAATAGTATCGGTGTACTGAATGTTTTATCCATGATCAACATAGTATTTACCAGTATCGTCCTCCTTCAACCTGCTTATAATTTGCAGGGCGCTCTGTTTCTTTCGGACGTACCCAATGTTCATTGATCAGGTAATGAAATCGGGGCTCATCTTCCCACGATTTGGATTTTATACCGAACAACATTTGCGTGGCACCTCCCAAATGTATTGCTTTTTTGCCAATGGATTTCACATAGGCTGCCAATGGAAAACCGTAAGCACCGCAACCAATAATGGCTATATCAAAATCACGATTGTCAATTTCCCGTTTCATATACTCCAATGCATCAAACCAAGTGGTAAAACCAGTTGGCACATTACCAAGCGACTGAACAGCTTTAATAGTTTGCAACTGAAACTGAGGCAGCACCCTTTTGTCTTCAAACAATAAATCGGATTTCTGATACTGTAATAAGATCGACTCTTCAAATGGATGAATCACAAGAACCTTTTTCCCTTTCAGCACTTCACTCCATGGATTGAGATGAAAATAAGGTTCCAGATCTGCAAGCGGTACTTTTATTGATTTAGATAATTCTTTTTTAAACAATTTCTCTTCAACCCGCCATGACCCCAAGACATCAACCATAGGCATAATATCAATCATATAGTGGGAAAAATCTTCAAGATTCTTTTTATCTGCAGGAAAAAATCCTGATAACTGAAACATATTTTCAGCCGTGTTTCGTCCATAGCCAATCGAATCATTTTTTTTTGTAACAAAATGCAATACATTTTCAAAAGAAATATCGAGTTTGTAGTTTACAATCGCGGTTAATTCAGTTGAACCAAACCTGCAAATCATCACCGGTTTATCTCCTAATAGAAGTTCTTTAATATAATCGGAAGCATCTTGTCCGGATTTATCAAAGTGCAACGAAGCCATCTCTCTATCTTTAAAAAAAGGAGATAACATGAGGCGTATAAAAATCAATGCTTTTCTAATCATAATTATTGTTGGTTTATATTACAACCATGTCCTACCCACCTGTTTATTTATCTTTCTACTGCAAATTATCTTCTTTTTGTTTCTGATTAGAAATAAGGCATTCCTATAGTTCTCCAAAAAAGTTGTCCGGTGGAAAGTCAATGACTTTAGCATTGCAAGTTTTACATATTCTTTTATCATAACATATATATGGCTATCTGGAAAACGTAAATCGGTACTACGCTGTAACAACCATTTGTCAAAAGTTACTGTTTGATTTTTATCTCTTTTATATAGCTTCCTTGCGTCATGACAAATAGTTACTTCTGGTACAATTCCAACTTTAAATCCATGATATAAAACTCTACTCAGATAATTATCATCCTCACCGTAATGAAAAAAGAGAGGGTCAAAGCCACCCACCTTATCAATTGTTTTAATTGGGAGTAACCACGCGGCCGCTAATACGTAATTAGTATCATATACCTCTTTTTTAAGTCCTAAGTAAAAGTCACTTATTATTTCATTTGGTGTGTGTTCTGGTAAAGTAAGAAAAACAATCATTCCTTGCTCAATTGCTGATTTATCTGCATTTAATTGCATTGGACTCAATATTCCATAATCAGGATATTTATGTTGAACTTCAATTAATTTTTTAACAGTATTGGGCTCAATCCACGCATCCTGATTGAGTAGGAACACATATTCAGCACCATTGTCTAATGCATACTTTATTCCTTTATTGTTACCCTGCCCAAAACCTAAGTTTAGATCTGACTGTATCAAATGAACCTCCGGATAATTGGCATGAATATATTCAACAGTTTCGTCTGTTGATGCATTATCTACAACCACCACCTCCACACGGATTTCCGATTGGCGCAAACTACCGAAACAACGGTCATACCAAAACATTCCGTTATAAGTAACTACAACAACATAAACATTTGCTTTTTCATTCATATTTCAATGGTGAGATATTCTGGCTAATAAAAAGACTGAATTTTTGAATATATATGAAATAAAGGTATTTCAAGAAAAAATATTTATTGAAACACTTTAATGTTCTATATATTTTCCTAATTGAATAATTCCATGGTTTTTTTGCTCCAACAAAATGAATAACATAAATTTTCTTGCTACCGGTTAAATTGTATCCTTGCTGAATGAAAGTGTTAATATCCGAATAATACATATTATAACCATCATCTAATTCTAATTCTTTGCAATTTTTCCAATCGTGAAAATACAATCTAATAATATCTTGATCTCCAAAATTTTTATATTTTGTTGAAATATCTTGAATTAATCCTTTCATTTGGTTAAGCGTCTCTATTTGAGGCTCTATCACTATCAAACCAGAATTTAGTTCACAGCAAGTTGTATCATTAATTCTGTCTGACACCACTGCTGACATATGCTTCATTTCAAACAAATGATCGATATTATTCACAATCATCATATCACTGTCTAAAAAAACAATTTTCTTAAACTGAATTAATTTAAAAATAAATAATTTATCAAAGGTATTACTCCAATGAAGGTATTCCGGATCTTTATTATTTTTAGTCACTTCGATACTATCCGTTAATCTAATATAATTAATGTCCTTTTGTTGGAGGATATTTTCAATTTTTGAATCAATATTTTTAGATAAAAGAATAGTAAGTGGATATTTACTCTTTACTCTTTTTAATGATTTATAAAGTGCTAAAGCACCAATAAAATAATTTTCAGTACTAATGATTGTTACATATGAAAAATCATCCATTTATTCGAATATCTAAATTTGATTAATATCAGAGTTGGTAATTATCTCATTTTTTAAAATAATAATAACTCTATTCTGTATTTTAGCCTGAAACATTGTCCAATAAGAAATGCCCATAATTGAGGAAATGGCAATGAATAAATAGAATAATAGATCTGTTTGACTTTTTGAGTTTTACTCTTATCTTTCCAGCAATAACGCATAAGCCATGCTTCATTTTTGTTTAATGATATAAAATTCTGTATATTTTTCTTATGTACAAGTAGTTCGAAATGTTCCGTATTTCGGACGTTCTTTCCTTCCGGCAAAAAATATGGACATTGTAAATTATATTTCCATAAAGAATAATCAAAAGATAACTGATCTCGCTTTGAGTATTGATAAATACAGCTCCACCAGAACTGATTAAATTGTATAATCAGTTGATTTGAATGAACGCGAAATAACACACCGGTTTCGTGCAATCCGTTATTTAGAGGATAGTTATCTTTTCTGAGTACCTGTCCCCAGTTGAGAATAACCTCTTCATGTTCGTACATACAGTGCAGAACATTAAACATTTCGTCATAGGCGCAGTGTGTCCAGAGATGATACATGCTAGAAATAAGTACTTCATTACCGTATAACTCATACGCACGCTTATAAATAAAATCTGATTTGATTGTAATGTTAGCATCCATCCAGATACTACATTCATACTCACTCAACAATTCTAAAGGATGTGTCTTCACATATCTGGCAATTTTTGTAGGGGCACTATCCGTGTAGGGGATTGGTCTTACTTGCCATACTCCTATCATTGATTCGTTTATATCATTTGAAAATAAAATATAATCGAAGTTTTCGTCAACAACTTCGGGTTGTATGATACCATCATAATCGCTTACAAGTGCTGTATAGATAACAAATCTTTTCACGTTATATTTTGGTAATAAAATCCCAACTTCGGGAGCATATTAAGATATGATCTTTTTCACCCTCGATAATCTCGTAAGTAAAGTCAATCCCTTTTTTATTTAATAACCCGAATAATTCATTGACTGTATGTTTTTCTCCCTCGCGGTTGTAATCATCAAACAAAATACAAAAATCATTGGCTAAGCAATCAACAAGTTCTAATACTTGTGGACGAGAATAATAATACTGACCAAAACCGTAGGGACCATCAATAATTATAAAATCATATTTTTTACTTCCGAAATGCTTTATTACGTCAGAATAAGTCAAGACAAGTTTATCATTATAAGTTGCCTCTATCATATCCAGCATTTGGATATTCATTTTGTATTTGTCTTGATTGATTGTTTGTTTGAAGAAACTAACCCACTGAAGATCGTGTTCTCCTGTAACAACATCAACGTTTGAATGAAACGCTGCATATTGATGAATAATTTTAGATGATTGCCCCAGACCAAATTCTAAGATACTTTTTGGTCTCATAATATCTATGATCTTATACATAGAATATAAAACAGAATAATCCACAGCGCCTCTGCCGGGAGAAAATGATTTATATTTAAGCCACTCACTTTCAAGTATTGAATCGTGAAATTTTTGAGATTTAAGAATCTCATTCAGTAGTCTTTTCTCGTCATTAATATCTTTACTAAGCTGCAAAATACCAAGTTTTGACTGAATATACTTTTTTATTTTGTTTTTCATTTTATAGTATCTCGAATTTTGGCACTAAATTTCCCTGATTTGTAGGAATACTTCGCCCGGTTTTGTAATAATCATTAAAAAGCACAGTTAACTGCATTATATTTTTCAAACTATCGATAGCAATTCCATTAGAGGAACACGAAATATTAAGATTATAAACTCCTTCCATCAACAAAATTTCAGAAATTTCAAATATAACTTTATCCTTTTCTGATATTCTGTTTTTAAATATCCCTGTACTAAGCCACATTACACGATTTCCCAACAAATCATTAAAACCAATATCTATTCTTGATTCAGGGTTTTCATAAAAAACATCTTTAGCTTTAAAAGAAATCATAATTTTCAAAGTTTCACCAACGTTGAATGTATTTTTGTTCCTGTTCTCAGAATCTAAAAAACAAACATCCATAACACGCAAAAATCCATTACCTTCGCGATCATTAATTGTTGATAGTGATAAATTTGAACGATTTTCCTGATTTAGGATATATTTGTTTATCACATTGTTTATTGATCCTGAAAATGCTATTGAACCATTTTCCAATATAATTCCATTGTTACACAAATTCTTCACAGCCGTCATATTATGACTCACAAACAACACCGTCCTCCCCTCGCCTTTAGAAACGTCCTGCATTTTGCCGATTGCTTTTTTTTGGAATTCGGCATCGCCTACGGCAAGGACTTCGTCAACAACAAGTATTTCGGGTTCGAGGTGGGCAGCAATG
>Ga0209373_10003558_pt1 | contig 14265 bp, 14 predicted proteins | sample Higcelweek5metaG_FD_187173 | JGI IMG/M metagenome (GOLD analysis project Ga0209373, IMG submission 187173) | Freshwater pond sediment microbial communities from the University of Edinburgh, under environmental carbon perturbations - High... | ecosystem: Environmental > Aquatic > Freshwater >...
TGGGCTCATAAAATTAAATGCCGGCGCACATTTCTCTGGTTTTGCAGTTAATGACAGATTTTACAAATCCTTACAACCCAGAGTTTCAATCAGGATTCTGCTTAATGATAAAATGTCTATTAAAGCTGCTTACTCACACATGAGTCAGTACATACACCTATTGACCAATTCGACTATTGGCCTACCAACAGACTTATGGCTACCATCAACTGATTCGATTCTTCCTGAGCAATCAAAACAAGCAGCTTTGGGTTTTGCCTACAATATCGACGATAACTGGGATTTAACAATTGAAGGATATTATAAAACTATGGATAACCTTATAGAATATAAAGAAGGTGCCAGTTTCTTTCAACTATCACAAAATTGGGAATCAAAAGTTGAAACCGGACGTGGATACTCTTATGGTGCTGAAGTTCTCTTGCGTAAGAATTATGGAAAATTCAATGGTTGGATTGGATACACACTTGCTTGGTCGTGGAGACAATTCGACAATATTAACTTTGGTGAACCCTTCCCATATAAATACGATAGACGACATGACTTATCAATTGTAATAATGTATCAGTTGAATGACCACATAGATTTTGGGCTTACTTGGGTTTATGGGACAGGAAATGCTGTAACCTTGGGTGTTGCCAGATATCAAAGCATTTTCTATACTCAATCTTATGACGTCTACGGCTATGCCCCAGAAATTGAATATTTTAATGGGCGTAATTCATATCGTATGCCAGCATACCATCGCCTTGATTTAAGCGCAAACTTCCATAAAGAAACAAAGTGGGGAGAAAGAGTATGGAGTGTGGGACTTTATAATGCTTATAGCAGACAAAATCCATTTTACTTGTATTTTGGTTATGATAGTAACAGTAGAGTACTAAAACAAGTAAGCCTTTTCCCAGTTATTCCATCAGTAAGGTATTCATTTAAATTCTAAGAAGATGAAGAAAACAATCATATATTTTTCAGTTTTGGCATTATTCTTTTTTGGTATTGCCTGCGAAAAAACCATCGAAATTGATCTCGAAGATGCTAAAATAAGAATAGTGGTAAACGCAGAATTAAATCCTGATTCTACCATTAAGGTAAATGTAACCCGAAGCAGGCACATTTTGGACAATGCAGATATTGTCCCACTAACCAATGCTATTGTTAAACTTTACGAAGAAGATGTTTTTATCGGCTATTTGAGTTACGTAAGTCATGGCTATTATCGCATAGATTACAAACCCACCAGTGGTAAAACTTATAAAATTGAAGTTTTTCACACCGATTTTGATGGTGTTTACGCTTATGCAAAAGTGCCAGAGCCCATTGTTATAAACTCTATTGACACCACTAAATCTTATGATGATTATGGAAGTGAAATTTATAATTTCTCGATTAATTTTTCAGATCCAGCCGCAGAAAGAAATTATTATATGGTAAGCATGAGAAATAAATACTCATACCAAGCCTGGGATGAAAATTTGATTGTTTATGACACATTATATGTAGGCCCTGACACAACAATTGTTGACATTGAGTATGGTGGGTACTATTGGACAACAACTACTGATAAATTGTACTTTCAAACGGATGATATGATTGTTGAAGAATTTATTTATGATTACAACACAGCTGTATTTTCTGATGAACTAATTAATGGAAAATCATACTCTGTTACACTGCATGTTGACAAATATAGCATGTACTCCGACACTAACATGATTTATGTAGATTTATATTCCATTTCACCAGAGTATTACAAGTATCTGCTTTCTTTTTCGCGCCACCAAAACTCTTCGGGCGATCCATTTGCTGAGCCTGTAATGGTATTTTCGAATGTTGTTGACGGAATTGGCATTGTTGGTTCTGCAGCAACAAATACAGACTCCTTACAACTTATTCAACAATTAGATTATTATATCGAAGAATATTAGCTAAAATCACGCAATTGCCATTGAAGTAGTTATTATAATTTTTTGTTTTTCTTTAAATTTACAATTTTCAATGCTTTAGCAACATCATTACAATTAATTAACAAATTGTAATGATTAAGTGAGTGCGTTAAACCTTTTTGAAGTATAATATAGTCTGATTCTAATTTTAAATATTTTTTAAGAGCTCCGTAGTGAGCTCAATATCGGTAACCACGGACAAGAACTTGTTCGCCGTCCGTGGATACAAATGGGGTAAGAATATCTTTGGCATGTGTTTTTGCAATGAATTAGGTTAAGGTTGATAGATCTACACTTCAGAACAGATTAAAGTTATTGTTAGCGCAAAAACCATGTCAGAGAAATCTTGAATGAAATTGAAATAAAATTGGACTAGCACAAAATTCAAAAAGGTGTTAAACGATTATAATCTTTAAGGGTAAATGATTTAAACAAATCTGACAAAAATGTGTTTCACATTAAAAGAAACATAAAAACATAAAATTAAAAATCATGACTGAATCAAAAACAACAGAAATTCTAAAAATGTCCATACTTATGGAACATCGCGGCAAAGCATTTTACAAAAATGTAGCCGAACAAACTGAAAACGAAGAAGTAAAAAACATCTTCAATATCATGGCAGATGAAGAGCAAACTCACATCGAGTTTCTTTCTCAACAATTTGCATATTATCAAAAAAATGCAAAACTGAATCCTGATAAAGTTAGTCTCAAACAAGCTGATGACAGCATAGCTAAAACAGTTTTATCGTCAGACCTAAAGAAAAAGCTATCTGCAGCTGGTTACGAAGCGGCAGCAATTTCAGCGGCAATAGACATGGAAAAGAAAGCAATCGAAGTTTATTCTGAAAGAGCCGCAAATGCAACCGACCAAAGTGAGAAGGAACTTTACACATGGCTTGCAAACTGGGAAAATGATCATCTACAAATTCTGGCGCAGCTAGACCGCGAACTTCTCGAGCAAGTTTGGTACGACAATAGTTTTTGGCCTTTCTAGAAGAATGCAAATAATTCATTCTACACAAATTCTATAATTTACAATTACAGTTATTAGTTTATTTTGTATTTTTCGCCATAATTTGAAAAACACAGAATATGTTAACCCAAGAAGATTTGTCTTACCTGAAAAGTCTCGAGATTACTGAAGAATCCGCCACAGAACAAATTGAACTTCTAAAAAAGAACGATAGTTTTCTGAACATTTCTGCACCAGCAACTCCCGAAAAAGGGATTATGATTGTTGATAAACCTGAGGATTTTATAAGAATTTTTGAATCGAAATCCGACAAGTGCAAAATTTGCAAGTTTGTTCCTGCTTCTGGTGCAGCAACTAGAATGTTTAAAAGATTAATATCATTCCATCAGGAACCAAGTCTCAAAAACCTAAACGACGGGGGTTTTTATTCTGTAAAATCGGGATTTGAAAACATTAACAAATTTGCATTTTTCAACACACTAAAGTCTGCCTGTCCGGATTTAGAAAATCTTGATGAGCTTGCCGAAAAAATACTCTATTCTTGTCTTGGATACGCTGGAATACCAAAAGGCCTTATCGAGTTTCACCAATATGGAAAGGAATCGAGAACAGCATTCGAAGAGCATCTTCACGAAGCAGTTGCATTAAGTAAAAGCGGAAAATCAATTGATATTCAATTAACCGTCTCACCAGAATTTACTGAATTATTTACACATAAACTTGCAGAAATAAAATCAAAAACCGGTCTAAATTTGAATGTAAGTTTTTCATTTCAAGAAAAATCGACCGATACACTTGCACTGTATGAAGATGGGAGTCTCGTTCGTGACAACAACGGCAAGTTATTACTTCGACCTGGTGGTCACGGAGCTTTGATTCAAAATCTAAATAAAATTGATGCAGACCTTGTTTTTATAAAAAACATAGACAATCTAACACATGGGGATTACTTGCAAGAAACTATAAAGTATAAAAAGATTCTCGGAGGTATTTTAATCGAAATCGTTGAGAAAATCTCAGTTATACATAATAGTTTAAAATCTAATCCATCAGAAAATGATTTAACAGAGGCAAAAAACTATCTTGAAATTCGCTTTGGTGCAGATTTTAGCAATTCGACTAATCTTAAGGACGACATTTTTAAATTCATAAACAGGCCAATCCGTGTTTGTGGTATGGTGCAGAATACCGGAGAACCAGGAGGTGGACCATTTTGGGCAGCATCTGCAAACGGCAATAGCTTACAGATAGTCGAAAAAGCACAGATAAATCTTTCTTTGCCTGACCAACTCGAACATTTCAACAATGCTACACATTTTAACCCAGTAGATTTGGTTTGCTACCTAAAAGACACAGAAGGAAACAAATTCGATTTGAATAAGTTCGTTGATAAAAATGCTGGTTTTGTTTCAGATAAAACATTCAATGGTAAAGTCATCAGAGTTCTCGAGCATCCAGGTCTTTGGAATGGAGCAATGTCAGATTGGCTAACAGTTTTTGTCGAAGTGCCTCTAATAACTTTTAATCCGGTAAAAGAACTTAATGATTTGTTGCGTAAAGAACATCAGCCTAAATAAGTTCGAAGTTCGAAGTTCGGAGTTCGGAGTTGATTTATTGCAAAAATACATTATTGATTTTAAGAATATGAATGACAATTTACTTTGTCTTATTGGAACAAAATAATTAAATAAAAAGTTGCATTATTCAACCACCAACTTCTTTAAAGCTACTTTTTTGCCATTTTCAATTTGTAAATAATATACTCCTGATGTTAATCTGCTAGTATTAATATCAAAACTATTATTTTCAATTCTCGATATATCTGAATTATAATTCTGCACCTCTTGTCCAAAAACATTAAAAACCTTCACATTAACATCTTCAAAATCATTATCACCAAGATTTACAGTCACATAATCTTTAGCTGGATTTGGGTATACTAATACAGAATTATCTTCAGAAATATTGCCAATATTTGTCAGATTATTTCCGTTTAAAGTATATGTTTTAGTTGTTGTGCCGATTTCTTTATTTGTAACGACAAGAACTAGTTTGGAAAGGGTATATGTCTCCGGATAATTAAATAAAATATTATCTCCGAAAATTGGAATTATTTCCTTAACAATATCATCCTCAAAGGTAATCAGGTTTAAATCCCACTCTCCTCCCTGTGGAAACTGGAAAGACAATTCAAGTGCAGTAAAATCAATACTGAAACGATAATAGTGTGCAGCCAAATCATTTAATGTTGTTGTCTTTACCGCTGGATATGAAGTAAAATATTGTTTATGAGTAAATGCAGGTAAGTCAAGAATTGCATAGCCATATTCTCCATCCGCAAAAGCGATGTCATCAATATAATTTGCCATAGTCCAATTGGAGAAAATCTGCTGAAAATCAAGTGGAAACATAATCGACGAAAATTCACTTTCGATCCCTGCAATTCCGTTTAATGAGTTGGCAACAAGACCAGTGATAAAATCCGGTCCAGTAGTTTGTTCAGACAAATAGGTAAAGAAAAGCATTGTTTTTACGTAATCAGAATATTGTTGGTCCCACGCGCTTAGATTGTTATCTGAATTTGTATTAAATGACGAAATCGGATCTGGCTGACCAAACAAAACCATTGCGTATTCAGCACAACCTTCATCAACCCATGATTCTTCGTTTGAATCGTGACCAAAATGAATAAGATGTTGCAACTCGTGGGATAATACTGATAGTGTACCTAAACTTGTCGGGTCAACGGGATAACAACTCATGTACAACATTTCGCATTCGTTGCTGTGTTCTCCTGACATTTGAGCCTCCGATTCTGTCATCTGATTAAAAGGAGAGAAATATCCGTCGAAAACAGAACCATTATATGAGCCAAGCGAGGAATAATAAAAAATCACCTTTGGATCGGCATCCAATTCATCAGGAATCTGACCAAAATAAGTCTGATCCATCTCAACAATTCCCATTTCAGTTGAGGCAGCTGTAATATTCTCAAGATAATTAATTACGATATCAACATCTTCCTGAGTCATTTTTGTACCCCAGTCGGCATCTGCAACAAAAACATACGAATGTTCTCCTACAGCTCGGCATGTAGCTGCCTGATTAATCCATGATGGTGGCATAACACTCAGATTATATCTCCAGAACGATCTTGTATCGCCAACAATATATTCCGTAGCTTCTTTTGTTGATTTTACATTTTGATGATGCTCTTTATCTGCATTTTTATTATAGGCAATCTTTCCATTATCGATATGTTCTTGCAGTTGAGCAAAGGAAGGAATAGAAATAAACAAAAACAACACAACAAGTAAAAACAGAATTTCTTTTTTCATCAGAATAAGGTTTAATGACATTTTGCAAATCAAGTAACAAATATACAAATATTTTGTTTAGAAATTTTCTCAATCTTAGACTAATTGAGCGTTCTATTCTCCATCAAAGTCTTCACAATAATTTGTTGCAGAATAAATATTTTTTATAATTTTGCAATCACAAAAAATGGCGGGGTGTGGCGCAGGCCCGATTTTTGAAAAAAATGCCTGCACTGAGGTTAAAACAAATATGATGTTCTTTGAGAATGGTCTTGTTAAGTTTGGAGTCGGATTTTTTTCAAAAAAATCGAGGCTCCTCGAAAAATTAAATAAAATTCTTTGAAATTTTATTATTTTTCGGGATTGGTAGCCGTTTTTTGTTTAAGTTGACATGTTTATTAATCGGGGTGTGGCGCAGTTGGTAGCGTGCTACGTTCGGGACGTAGAGGCCGGAAGTTCGAGTCTTCTCACCCCGACAAAACTTAAAAGCATTTGTTTAAACAGATGCTTTTTATTTATCCTCCTATAACAACTGTCCATTGTCTCACCTGCCAACTTTCTATAAGACCATTCTTGGTATAAATGTCATTTTTTGCAAAATTCGTAGCGACCTCAGGACTTTCTCCTTTAAAAATCAAAACTGCTCCATCAGCAGGTTCTGCAAATGCTCCAGCCATTACAAGGCTCCCTTCCTCAAATGCGCTTTTTACAAGTTTTAAATGTTCTTCTCTAAATTGTCCACGTCTTTCGAGATAATCAGGAACTGTTTTGTAAAATAAAATATAATACATAGTAAATTATTTTATAAAATAACAATAAGGTAAATTTAACAATTTTATTCATCTGATATCAAAAGAAAAAAACATTTGGACTTTATGTTATTTATTTCTAACTTTGTGTTAGAATTATTTAACATTAAAAACATGAAAAGATATTGGATTATTTTTTTAGTTGTTGCACTTGTTGTAGTATCAACGGCATTTTTATTTTTCTCATCAGGCTTTGAACCATCCAAGACAGACTATGTTCATTTTGGAATAATTGGATTTCTTGTTGCTGCTGCAGCTTTTATTGCAATTAAAAAAATGAAGAATATGCGTCGTGGCGAACCACAGGAAGATGAACTTTCCAAAAAGTTAATGCAAAAAGCATCATCGCTTTCGTATTTTGTTTCTCTCTACATTTGGGTAGTGATTCTCTATCTTAAAGACCGTGTATCGATGGACACCGAAGAACTTATCGGAAGTGGGATACTTGCAATGGGTGTAGTATGGGTAATATCAATGGCGTTTTATTATTTCAGAGGAATCAGAAATGAATAACAGGATTAAAGAATTCAGGGCAAGGATCGGTATAACGCAGGAAGAACTTGCCAAAATGGTAAATGTTCGTCGCGAAACGATAGTATTTCTCGAAAAAAACAAATACAATCCATCGCTTAAACTTGCACATGATTTAGCAACTGTATTTTCTACAACAATTGAAGAATTATTTGTTTTCGAAAAATAAAAAAATCCTAATCTATTTCGAATTTCTCAAATAGTCTGCTGCGCTTAATGCTGCAATTGTCCCATCAGCAACTGCAGTTGTTATCTGTCGATATTTTTTTGCTATACTGTCACCTGCTGCAAAAACACCGGGAATGTCTGTTTTCATCTCTGAATCAACTATAATCTCATGGTACTGATTCAAACTTAGCAAATCACCAAGACCCTCTGTGTTCGGGACATAACCGATAAAAACAAAAACTCCATCAATACTCATTTCTGTTTTATTTCCGGTTGGGATGTGCTCTATTACAGCCTTGCGCAGCGATTCGTCACCGCTTAGTTCTGCAATTCTGGATTCCATGATAAAACTAATTTTGGGATTAGCTTTAGCCTCATCAATCACTGCTGGAAAGGCTTGAAAATGGTCAAACTGGTGAACAATAGTAACTTTAGTGGCATATTTGGTTAAAGTTCCAGCTTCTTCAAGAGCTGAATTTCCGCCACCTACAACAATAATTTCTTTTCCTGTAAAAAAATCTCCGTCGCAAGTTGCACAATATGAAACTCCGCTGCCTTTGTAGGCATCTTCGCCTGCTACGCCAAGATAACGAGGGCGACCGCCAGTAGCAAAAATTACAGCTCTAGCTTTTATAACTCGTCCATCATCCAAAATTAGAGATTTAATATTTCCTCGAATATCATAACTTACAATTTTGACATTGCTCATCAATTTACTGCCAAATTCTTTTGCCTGCTTTTTCATTATATTGGCAAGCATGTACCCGTTAGTGAGTTCTACACCCGGATAATTTGCAACTTCATTAGTCAACACTACTTGGCCGCCAAAACTACCTTCGTTAAGAATTACCGTCGAGAGCTTTGCTCTTGAGCTATAAATGCCGGCTGTAAGACCTGCAGGGCCTCCTCCTATTATTGCTATGTCAAAAATATCGTTCATAATTTACTTCTTAAAAACTCCCGAAAGCGCTAAAGCACCTCCAGGAGTTATTGATTAAATTTTATAATTAAAATTTTGCTTTCAGAATATCCGTAACCTGCTGTCTACTCTGAATACTTGTTGTTGCGTGAGCCACCTCAGCATTTTTGTAATACATAGTAAAAGGTAATCCCATAAAACCTCTACAAGCAGGATCGTTTCTTATGATTCCGGATTCTGGACTATCAAACGCCATAACTGCAAATTTAACATGAGGATATTCATCTTCAATTTCTTCCATGATGTCATAAACTGGAATACACATTGGCCCCATACGTCCGCATACAACCATAAGATTAGGATGTTCCTGCTGCATTTTTTTCAGTTCTTCTGCTGTTTCAATCTCTGGTAAACTTGTCTGTAAATACTTCATAATTCTTTTATTTAATTTGTTAATAATTTCGCTTTACAAAAGAACAGACAATTGGTGGAATGTTTTTATTAATCACGCTGAAGTACATCAAGCCATTTACTGTATTGAAACAGTTTTTTAATTATCAAATGATAGTTTTCTTAAATTTGCAGTTATAATTGATATTTATGGAAGACAATAAACTCAAGAAAATTGAAGATTCGGCACATTGTTTCGATGTTTTATATCCTGCAGAACTCGAATTCATTAGAGATAAAAAAAAGCAATTGGGATATGCCAGATCAGAACAGATTTTTAAACAGGGCGCATTTGCACCGCATGTAATATATATTATTGATGGTTTAGTTAAGGTCTCCATTCAGACTGGCTTTGATAAACAAATGAATATTAGAGTTGCTAAAACTGGAGAATTTCTGGCTTTTTCCTCAATTTTCGGAGACAGTACATACAGCTACACAGCAACGGCGATAAGGAATTCAACTATTTGCATGATAGAAAAGGAAGCTCTTCGCAATCTGCTCGAAGAAAATGCTGGATTTGCAATGAAAATTACCTCAAAAAACTGCAAGACTGAATCTCATTTGTTCGAAATAATAAAAAATGTTTCATATAAGCAGATGAGAGGAAAGCTGGCTTCGACGCTGATTTACTTGTCTTCAACAGACTTTAGTGGCGAAAACATTTTCACATTATTGACACGTCAGGAATTGGCGGATTTTGCTTCGATTTCGGCCGAAAGCGCAATAAAAATACTAAAGGAATTCGAACAGGAAGAAATTATTGAATTAAAAGGAAAAGATATAATAATCTTAAAACAAGATAAACTCGAAGATATTAGTTCTAAAGGCTGACGCTTTCGCCTGGAATAATATTAGCGACTTCGGCACCAGATTCCTTGGCTGCTGCTTTTGCCCGTTTCTGTGGTTCATCCCAGGAGTGTGAGGATAAACTAAACGCAGAATTATGAATAGGCAATATCTGTTTCGCATCTAAATCAAGACCTGCCTGGACACTTTCTTCGGGCATCATATGAATCTCATGCCACAATTCGTTGTATTGTCCACACTCTAACATTGCAAAATCGATTGGCCCATATTTATCTCCAACGTCTTTAAATCCACCGAAATATCCTGAATCTCCGCTAAAAAACAGTTTTTCTGTTTTCCCAATAATAACCCAAGAACACCACAAACTAGAATTTCTATGGCGAGGATCCCTTCCACTAAAGTGCTGAGAAGGAGTACAAACAAAAGTTAGTCCGTCAAAATTGATTTCTTCCCACCAATCCAATTCTGTAATTTTTTCTGCTTCTATACCCCAATGTTTAAGATGAGAACCTACAGCCAGAGGCACAAAAAAATGAGTTGTCTGATCTTTCAGTTTTAAAATGGTATTATAATCGAGATGGTCAAAATGGTCATGTGAGATTATAATTGCATCAATTTTTCCAAGTTTTTTAAAGTCTTCGTCAGAAAAGTGAAGAGCATTATCAAAACGGCGAACTGCAAAAGAAAATGGAGAAGCGTTGTCGCTTAGCATTGGATCAAGCAGCAAACGTTTACCATCAATATCAATCATTAAAGCGGAGTGTCCAAACCATGTAATCTTAGTAATCGAATCAGAAGATAATTCGAATTGAATCTTTGATTTATCAGAAATTTTTAAATCTTTGGGGGGTCTTTCTTCGTTTTTCCCGCTTAAAAGGGCTTTTAACATTTTTAGAAACTTCCCACCAGTAATTCTCATTTCTACCTTTCCTGAATTATGAAATGACCCATTGCTAAATTGCTTTGAAGCAAGGATTTTGGGTTCCTTATCGTAATCTGGGCGTTTCCCGAACTGAGGAAGTTGAAATATTAAATTAAAAACAATAATAAACAGAATTACTATTATCGCGATTATTATGATTGCTATTTTCATTTTCTTTTTCAAAAAAACCACTTTATACGGGATTTTGTTCATCCCTGTGAAAACTAGTCAGTAATGTAACCCTGTTTTTTCAAAACATCAAAGAGCACTTTCGAGAAATGCTCGTTGTTTGCTTTGCTGTATCTGATGTCAGTAAAAACTTGAGCTAGAGTTTCTTTGTTATTTTCTTTAACAAACTGCTTACTATCATCACGTGCTTCTTTCTCTGCATAAATACGGTCGATCGATGCCTCACTAAAATCTTGATATGTTTCGTAATGTATAACAGCTTCCATTGGCAACCTGTCAGTTAGTTCAGGAATATCTGCTGGGTATCCAAGAGTTACAGCAGTAACTGGCACAACGCCCTTTGGCAGATTTAAAACTTCGATAATTTTATCAGCATTATAAATCGCTGTTCCCAAATAACAAATTCCCAGTCCATGTGCTTCAGCTTCAAGACATGCATTTTGTGCTGCAATAATTGCGTCGATTGCCCCTGTCAAAAATGATAGAAAGTTATCGTATCCGGGCTCGGCATTTCTTGCGCGGCACCATTTATTAAAACGATTAAAATCAGCACAAAATGTTAAAATCACCGGAGCTTGTTTTACCATTGGCTGATTAAAATGCGCAGGTGATAGTGCTTCTTTTATTTCTTTATTGGTCGTCACAACAATGCTGTAAACTTGCATATTTCCGGTATTGGATGCGCGGATTGCAGCTTCCAAAATACTCTTCATCACTTCTGCCGGAATAGGTTTATCCTGATATTTACGAATCGATCTGTGCTCAAATATTTCTTTAATCATAAGAGTAAAAATTTCCCACAAAGATAAAAAATTAGTAATTCACTGAGGTAGAAAGCCAAAGATGATCAGGGCAAACGTATTTAATTTTTTAAAATGTTATATTAGCGAAGGTTTTCTTACGCACTTTCAGTGCTTAGTATCTTAATGCATTTTAGCAAAAAGCTGCGCTTTTTGCTAGGACTTGCGCACCTTCAGTGCTTAGTTTAGAAGTTCATAATTGAATAATTTAAATAATATTTGGGTTACGCTGGACTCACCAGCCAAATTATTTTAAAATAGAATTCATGTATTCTTTAGATAAATTCTGTCAAATGTATTTATTCGAAATTATCATTTGTCAATTCGACTGGATAAAAGCGTAGAAAACACCGATTATCCGATGTTTGAAATTTTCTCAAGCATTTTCAGGTCGATAACTTTTATCCTTCTGCCTTCAAGCGCAATAACTCGCTCTGCAGCAAAAGTAGATAAGGTTCTAATGGCATTGCTAGTTGTCATATTACTCAAACTGGCGATATCCTCCCTCGACAATAGAGCTTTGATGGTATTTCCATCCTCATAATAACCATAAGTGTCAATCAAAAAAAGCAGTGACTCAGCAAGTCTACCACGAATATGTTTTTGAGTGAGGCTGACAGTTCTCATATTAGAAAATCCCAATTCAGTTGCCAAAGATTTAAGAATTCCAAAAGTAAAATTTGGATCATTTTTCATCACTGAAAATAGAGCATTTTTTTCAATTGTGCATGCAATAGAATTTTCAATTGCTACAGCCGAAGCATGATAATTTTGTCCAGCAAACAGCGCACGATAACCAATAAAACCTCCAGGACGGGATAATCTCACAATTTGATCACGGCCACCAGCACCTTCTTTAAAAATTTTAACTTTTCCTTCCGAAAGACAAATTAACCCAGTTGGTTTTGCATTTTCCAAAAAAACCAATTCATTTTTCTTATAAGTCCTGCAATCAGTATTGTTAAGTAGATAATCTTTATCTTCTTTAGACAACTTAAAAAATAAAGAATCAGGAGCGCTAAACAATTGCTCTTTGGAACTGGTTTCGGTTTTCATGACAGTAAATTTTTTTGACAAATTTAATATTTTATAACATAATTTATAAGTAAAAACCTAAAAAAAAACTCTTTTTGCTTTTTTCAGATTAAAATTTTCCGTATCTTGCACCAAATTTAAATCACAAATTATTAACTTAAATTTAAAATCTATGAGAAAATTTACACTTTTATTTATTATGGCATTGGTTTCTACCGTTGTTTTCGGACAGTCAATGCTAGAAAAAAGAAACATCTCTATCCCTGTAAAAGACGGTGATTCGAGAAACACTACAAAAGCTGCTATCATTTGGGAAAACGATTTTAGTAATGCTGCAGAATGGACTATGGAATATGACGCAGGTAATCCAAACGATGGACCATGGGTTATAGGGACTACAGCACCAGCTGGTTATTATTCAGAAGGTATGGGCCCTATCGCATCTACAACAGCTGCTAATGGTTTTGCTATGTATGACTCTGATGCTATCGGAACTAGTGAAAGTGGAACTCAGGATTCAAAAATGACCTACACAGGTACTATTGACTGTTCTGCTTACACAAAAGTTGCTATTTCTTTCGAATCATATTACAGGAAATATCATGGCATTCCTTATGTTGAAGTAAGTGTTAACGGCACAGATTGGACACAATATGCTGTTCATACTGACATTGAAGGAAACGGTTCATCTGCAAATCCACAGTTAGTAATGGTTAATATTACAGCTGTTGCAGCAAGTCAGGCTACAGTTTATCTCCGTTTCAGATATATTGGAGAATGGGACTATGCTTGGATGGTTGATGATATTACTATTTTTGAAGCTCCTGATTATGATGTTGAATTAAATCAAGCTAGAGTTAACTTCTGGCCTCAGTACATTGACTATGGTTACAGCGGATTCTACGGATCAGTTCCACAAGAACAAATCGACGGTGTAGGCGCTCCTGTTTTCTTCTCAGGTATTATCAAAAACTACGGTTCACAATCTGTTACTCCTACATTAAATGTTAGCGTTAAAGATCCTAGCAATACTGAAATTTTTACAGACGCTGTAACTTTCGAAGCTGCTATTGCTGCTGAAGAATTTGATACAGTTGCTACTGGTTCAGATGACAACTATTTCTTCTTTGACCCTGCAACAATCGGTCAATATACTTTTGATATGAATGCTTCTATTGAGGGTCAAGTTGACGAGAATCCAGTTAATAATGATTTACAGTACCAAATGAACATTGTTAACAATGTTTATGCTCACGATCAGGGTAACGTTACTGGAAGCTGGAGTACTTGTAACTACACAACTGGTTGCGTTGATGGTGACATCATCGGCGTTGTATATCAGTATTTTGTAACTACTACTGTTAACTCTATTGATTTTTATGTTTCTGATATGA
>Ga0209373_10003559_pt1 | contig 14262 bp, 10 predicted proteins | sample Higcelweek5metaG_FD_187173 | JGI IMG/M metagenome (GOLD analysis project Ga0209373, IMG submission 187173) | Freshwater pond sediment microbial communities from the University of Edinburgh, under environmental carbon perturbations - High... | ecosystem: Environmental > Aquatic > Freshwater >...
GTACCTGGGCAGGAGCCCGGCCTTGACGATGTCGTCATGGTACGAGGAGATGGTCTCCAGCGTCCTCGTGAGCACCGGGCGTTGCACGGAGAGCAGGAAGGTGCCCTTGCCGCGCTTGCGCACCAGGAAGTGGTCGTCCACCAGCCGGTCAATGGCTTGGCGGACCGTCATGCGGTGCACCCCGAACATGGTCGCCAGTTCGCTCTCGTTTGGGATCTTGTCGCCCACGAGAAACTTCTTCTTGACGATCTGTTCAGACAGCCATTCATAAATGATCAGGTACTTCGCCTTCGCCACAAGATCCTCCGCCTCTCGGTCTGTCTAGACCTGACAATTGCGCAGGGCGGACTTCCGCCCTGTTTCTGGCGTTGCAGCAGCTTCCTGGCGCACCGGCCCTACTATTATCTTTATTTACTAACAAAAATGCAGTCTTTCGTCCAGAATCCGCTGTGCACGCAACCGTTTGATTTTACGCAATATTATTTTATGTGAAAATGTTGACAAGGCCAACCCAGGACTATATGTCTAGACATGGCAAGTCTAGGCAAGTCTGTTCGCCAACCGGGAAGAGCCCATGCCTGGCGGACCGCAGATGACCCACGCGAGGCCTGCGGAGAGCCACATCCTGGCATGTCGCCTCTCTCCTTAACACAGGAGATGACCATGACAAAGTCCCCGAAGCAAGACGTCGCGGCGTACATCAACTCGGATCGTCAACACGTGTGGCACCACCTGGCGCCGCACCTGCCCTTTGCCGAAAAGCCGCCCATGATCGTGGTGGAGGGCAAGGGCCTCGTGTTGCGCGACATCAACGGCAAGGAATACCTGGACGCCACCTCGGGCGGGGTGTGGTGCGTCAATGTCGGCTACGGCAGGGACAGCATCGCCGACGCTGTCCAGGCGCAGCTCAAGCAGATGCCGTACTACGCGGCCTCGGCGGGCAACCTGCCGGCCATCCGCCTCTCGGAGAAGCTCATCTCCCTCATGCCCGGCCTGAACAGGGTGTTCATCTCCAACAGCGGTTCAGAGGCCAACGAGAAGGCCTACAAGATGATCCGCGCCATGGCCCACATCACCGGCAACATCGAAAAGAAGAAGATCCTCTTCCGCGACCGCGACTATCACGGCACGACCATCAGCGCCCTGAGCAGCTGCGGGCAGAGCGAGCGGCGCGAATGGTTCGGGCCCTTCACCCCCGGCTTTGTCGAATTCCCGCACGCCTGCTGCTACCGCTGCGCCTTCAACAAGACCTATCCCGGCTGCGACCTGCAATGCGCCAAGGTGGTCGAGGAGATCATCCTGCGCGAGAAGCCGGAGACCGTGGGCGGCCTGATCGTGGAGCCCATCACCGCAGGCGGCGGCATCATCCCGCCGGTGAAGGAGTATTACGAGGTGCTCTCCGGCATCTGCCGCAAGTACGGCGTGCTGCTCATCATGGACGAGGTGGTCTGCGGCATGGGCCGGACCGGCACGATGTTCGGCTACCAGCATTACGGCATCGTCCCGGACATTGTGACCATGGCCAAGGGCGTGGCCAGCGCCTACATGCCCATCTCCATCACCGCCACCACCGAGGACGTGTTCAAGGTCTTCCTGAACGACCCCAGCGACAAGCTGGCCTACTTCCGCGACATCAGCACCTTCGGCGGCTGCGCCGCCTCCTGCACCGCCGCCGAGGAGAACATCAGGATCATCGAGGACGAGAAGCTCCTGGACCGGGTGAACGTCATGGGCGCGTACCTGCTCGACGGCCTCAAGGCGCTGTCCGACCACCCCAATGTCGGCGACGTTCGCGGCAAGGGCCTGCTGTGCGGCGTGGAGTTCGTGGAGGACAAGACGTCCAAGAAGCCCCTGGCCGAGGGCAAGGTCGTGCAGATCTGCGGCGCGGCGGCGGCGCACGGGGTGCTCATCGGACGCACCAACCGCTGCCTGCCGGGCATGAACACCATCATCAACTTCGCGCCCGCCTACGTCGTGACCAAGGCGGACCTGGACCGCATCCTCACGGTTTTCAAGGCGGCTATCGGCGAGGTCTTGAACTAGGAACAGGGCGGATGCGACCCGGAAACTGAAACCGGTGCACGTCGACAGGCTGCATCAAAGGAAGAAAGCCATGGCCGCGAAACAGAAGCAGATCCAGATCAGGAACTTCATCGACGGGGAGTGGGTCGACGAGCCCACAGGCCGGCAGGTTGACCTGTTCAATCCCTCCACCGGCGAGATTATCGGCAAGGTGCCCATGTCGCTGCCTGCGACGGTGGAGGCCGCCACGGCCTCCGCGCATGCGGCCTACCAGACCTGGGGGCGCACCTCGGTGGGCAAGCGCGTGGAGTATCTCTTTGCCCTCCACGCAGCCATGGCCGCCAGCGTCGAGCCGCTGGCCCACGCCATCGCCCTGGACCAGGGCAAGCACATCACCGAGGCCCGGGGCGAGGTGCGGCGGGTGATGCAGCTGGTGGAGACGGCCTGCGGCATACCGACCCTGCTGCAGGGCGAGACCCTGGACAGGATCTCAAACAACATCGTTGGCCGCGTGATCAAGGAGCCGCTGGGCGTGTTCTGCGGCGTGGCCCCGTTCAACTTCCCGGCGCTGGTCTTCGGCTGGTTCATCCCCTTTGCCATCGGCACGGGCAACACCTTCGTCTACAAGCCCTCGACCCAGTCGCCCTGCTTCATGCAGGAGATGGGCAAGATCTTCCAGCAGATCGGCCTGCCCAAGGGCGTCGTGAACATCGTGCACGGCAACCGCGACGTGCCGGGCCAGTGGTATCCGGACCCGCGCGTGGCCGGGGTCTGCCTGGTGGGCTCCACCTCCACGGCCAAGGACATGGCCATGGCCTGCGGCCAAAACGGCAAGCGGTCCATGCTGCTCGGCGGGGCCAAGAACTACCTCGTGGTCATGGAAGACGCCCAGCTGGACCTGTTCATCCAGAACTTCCTCAACTCCTGCTACGGCTCGGCCGGACAGCGCTGCCTGGCCGGGTCCGTGGTGGCCCTGGTCCCGGAGATCTACGACAAGGCCCTGGCCATGATGATCGAGGCCTCCAAGAAGATCGTGTGGGCGACGCCATGGGACGACGGCGTGGATGTGGGGCCGCTCATCTCGGCCAAGGCCAAGGCCACAGTGGAGGGCTACATCGAGAAGGGCCTGGCCACCCCGGCCAAGCTGGTGCTCGACGGCCGCAACCCGGCCGTGCCCGCCAAGAACAAGCAAGGCTACTTTGTCGGCCCCACCATCTTCACCGAGGTCACCCCGTGCAACGTGCTGGCCCAGGAGGAGATCTTCGGGCCCGTGGTCTCGGTGGTGCGCATCGACAACATGGAGCACGCCCTGGACCTGATCCGTCGCCAGAGCTTCGGCAATGGCGCGTGCATCTTCACGCAGAACCTGTACTACACGGAAAAGTTCATCTCCGAGGCCAACGTCGGCATGGTCGGCGTGAACATCGGCGTTCCCGCGCCGCATCCCTACATGCCCTTCGGCGGCATCAAGGACTCCCTTGTGGGCACGAACAAGGTGCAGGGCAAGGACGGCATCGAGTTCTTCACGCAGAACAAGATCGCTTCCATCCGCTTCATGCATCCCAAGGGGGATGCCGCGGAGCTGGCGCCCACGGACAAGAAGGTCAAGAGCTGCGTCGCCAGCTAGCGGCCCTGATGTGCGCGCCGCCGCCGTGCCCGCCTGTTTGGCCGAACGCGCGCGGACATAATGTGATTGCCTGACAACATGATTCAAAAGAGCCAGTGGGGTGACCCGCTGGCTCTTTCTTTTGTTGGCGCCGGGGAATGCGGGGGGCTCTTGGCGGTTTGCGCCGCTGGCCGGGCGAACCTGCGGGAGGCGGGAAGCGGGGGAGAATGCCCGCTAGGCCTTGGGCGCGGGCTCGCGCGTCAGGCCGTGCTTGCGCGTCTTGTCATACAGCGTGGCCCGGGAGATGCCCAGGGCCTTGGCCGTGCGCGCCATGTTCCAGCCGTGCTCGCGCAGGGTGGAAAGGATGAGCTGGGATTCGGTCTTGGACTGCAGGTCGGCCAGCAGCGTCTTGGGCGGGGGGGGGCTGCTGGCCGTGCTGGCCGCGATCTCCGGCGGCAGGTCGCCCAGCTCGATGGTCATGCCCAGGCACAGGCTGGCGGCCCGGGCCACCACGCCGATCAGTTCGCGCACGTTGCCCGGCCAGCTGTAGCGCATGAGGGCGTCCATGGCCGCCTCGGAACAGCTGGAGACCTGGGTCTTCAGGCTGGACAGCTGGTGCGCCACGAGCATGGGGATGTCCTCGGTGCGTTCGTGCAGGGGCGGGATCTGGATGGTGAGGCCGGACATGCGGTAGTAGAACTCCTCGCGGAACTGCCCCTCGCGCATCATGGCGAACAGGTCGCGGTTGGTGGCCGCCACCAGCCGAAAGTCCACGTGGGTGGGCTTGTTGGCCCCGAGGCGGTAGACGATGCGGTCCTCCAGCACGCGCAGCAGCTTGACCTGGGCCGTGAGCGGCAGGTCGCCGACCTCGTCCAGGAACAGGGTGCCGTGGTGGGCCAGCTCGATCTTGCCCATGCGGCCCTCGCGCTGGGCTCCGGTGAAGGACCCTGGCAAATAGCCGAAAATCTCGGATTCGAAGAGCTCGTGGGGGATGGCCGCGCAGTTGATGCCCACAAAGGGGCCGGAGGAGCGTGCGCTGGACTGGTGCACCGCGTTGGCGAAGAGCTCCTTGCCGGTGCCTGTGGCGCCCAGGATGAGCACCGGGGCATCGGTCTGGGCGTAGCGCAGCATCTGCTGCTTGGCCGTGAGCACGGCCACGCTCTGGCCGAGGATGCTGTCGAGGCTGTAGCGCGTGGCCATGCCCAGGCCCAGGCGCTTCTTGCCGGCCTTCTGGTCCAGCCGCTCGACCCTTGCGGACAGGGGCACGAACTCCCCAGGACCGCCGAAGCTGCATTGCGCGAGCAAGCCTGTGACCTCGCCCTCGCTGTTGCGTACGGGGATGCTTTCCACCAGGAGCGTGCGGCACTTCCTGCCCTGTCCCGGGCCGCGCTGCTCCCCCATCTCGGCCACGCCGTTCTCCATGACGGCGGCCGCGCGGGAGTCGGGAAAAAGCCCCGTGATGTGCCTGCCAAGGGCCTGGGCGGGCTGGATGCCCAGATTGCTGGCGCAGGAGCTGTTCACGAAGCGGACGATGCCCCCGCGGTCGCAGAAGATGACCCCCACGCTCAGGGCGTCCAGGATGCATTCGGCGGTGTTTTCAAGGCCGGGGCTGAAGACACTCATTACAGGACCTTTGGCTTGTTGCGAAACCAGCGTGACCCCTAGGCCTTTACATGTCAGGAAATCCGACACTTGGCAAGCGCTGTGTTCCGGCCGGGAGGAGAACTTCCTGTGGAATCTCCGGGCCGCCGTCGCTTCAAGGCAACAGCTTCAGGCCGCCATGGGCCTTGCCTCCAGGGACGTTCGCGTACAAAAATGTATGGAGAGGCAGACATGTCTGGGCTGGATGGCGGCCTGTGTGGCCTTCCCGAGAGCAGGGCCAAAAGGCGCTTTAGGGCGCAGAGCCGGGCGCAGGGGAGAGGGGGGGCGTCAGCCGCGCAGAAACGCCATGCCCGCCAGTCCGGCCATGATGAGGGCGGAGCCCCAGCCGCGCGCCCCGGTGACCCGTTCGCGCAGGATGTACGCCCCGGCCAGGGTGCTGAACAGGATGCCGACATTGCGCGCGGCCGTGATGAGCACCACGTTGCCCTCGCGCAGGGCCAGCACGATGAGGAAGTACGACAGGGGGGTGAACACGGCCACCAGAATCACGTCGCGCGGGCTCCTCGCCCATTCCGAGCAGAGCGCGGCGAGGCTGCGGCTGCGCCGCCAGGCCCAGAGCGTCACGAACAGGCTCATGAACAGGTGCATGAGCAAAAGGTAGCAGAGCGGGTCGGGCGCTGGCGAGAGGCCCATGGCCCGCCTGTCCGTCAAGTGGTAGCCCGCGATGGCCACGCCCGTTGCCACCGACAGGACGAGCCCCCTTGCCGTGAGCCGCCGCGTTGCGGCGCAGACCATGTGCTTTGGCAGCCGGGGCCTGCCCGAAAGTCCCACGAGCAGCGTGCCGCAAACCACCACGGCCACGGCCAGGGCCTGCTGCGCGGAGATGACATCCCCCACCAGGAGGCCCGCCAGGGCCAGGGCGACCACGGGCGCGGCCCCGCGGCTCACGGGGTAGACCACGGTCAGGTCTGCGGCCTCGTAGGCCTTGAACAGGCAGACCACATAGAGCGTTTCCAGCAGGCCGGACGCCGCTGCCCAGAACAGGACCTCGGGGCTCAAGCCCTGCAGGGGGCCGCCGGTCGAGCCGGTCCATGTGGTCCACACTCCCCAGGCCAGCAGCGCGGGCAGGAGCACGGCGTTGCCCGCCACGGTGGTGAGCCAGGCAAAGGAGAGCTTGTTCCCGCACTGCTTCACCAGCGTGTTCCAGAGCACGTGCAGCAGGGCCGAGGCCAGCACCAGGGCAAGCACCAGAGGACTCATGGCCCCTCCGTTCGTGCCTTGCGGTCGGCAGCGCTACAGGGTGAGCTGCGAGGCGTCGATGATCTCCTGGCGCAGGCGCAGGAAGTCCATGTCCGTGAAGTCGCGCGGCCTGGGCAGGGTCACGTCGTACACCGTGCGCACGTGGCCGGGCAGCTTGCCCTCCATGACCACGATGCGGTCGCCCAGGAACAGGGCTTCGTCGATGTTGTTGGTGACGAAGAGCACGGTGCGCTTTTCCGCCTGCCAGATGCGCGCGGTCTCCTGCTCCATGAAGATGCGGGTCTGGGCGTCCAACTGGCCGAAGGGCTCGTCCAGGAGCAGGACCTCCGGGCTGTTGGCGTAGACGCGGGCGATGCCCACGCGCTGCTTCATGCCGCCGGAGAGCTGGTGCGGGTAATGGTTCTCAAAGCCCGTGAGCCCCACCAGGTCGAGGTAGTGCTGGGCCACGGCCTTGCGCTCCTTGGAGCCTATGCCGCGCAGGCGCGGGCCCATCTCCACGTTGCCCAGCACCGTCTTCCAGGGGAAGAGCATGTAGCCCTGGAACACAAGCCCGCGGTCCGCGCCCGGACCGGTGACCTCGCGGTTGTCCAGGAAGACGCTGCCGGTGGAGGGCGTCTCAAGTCCGGCGATGATGCGCAAAAGCGTGCTCTTGCCGCACTGGCCCGGGCCCAGGATCACCAGGAACTCGTTTTCGCGGACGCCGACGCTCACGTCATCCAGCACGGGCACTTCCTGCGTTCCCTTCTGGATGAACGTCTTGCTCACATTCGTACAGGCGATCTTGACTTCGGAGGGACTCAGAGGGGTTGCCACAGCTATGTTCCTTCGTTTGTCTTCTTGGGTCGTGGATTACGCTGAAGGCCGACGGGGCCATGCCACGCGCGCGGTGCGCCTAGAGCCCGGCGATCTTGCGCTTCCAGGGGCAGAGAAGCCGCTCAAGCCCGGTGACCAAAAGCGAGGTGCCGCAGGCCATCACCGCGATGACCGCCATGCCGCCCATGACCATGGCCGAATCAGACAGGTTCATGCCCTGGATGATGATGTAGCCGAGGCCCGAGCGGGAGCTCACCAGTTCTGCCGCCAGCACGCAGGTCCAGGCCGAGTTGAGCGAGATCTGCAGCCCGGCGAAGATGGCCGGGAACGAGGCGGGCAGGCAGACGTGCAGGATCTCGTCGCGCCGGTTGCCGCCAAGGATGCGGATGACGTCGTAGAGTTCGGGCTCCACCAGGCGCACGCCGTTGTAGGCGTTCAGCAGGCACGGCACAAAGGTGCCGATGATGATGATGAACACCTTGCTGGTTTCCCCGATGCCGAACCAGAGGATGGCGATGGAGACCCAGGAGATGGGCGGCATGGGCTTGAGCAGGTCGAACAGCGGCTTCACCACGGCGTTGACGTACTTGTTGAGGGCCATGAACAGCCCGAGCGGCACGGCGATGACCGAGGCCAGGACGAAGCCCACGAGCACGCGCTGCGTGCTCATCCAGGCGTGGCCAAGCAGCGTGTACTCCGCCAGTTCGTTTTCCCAGAGGTCCACGAGGGCAAGTAGGACTTCCTTGGGCCGGGCGATGGAGGCTGTGGCCTCCTGGCCTTGCATCTTGGCCAGGTAGTCCCAGCCGAAGAAGAAGATGAGCAGCGACACGGTGTAGAGCAGGTAGCGGTTCGACAGGATCCGGCGGAGGGTCCAGGGGCGTCGATCCTTGAAGGCGCAGGTCGTCTCGTTGGCGATGTTCGAACTCATGGATCGCTTACCTCCTGATCCCGGCCAAAAGCTTCCTCTCCAGGCGGTCTATGCCCACGCCGATGATCGCGCCGGTGAGGCCCACCATGACCATGCCGAGCACGACCATTTCGGGCATGGCCAGCCGGCGGCCCATGGTGATCATGAAGCCCAGGCCGGCATCGGCCGCGAGCAGTTCCGCGCCCACGAGGTTGGTCCAGCAGCAGGCCAGCGCGATCTGCAGCGCGCCGAAGACCATGGGCAGGGCCGAGGGGATGCACAGCTGCCTGAAGATCTGCCAGTCGCTTGCGCCGTACGTCCGCGCCATCTGGATGAGCGTCGGGTTGGTCATCTTGACGCCCACGTAGGCGTTGATGACGCAGGGCACCAGCCCGCCCAGAAAGATGATGAAGATCTTGCCCGGCAGGCCGATGCCGAACCAGAAGATGGTCAAGGGAATCCAGGCGATGGGGGGAATGGGGCGCACGATTTCAAACAGCGGCCGGGCCAGGCCCTCGACCACGATGAACCAGCCCATGGCCAGCCCGAGGGGGATGCCCACCGCCAGCGACAGGAAATATCCGGTGAAGGCCTCCTGGATGCTGACCCAGGCGTGCTCCTGCAAAAGCGCTCCGTCCGGGTCCACCTCCTGCAGCTTCACCACCAGCAGGGCAAGGACTTGGCTGGGCGGAGCCAGCATGGTGCCAGGCACCATCCCGGAGCGCACCACGAACTCCCACAGGAAGAAGAAGGTGGCCACGCTCACCACCGGCAGGATTTTAAGCACCAGCGGGGTTCTGGTCTTTATCTCACGATATGCTGCCATGCCTGACTCCTTGGACCTTTTGATAGTCTGCGGCGGCTGTGTGAACGGGGCCGGTCCGGCTGTGCCGCCAGGACCGGCCCCTGACACGGCCGATGCTACTTGACCAGCTTGAGGAACTTGTCGGTGATGTAGAAGCCGTTCTTCAGCTTTTCACCCTCGGCGGGCTTCAGCTTGCCGAGCTCGGTGAAGAAGACCACGATGTCCTTCTGCCAGTTCTGGACCTGACTCGGGCCCTTGGAGGCGTCGAACATCTTGAGCTGCTCCTGCAGGGTGAACACCGGGTGCAGCTCCAGATCCATCTTGGCGTCCGCCTCGCTCATGCGCAGGCCGGACCAGGACAGGAACTTCTTGTAGTCCGGGGCCAGCTTCACGCCGTCCTTGCGGATCAGGTCGATGCCCTTGAAATAGACCTTGAGGAACTTGGCCACTTCCTGGGGATTCTTGTCGCAGTAGTCCTTGTCGCCAACGAGCACGATGGGCAGGAAGCCGCCGGCCTTCCTGACGTCGGACACGACCTTCCAGCCCTTCTTCATGCCGTTGTACATGTGCGGGGCCCACAGGACCACCGCGTCGCCGATGCCCTTCTCAAAGGCGGCCACGCACTGGGCCTGGTCCATGTTCTTGACGATGACGTCCTTGTCCGTCAGCCCCATGGTCTTGAGCCACAGGCTCATGGCGTAGTGGGCCGAGGAGATGGTGGTGACCAGGATGGTCTTGCCCTTCATGGACTCGGGGCTGCCGTAGACCTCGGGGAACTTCTTGTTGAAGCCCTTGGTCTTGAGGACGGGGCTGTTCGGCCGGACGAGGACGGCGTTGGTCACGGACTCGTCGTTGCCGATGGCGAGGAGATAGGCGTTGTGGCGCAGGGCGCCGAAGAGCATGGGCACGCCGCCGGTGCCGCCGAGCACCCACTGCTTGGCTGGCAGGGCTTCCATCTGGGCCATGCCGGAGTCGAACATGAGCAGCTTGAACTCAAAGCCTTCGGCCTTGTCCCAACCCTTCTGCTTTGCGTACCAGGGGATGAATGTTTCATGCTCGGCCATCCAGGTGGTGTCGAGCACCTTGGTCTCGGCCGTGAAGGCCTGACCCGCCCAAACCAGGACCAGCACGAGAGCCGTGCATAGAGCGATGCGATGCTTCAGCTTTACCATAAAATCTTCCTCCGTCGTTAGGTGTGTACGCATTACCCGCGCGGGCTGCCTGCCGCGCTGCCTCCGTTACTCCTTGACGTTTTCTTCAACCACAGCCGCTGGCCCTTACCACCAGCGGATGAGTTCGGTGACTTGTCTGCGGATGCGGACGAATTCCGGGTCGAGGAAGCTTCTCGGCCGAGGCAGGTCCACCAGGACCTCGGCCTTGATCTTGGTTGGCTTGTTGGAGAGCACGAGGATGCGGTCCGCAACGTACACGGCCTCTTCGATGTTGTGGGTGATGAAGAGCACCGTGCTGGAGAGCTTTTGCCAAAGGTTCACCAGCTCGTCCTCAAGGTAGAAGCGCAGCTTCACGTCGAGCTGGCCGTAAGGCTCGTCCATGAGCAGCAGGTCCGGGTTCACGGCAAAGGCGCGCGACACGGCGATGCGCTGGAGCATGCTGGCGGAGATCTGGTTGGGGAAGAGGTTCTGGCATTGCGTGAGGCCCACCAGCTCCAGGATCTTCTCCAGCCGGGCGTTGATCTCGGCCCTGGGCAGGCCCTTGACCTCCATGCCGTAGGCCACGTTGTCGCGCACGGTGCGCCAGGGCAGGCAGGTGGGCTCCTGGAACACGAAGGAGATGTTGTGGCGCTTGGGGTCGGCGTCCTGCCCGTCGATGCGGATGTGCCCCTCGGTGATGGGGATGAGCCGGGACAGGGCGTTCAGGAAGGTGGTTTTGCCGCAACCGGTGGGCCCGACAATGGCCACGAACTCGCCCTCGGCCACGTCGAAGTTGATGTCGTCCAGCACCAGGAGGTCGCCGAACCGTTTGGTCAGGTTGCGGACTTCGATCTTGGACCTGTATGTCTCGCCCTCGCGCGCCATTGGCAACTCCTCGCTCTCGTGTTGCGTAACCCTTGTCCCGTTGTCCTGGTTTTTGCCCCGCTGTTCTTGCGGTTACTTCGCCGCCTTGGCGAGGGCGTTTTCCACGGCCTTCAGGATGGTGTCGATCTCATCCTTGCTGACGCACAGGGCCGGGGCCAGGTTGATGATGTTGTTGTGGCCGGGCAGGCTGCGGTTGGTGCGGCCCGCCAGCACGCCCTGGGCGGCGATCTCGCCCACGACGCGCATGACGTAGGTTTCGTTTACGGGCTGGCGGGTCTTCTTGTCCTCGACCAGTTCGATGCCGCAGAACAGCCCCTTGCCGCGCACGTCGCCCACATGGGGCAGGCCGAGCATGCCCTTGAGACCGTCCAGCAGGCGCTCACCCATGACCCGGCAGTTCTCCAGCAGGTTCTCCTCCTCGATGATGGCGGTGTTCTCGATGGCCGCCGTGCAGGCGGCCGCGCAGCCGCCAAAGGTGCTGATGTCGCGGAAGTAGGACATGGGGTCGCCGGGGTCGTGCAGGAACTGGGCGAAGACGTTCTCCGTGGTGGCCGTGACGGAGATGGGCATGTAGGCGCTGGCCACGCCCTTGGCCATGGTCACGATGTCCGGCTTGGCGTCGTAGTGCTGGTAGCCGAACCACTTGCCCGTGCGGCCCATGCCGCAGACCACCTCGTCCATGATCAAGAGCACGCCGTGGCGGCGGCAGATCTCCTGGAGCACGTCATAATACTCGGCCACCGGGGGGATGACCCCGCCGCCCGCGGTGATGGGCTCCACGATGACCGCGCCGACCTCTTCCGGGCCTTCCTGCTGGATGACGGTCTCCAGGGCCTTGGCGCAGTCGATGTCGCAGCCGGGATAGGTCTTGCCGAAGGCGCAGCGGTAGCAGCAGGCGTGCGGGAATTCGGCGAAGCCCGGGGCAAAGGGGCCGAACCAGTCGCGGCGCTCCTGCTGGCCCGTGGAGGAAAGCGCGCCGATGGTGGTGCCGTGGTAGTCGCGGTGGCGGTAGAGCACGGTCTTCTTGTGGCCGCCATGCTTCATGTGGCCGATGGCCCGGACCATCTTGTAGGCCTTCTCGTTGGCCTCGGACCCGGAGTTGGACAGGTACACGCGGTTGATGCCCGGCATGAGCGAGGTCAGCTTGGACGCGAACTCGATGTAGGGAACATTGCCCGCGCTGGCGGCGTAGTAGGGCATCTTGATCATCTGGGCGCAGACGGCCTCGGCGATGCGCTTGCGGCCGTAGCCCACGTTGACGCACCAGACCCCGCCGGAGGTGGCGTCGAGGTATTCGCGGCCGTGGATGTCACGCAGGCGCAGGCCCTCGCCCTCGACCATGATGACGGGCTCCTTGGCGACGAGTGCGCTGTGCTGGAGCAGGTGGTGCCAGACATGCTCCACATCGTCCTTCACAAGGGCGCTTGGATCGATATGCTCTGCTTTGCTCTGCATGGATGCATCCTCCGCGGCTTTTGTTGCGCGCCAGGTGTGGACTTGACCCCGCATCGGCAGCTGCCCCACGGGCAGGCGGTCCGGGGCGGGCCTGGGGTCTCTCGGTACAAAGAACAGCCGGAGCGCCTCTTTCGGGGTTGGCCCCCGCCTTGAACGCGGGAGCCGGACCCCGGCAGAGGGAGGGAATGGCCTCTACTTCTTCTTGGGCGCATTCAGATGCGCGTACTTGTCCAGGTAACGGGTGGGCATGGCCAGGGCGTCGCGGCGGAAGGGCTCGGCCAGCACGTTCTTGCCGCCCTCGATGACCGCCTCGATGACCGTGGGCCGACCCGAGGCCACGGCCGCGCGGACCACGTCCTTCACGGTCTTGTAGTCCTCGATGCGGTAGCCGTCCGCGCCCATGTCCTTGGCCAGCTGGGCGTAGCTCGGGTTCTCGCGCAGGTTCACGCCCACGTAGCGCTCGGCGTAGTAGTCCACCTGGTTCTTCTTCTCCGCGCCCCATTCATAGTTCTGGAAGACCACGGCGATGACCGGGATGTTCTCGCGCACGGCGGTCATGACCTCGGACAGGCCGCTGATGCCGTAGGCGCCGTCGCCCTGCAGGGCGAACACCGGGGCTGCGGGCATGCCGATCTTGGCGCCCATGGCCGCGCCGTAGGCGAAGCCGCAGTTGCCCCAGGACAGGGCCGAGAGGTGCTGGCGCGCGCCGCTGAACTTGAGGTAGCTGTTGCTCATGGAGCAGTTGTTGCCGATGTCCGTGGCCACGATGGCCCCGGCCGGGATGGCCTCGGAGAGCTCCTTGAGGAAGCGGCGCGGATGCATGAGCTTGGAGGTGGAGGAGGACCACTTCTTGAGTTCCTCGTTCCACACGGCCTTTTCGGCGGCCACGTCCTTCTGGCGCGCGGGCGCGGGCTTGCGCTTGGGCTCCAGGCCCCTGAGGGCCGTGAGCAGCGCCCCGGCGAACTCCTTGGCGTCGGCCACGACGCCCACGTTCACGCGCTTGGACAGGCCGAGCATGCGGTGGTCCACGTCGACCTGGATGACCTTGGCGTCCTTGGGCCAGTACTCGATGTCGTACTGGGGCAGGGTGCCGAAGGGCCCGAGGCGGCAGCCCAGGGCCAGCACCACGTCGGCCTTGGCGATGGTGCGCATGGCGGCCTTGGACCCGCAGTAGCCGATGGGCCCGCAGCAGAGCGGGTGGTCGGCCGGGAAGGAGTCGTTGTGCAGGTAGCTGTTGCACACGGGCGCGGTGAGGTGCTCGGCCAGCAGGCGGGTCTCGGCGATGGCGTCGGACATGGACACGCCGCCGCCGGCCAGGATCACCGGGTACTTGGCGCCGGCCAGCAGGCGGGCGGCCTCCGCAACCTGGCTTGCCGCGCCGGGGCCGCGCATGACGGTGGGCGTGGTGTAGATGTCGTCGTCGCAATGGCCGTAGAAATAGTCGCGCGGGATGTTCAGCTGGGTCGGGCCGTTCTCGGCCTTGGCGATGTAGAAGCAGCGGCGCGCAAGCTCGGCCATGCGGTCGGGCCGGTTCACGCGCACCTGGAACTTGGTGTTGGCCTGGAAGAACGGCATCTGGTCGATTTCCTGGAACCCGCCGGTGCCGATGCCCTTGCTGCCGGTTTCCGGGGTCAGGGCCACCACCGGGGAGTGCGCCCAGTAGGCGGCGGTGATGGCGGAGACGAAATTAAGCGCGCCAGGGCCGTTCTGGGCGATGCAGGCCTGGGGCTTTCCGGTGACGCGCGCCAGGCCATCC
>Ga0209373_10003560_pt1 | contig 14261 bp, 10 predicted proteins | sample Higcelweek5metaG_FD_187173 | JGI IMG/M metagenome (GOLD analysis project Ga0209373, IMG submission 187173) | Freshwater pond sediment microbial communities from the University of Edinburgh, under environmental carbon perturbations - High... | ecosystem: Environmental > Aquatic > Freshwater >...
TCGGCTTCAGATATATTAATGTGTCTGGAACAAACACGGCAGGCGCATCATATTTATATATTGAAATTGTTTTTACCAGAATTTCGGCACGTGCATCCTGCAAATTGAGCCCGTTGTCGTCGGTGGCATTTATTTTCAGTGACAGCGGATTGCCTCGGTATTGCTTCTTTTGCGCGCAGTCGACACGGAGGCTGTTTCGTTTTAGTTCGTAATCGTTATAAACAAAATAGCTGTTTACGTAAGTTCTGTTTTTCGAATCGCGTAGTTCAACTTCGTTGGTATAATCGAGTGTGAGCTGGAGCGAGTCGTGCAATACAAATGCGCATGAATAGGCGCCTTTGCGTATGGGCTGTATTGTTTGAAGTTTATGTTCTTTGCCATTGTTGTACATAAAAACAGTCAGCTCCTTGTCAACAGGCCTTCCTTGTTTATGCATCAGATATGATTTTACATGCACGGTGTCGCCTGGCCTGTATTGCGGCTTATCGAACACCATGTATGCGATGATATGTTCTTTATTGCGATCGTGTGAAGGATTTTTTATGGAATACCAAAGATAGTAAAAGCCTTCCCCAAGTATGGCAAACCTGTATTTTGTCTGCCGGATAGAACCAACGGCCCATCCTTTCACAATCGAGCGCACACCATCGATGGGCAGAAACACGAAGTACCTTACGGGCACCCACACATAGCGCAGTGGCGTGCGGTAAAACACGGTGAAGTATGCGCGTTTGACAGCAGAATTATTGTATTCCCGATCCAGATTATAATACTGAGTATTGGCTCCCACAGTGACTTCGAGCACACCCTTGCGATTTGATTTTTTATCGGTAAACATTTTTTTGTGCGCATCGTATTTCAATTTTTTATGACGCACTTTCACGATGGCATCCGACATGGGTTTTCCGTTCAGATCGGTTACCTGCACACACAAATCGGAGGTATTGTTTTGAATAAAGACTTCGAAATCTCTTACGGTCGTGATGGAGAAGCTTTGCTTGTTTTCGATGAGTCCGGTGCGCAGATAATGCCCTGGTGGAAGTTGCCGCGTGTAGGTGCTGTCGCTGGGAAATGAATCGGCCAGCGTGTGAAAATACGAGCGGTCGGTAATGTATAAATCGTTTTTATAAATGGTTTTTGCTTCCTCGTTGGTAATGCGGTAAATGTAGGTGTAGTAGCCCGAATGGCGGCTGTACAGCAGATTTTGTCCAAATGAAAATGAACTGATAAACACACATATGATGGCAGCAAAAAGAGGTCGGTATAAAAATGCTCTCATAATTTTTGAATTTAAGTCACGATTCATTTGGAAACTTTTTCCATATTTTTCTCAAAGATAAAAACAAAATTATTTTTTTCCTATATTTGTTGATTGTGTTTTGATGGCAATTGTTGAATTACTGAAAAAATATTTCATCATGAAAAAATCAACGCTTTCATTTATACCTCTAATGCTGGCTCTGAGTCTGATGTTAATTGTTGCCTCGGGTTGCAAAAAAGACGAGGACCCTGAACCTGTAACGCCTGCACCAATCGCAACCACCGTAAAAGACATTGACGGAAACGTCTATAAAACCATTAAAATCGGCACTCAGACATGGATGCTTGAAAATCTGCGTGTGACGCATTACCGCAATGGAGAACCAATACCGCATGTGACCGATGTAACATTATGGCCTGCACTGACTACCGGTGCATATTGCAATTACGATAATTCGAGTGTTAATGCCGCCGTATATGGACGTTTATACAATTGGTATGCAGTTGCTGAAGGACCGCTACTGGCGCCCGAAGGATGGCATATACCCACATTGAACGATTGGATAACACTGGCCGATTATCTGGGTGGATATCTTGTTGCCGGCGCAGCTTTGAAAGATACAGGTACTACCTGCTGGATATCGCCGAACGACGCAGCCACAAACGCCTCGGGGTTTACGGCTCTACCCGGAGGTTGTGTGCTTTTTGGCGGCTTTCTCGATCTGACCACCCATGCATTGTGGTGGACGCAAGATGAGAATTCGGAGACAACTGCACCCATGATTTGGCTGGGTTATATGGACGATGAAATGCACATCAATGCTTATGAAAAATCAAATGGCTTTTCGGTGCGCTGTGTGAAGGATAATTAATGGTTGGGCGTAGTCTGTTTGGTTGGTACTGTTGGGGCTGTCTCAGATCGTCTTCAGCGACAAAAACAACATTCCATTCCCGCCGCTAGCGGGATAAACTCCTGGAAGCTACGAAGGAGCTGGAATTCGCCGCGGCGAAATGGAACCGTTGTTTTTGCTGTAGTTACGACGGTTCCATGTCCGCCAGCCCTGTGCTGAGCCTGACGAAGTATGGCGGACGGTGGAATGTCGTAACAACCCGCTATTTTGAGACATCCACCAGTAAAGTATTTAAATCAGACTACGCCCAACGCCATTTTTAAATCCTTCAGAAATTGATTATATTTGATAAAGGAAATATTTCAGGAAAGGAGCTGCCATGAAAGAATTTTCAAGACATATTGCCGGATATTTTTTCGGATTTGTAGTTTTCATTTTATTGATTCCGTATGGATTGTATCAGCTATCGCAGTCCGGATGGTTGTTTCAGGAGGTGGTGATTTTTACATCCGACTTATTCAGGATAACAATTTCCTTGTTGATATTTATTGTGGGAGCTGTATTTGGTGCATGGTCCAATATTTTTCTGAATGTAGTTGGAAAAGGCGGACCGGTAGAGGCTTTCGGTGTGGCGCTCAGTCCACCGACGAAGAAACTGGTCACAACAGGACCGTATCGTTATACACGCAATCCCATGGTTTTTGGCGCGTTTATGATGTATATGGGCCTTTCGCTTTTTTTTAATTCAATTGCAGATATTATCTGTGTGATATTGTTTCTTGTGATATTAATTGTATTGGTGAAGTTCTCTGAAGAAAAGCGTCTGGAGCGCGATTTCGGAGAAGAATATGTTGCCTACAGAAAGAAAGTCCCGATGATATTTCCGTTTATACGCTGGCTGTAGGATTTAGAGCAATCTATGGTTGGGCGTAGTCTTTTTAATTACTACTGTTGGGATTAGTCTGGAGACTAATCCCATTAATGTACTTTATTCAGACTACGCCCAATAGTAGTACAATATTATCTCATCGCAAACTCCACCGCGGCTTCGGCATGAAGTTGCAAGGTATCGAATAATGGAATATCGGTGTCGGATTGTTTGATCAGCAGCGGGATTTCGGTGCAGCCCATGATGATTCCTTCAGCGCCGGCATTGCGAAGTTCCTGCATAATTTCAAGATATCGTGTTTTGGCTTCTTCGGTAAAAATGCCACGGGTGAATTCGTTGTAAATGGTATTGTGCACGTAATCGCGCACTGCGGGCGGGGGAGTGATGACATCGATTCCGAAATTTTCTTTCAGTCGTTGCGCGTAAAACGGCATTTCCATGGTTGGCCTTGTGCCTAATAATCCCACTTTGCTGAAATTATTTTCTTTGATTTTTTCGCCGGTCGCATCGGCAATATGCAGGAGCGGAATGTTGATCTGCTGCGAAATGGCATCGGCAAAAAGGTGTGTTGTGTTGGCGCACAGCAGCAGACAGTCGGCGCCGTGTTGTTCAATGTCCATGGCTTTTTCGCTAAAAAATTTTCCAAGCGACTCAAAATCATTCCGGTCGATACGACTACGCACATCGTTGAAATCGACCGAAAACAGGACTATTTGAGCGGTGTGCACATGATCGGTTGCTTCCGAAATTTTCTCGTTGATAATGCGGTAATATTCCAGTGTCGATTCCCAGCCGGTGCCGCCCAGTAGTCCGATGGTTTTCATAGTTGTGGATTGAGTAGGAACAAATATAGGAATTTCTCTGTAGCTACCGCGCGATTCAATCGCTCGGCAGCTACAAAGCTTATTACCACCAGACAGTTATATCAGCCAGCAAGCCTTTCTTTCCGGAATAATCGGCTGCGCTGCTATATTCGTAATCTTCGGGTGTTTGAGCGAGTCCTTTAATTACAGGGTTGTAATGTATGTAATTCAGCTTCTGAACTATTACGTGAGCACTCCATAATTCAATTGGATGGCTATGATGTTGCCAGAACTGATACACGTTAACGTTTGAAGAAGCTTTGCCGGCATTTTCAAATACTTTTAGAAAGCTGGTTTTTTGATTTTCAGATGGATTTTCCTGAATAGCTTTAACAAGGGCTTTGCTGGTAAATCGTTTAAAGTCGCCCAACAGCAATTCAGGTCTTTGCCCATTAATACTTCTGAAAATAAGATGTACATGGTTGGGCATTATACACCAGGCAAAAATTTCCATTCCTTTTTCGTTCTGACAATATCTCAGGCTATCGAGGAGAATATTTTTATATTCGTCTCTGGTAAAAACATCGAGCCACTCCACAAAAGCAAAGCTGACAAAATACATTCCTTCGGGATTGTGACACTTGTAGTTGCGGCTCATAGTAAAAATTTGTAGCTGCCGCGCGATTCAATCGCGCGGCAGCTACAAAACTAAAAAAATAATCAGCCCTGAGAATCAGGGCTGATTATTTTTTTTCGAGACGGTTTTGTCTCTTCGTGACCCAGCTGGGATTCGAACCCAGGACCCCATCCTTAAAAGGGATGTGCTCTACCTGCTGAGCTACTAAGTCCTTTTGCTTTGGGAGTGCAAAGATACAAAAAAATTGAAACGACCAAATATTTTTTGAAAAAGTGTAAATAAAAAGCGCAATTATTTTTCAACACCTTATGTTTATGAACTTTCAAGCGTAATTAGCAAAGGCTGCCAATTAAAATTGTATCATTGCAAAAATTTGAAATTTGATGAGCTTGAAAGGTAAAGTAGTGATTGTCACCGGTGCATCATCGGGAATCGGTGAGGCATTGAGCCGCAGGCTGATGACAGAGGGCGCGCGGGTGGTGATGGCTGCACGCAACGAAGAAAAAATGATTGCCATTGCATCGGAATATCCAACAGCCGAAGTGCAGGTGGTAAAGGCCGACGTGAGCAAACGCGAAGATTGTGCGAAAATTATTCAGGAAACAATAAGTCGCTTTGGCGAAATCGATGTATTGATTAACAACGCAGGCATGAGTATGCGCGCCATTTTCGAAGATCTTGATCTGGCCGTGATTGAAAAACTGATGAATGTAAATTTCTGGGGTACCGTTTTTTGCACGCGCGAAGCCATACCTTATTTATTAAAATCGAAAGGCAGCGTTGTAGGCGTCTCATCCATTGCGGGATTTCAGGGATTGCCCGCCCGCACCGGATACTCATCGTCGAAATTTGCCATGCATGGATTTCTGAATACACTGCGTGTTGAAACATTGAATCAGGGCCTGCATGTAATGATTGCCTGTCCTGGATTTACCGAGTCGAACATCCGCAACACCGCACTCACCGCCGATGGCAGCCCGCAGGGTTCCACACCGTTGGATGAGAAAAATTTAATGAGCGCCGCTGATGTGGCCATTACAATTATTCGTGGCATCGAAAAAAGAAAACGCACTCTTATTATGACGACTCAGGGAAAACTTGTAGTTTTGTTGGGGAAATTTCTCCCTAAGTGGGTTGATAAGATGACTTACAAGACCATGAAAAAAGAAAAAAATTCACCGCTGAAATAAAACCAATAAAATAGATCACTATGGCAACTGAAAAAATCAAAATTCTTCCGATGGAAGGATGCAGTCTGATAAGATTTGGCGCTTCTGAAAATGATGTAATTAATGTCATTGGCGAACCCGATGAGCGCGAAAATATCGATGACGAGGATTACAACAGCGAAATCTGGTATTACGATGAAAAAGGCGTTACACTATTTCTCGACGAAATGGAAGATGACGGCTTACTTGTTTCGGGCATCGAACTGGAAAATGACAACTTTGAGCTCGAAGGTGTTTCGCTCATTGGAAAAACAATTGATGAGATTAAAGCCCTCGCCGACAAACTCAAATATGGCGAAGCCGATGTTGAAAAAGAAGAGTGGGGCGAATTCCGTCTTTCATACGAAGACAAATTGCTGGACTTTTATTTTGATGAGAGCAAAAAGCTTATCAGTGTAAGTCTGGGAATGGAATAAAGGGTTGGGTGTAGTCTAAGTAGCTCGAACTGGAGGTCGTAGTTTGGAAACTACGACCTTTAATTATTTAATAAGACTACACCCAACTCTATTCACCCGACGCTGTGCGAAGTTATTCAACTTCGCACACATCTACAACCCGCGCTGGCGCACGGCTTCAAACAGAATGACGCCGGCACTTACCGACACATTCAACGAAGCCACCTGACCTGCCATTGGAATGCGGATCCACTCGTCGGCAATTTTCAGGATGGCCATAGAAATACCATCTTCTTCGCTGCCCAGAATGATGCCGGCCGGAACATTCAAATCGGCTTCGCAATACAATTTATTGGCTTTTTCGCTGGCAGCAAACAGGCGAATACCGCTTTGTTGCAGGTATTTCAGTGCCCCATTCATGTTTTTTGTTTTTACTACGGGCACGTTGAGCAAGGCTCCGGCCGAGGACCGGACTGCATCGGCAGTGACCGAAACACTTTTTGTTTCAGGAATGATAATGCCTGTAACACCGGCAGCATCGCAGCTACGAGCCATGGCGCCGAAATTGCGGACATCGGTAATATTATCAAGAATCAGAAATAAGGGTGTAAGGCCTTTTTCAAAAGCATTCATCACCAGATCTTCCACTGTGTAATAATGCACTGGTGCAATAAACGCAATAATGCCCTGATGATTGCCACGCGTAACACGCATGAGTTTTTCAACCGGAACACGTTTCACCTGAATATTCTGCTCGCGTGCATCGCTCAGAATTTCCATAATACCCGGCTTGCGGTCCGACCCTGTTGCAATCAGAATATGCTCGATGGGTGTTTCCTTTTCGATGGCTTCACGAACGGGATGAATGCCGAAAATAAAATCTTTTTCTGTCATAGTTTATTGCCTCCAGATATCAACAGCGCGAAACCAATTGTCCTTGTACACTGGCGTGCGTTCAAGAACAAAATCGTTGTTGCTGAATTTGTTTTGCATTTTTTTGAAATTGAACGTGATGGAAAAATAATTGTTTTCTTCGCCGTAAATCCATGATTCTACTATTGAATTCCGATACACGATGGTGGGCGGTCCAAACACAATATAAATCATTCCGCGATCGGTTTTCCATCCTTCGGTGTGCGAAGTAAACAGGGTATTTGCAATCTGCACACGTGAATAATAACGCCGGATGAGATTGCGTGTATGATCTTGTTGTTTGCCGATATCGAGCCAGAACTGTTCTATGGCTGCGGTTTTGTTTTCCGCTTCCAGCATTTTCTTGAATTCCTTTTGTGTGGAAATATACCGGATTGGTTCTGCCATAGCGTCGTAGGTATTTACATCGGGATAGGCCTGACGTGTGCAGATGATGGTAAACCCATTTGCCGAATCGCTGTCGGCCGTAAAAAAGTATAAGCCTTCTTTTGACAATGTCGTTGTATATAAATGACGATTGGCATCCATCAATTCCGGAACAAAAACCGAATCTGCATCCAGCTTTTGTGCGTTGGTGCTTTCGAATAAATACGCTGGAACCGGAATACTGAAAGAGTCGCAATACAGCATACAACGCAGCTTTTCGGGCGAATCGCCGTTGTAATAAAAAGTAACACTGTTTCCCGGAGCAGCTGTAAACGCTGATGGAATGCGCCATGGGTGATTATCGACCGAAAACCATTGTGCCCCAAAGCGTGTTTTTTTATCTACAGGAATCAGTTGCGTTTGTTTTTTATCTTTTTGTAAATCGCTAATGGAGAGATAAACGACACCACCGGTTCCTGTTTTTATTTTCAGGGGCAGGGAATAATGCACCTTTGGCGTATTCAGCGAATCTTGTATTATGGTAAAACCCAGACTGGTACTGTCGATCCATTGATCGGTATCGTATGAATCGAAAGCGAGTGCGCGTACCAGAACCTGAGCTTTGAAAGGTTCGCCCGGTTTTTCGCGCACAAAAATAAACTGATCAGCATCGAAAATTAGTTTCAATTCCGAGATGCTGTCGTTGAGGTGAATGAGATTGGCCTGATGGGTAAATGAAATATAATCTTCCTGATAACCCGGTGCCAGATTTTCGCGCGATACCTGAATATTCGGCTTGCAACCGGACATGAATGCCAGCAGGCACACAATCAGCAAGCAGCAGGAATATCGGAACAACGGTTTCATACAAAGGATTTAGCTTTTTTCGGAAACCAGCATTTGCTGATATGGAACGCGCGACTGAATGGAGCGGCCAAGGGTAACTTCGTCAATGTATTCGAGTTCGTCGCCCACCGAAATACCGCGGGATATGGTGCTGAAAGAAATATTCAGATGTTGGAGTTGCCGGTAAATATAAAAAGCGGTTGTATCGCCTTCGACGGTTGCCGACAAAGTGAGGATAATTTCACGTACAGGCTGAGTTGAAACCCTTTGTTGAAGCGATGAAAGGTTAATATCGCCGGGCCGGATTCCATCAATGGGCGAAATCAGTCCGCCCAGCACATGATATACGCCATTAAATTGTGCAGTGCGTTCAACAGCCATGACATCCCGGATGTCTTCAACCACGCAGATGACGCCATTATCGCGCGATGGACTGGCGCAAACCGGACACATTTCAGCATCACTGATGTTGTGACACGTGCGGCAGTAGGTAATGTTTTCGCGTAAATCGATGAGGCTTTTTCCCAAAGCAAGCGAGAGGGATTTATCCTGACGAAGCAGATGCAATGCAAGACGCAATGCGGTTTTACGGCCTACTCCTGGTAATTTGGCCAGTTCCGATACTGCATTTTCAAGATATTTGGAAGGCAACTGCTCGAACAGCATTCTGATTTTTGTGTAAAAGTACAAAAAAGCGATGAGGTGCACAAGCGTCAACAATCAAGTTTCCAACAGTGAAAATCTGATAATTAAAGAACAATATGCGAAATTTATTATTGTATATTTGGCAACTATTTTCGCGAAGTTATTGTCTAACAAATTAATTCAGGATTGACTTTCTATCAGTTCGAATTGTCAAACGTACCGAACAAAAATCCCCCACATATGAGGACATTATTTACCATTTTAGTTGTTTATTTACTTTCTTTTTCCAATGTTTTTTCGCAGCCTGTCACCCCTGGTCCATATCGCTTATCGGCGTTGGATTCGGTGAAAACAAGCAGTATGAGCTGGGCCGAAATGATGTCGGATCAATCGGTCAATTTTTATGCGGTTCAGGATGCCTTCAATCAGTTCTGGGCCGGGCGTACTCCCGATAAAGGAAAAGGCTACAAGCCATTTCGTCGTTGGGAAGCCATGATGATTCCGCGTGTGTATCCAACCGGCGAACGCAAGGTGTCCGATGCTGAAATCATGCAGCGTTATAAAAATTTTGAAGCCCTGTATGCCGCGCCGACAAATCCAAATAAAAGTCTGACCGGCACTTGGACCAGTCTGGGAGCCAATGTAGCGCCAAGCGGATCGCCGAGTAATCAGCCCGGTGGCAATGGTCGTGTAAACTGCATTGCATTCAATCCGAAAAACAGCAATATTATGTATGTCGGTGCGCCTTCAGCTGGTCTGTGGCGTAGCAACAACGGCGGCACGGCCTGGTCACCTGTCAACGATACTTTTGCCGTGGTCGGCGTTTCAAGCGTGGTGATAAATTTCCAGGATACTTCCATCATGTATATTGCCACCGGTGACGGTGATGCAGGCGACACATACACGGTTGGCATCATGAAATCGACCAACAGCGGCCGAAGCTGGCATTACACCTCGTTTCATCCATCGGTGCAGAGCGGATATCTGATTCGCAAACTGGTGATGCATCCAACCAATCCCGACATTATGTGGGCAGCCACCAACGGCGGAATATTGAAAACCACCGATGGCTGGGCAACTTACACTGTTTCAACCGGCATCGGCGGAACATATGATATAGAGCTGAAACCTGGTGATCCGACTGTTGTATATGCTTCTACCACTACTGGCTTTTATAAATCTACCGATAGCGGTGTAACGTTTACTGCGGTTACACTGCCAACACCGCCAACGAATGGCTTTTTGCGTATAGCTATTGCGGTATCGGCTGCTGCACCCGCTAATGTATATCTGGTATGTGGCCGCAACGATGTTTCTCCGTATACCAACTATGCCGGTTTTGGCGGATTCTATAAATCGACCAACAGCGGAACTTCGTTTACGGAAGTGTACAACGAAACATCAGCCAATCACAATTTACTTGGCTGGTCAACGAGTTTCAGTGATACTGGTGGACAGTCGTGGTATGACCTTGAACTCACTGTGAATCCCGGCAATGCGGACGAGATCTATATAGGCGGAGTCAATATTATCAAATCAACCAATGGTGGAACAAACTGGACATGTAATGCCTATTGGATGACCGGCTATGGTTTTCCGTACAGTCATGCCGATCATCATGCATTTGCCTGGTTGCCGGGCAGCACCACAACATTGTTTAATGGCAATGATGGTGGTATTTTCAAAACCACCAACAATGGAACAGCCTGGAGTGATATCAGCAGCAATTTGTGTTTGAATCAGCTTTGGGGTATGGGTATATCAACCACCAATTCCGGTTTGATTATGACCGGCTGGCAGGACAATGGATTGAATAAACTTTTATCGGGCACCTGGACGCATGTGCGTGGTGGCGATGGTATGGAAGTCATGTGCACCCCCGGTACCGATGCGCGCTTATTCGGATCTTACGCGTATGGTGATTTTTATTATTCGACCAATGGCGGCACCAGTTGGAGTGACATTACTCCTTCAGCGGCCGCCGATGGCGAATGGGTTACACCAATTGTGATGGATCCCAACAGCACTACAAAGATTTATTCGGGTTATACAACCGTTTATTATAATGGAAATGCAACGCCTTCAACCACCAACTGGACAACCAAAGGAACTGTTGGCGGAACCGGAAATGTCATCAGGATGGCGCTTGCACCCTCGGCTTCAACCACAACCATGTATGTCATAAAATCGAGTGGTGTTTATAAAACCACCAATATGACTGCCGGTACACCAACCTGGACTGATGTCACCGGAAATTTGCCGGTTTCGGCTGCTATGTTGAGTTATGTTGCGGTTGACCAGACCGATGCCAACAGGGTATATGTAACTTTCAGCGGTTATGTCGACGGAACAAAAGTGTACATGAGTACCACCGGCGGCACGACCTGGACCAATATTTCGGGCAATCTGCCCAACCTGCCGATGAATTGTGTGGTGATTGATAAAAACTCGGCCAGCCATGCCATGTATGTGGGTGGTGATGTAGGAGTTTATTACAAGGATGATACTTCACCTACGTGGATTTTATTCAGCTCCGGACTTCCGAATGTGGTAGTGAAAGAACTTGAGATTTATTATGGTGCATCACAGGCCGCACATCGTCTGCGTGCAGGCACGTATGGCCGCGGTGTTTGGGAAAGCGATCTGTATGAAGCACCAGCGGTTGCGCCTTCCTGCGATTTCAACGCCGATAAAACTTATGCTTGCACTGGCTCAACCATTCAGTTTACCGATGTAAGTCTGTACAGTCCGACCAGCTGGACCTGGACTTTTACAGGAGGCTCGCCAGCTTCGTCCACTTCGCAGAATCCGGCTGTTGTGTACGGCGTTCCGGGAACATATCAGGTTAGCTTAACTGTAACCAATGCCAATGGCTCCGATACTGAAACCAAAACCGGTTATATCACCATTGGCCCTTACAGCACACCGTTTATGGAAGATTTTGGTGCATCGTTGTTTGCTCCGGCCAATTGGACACTCAGTGGTGCAGCGTGGAAACGATCAACTGCCACCAGTGCGCTGGGTGCAGCTACCACTTCGGCTTTGTTTGAATGTTATTATTTCGCTGATGGTACTACCGGAGATCTGATTTCACCTTCAGTCAATCTGACTGCTCTGGGTGCCTCACCAGTATTAAATTTCAATGTTTCGTACAGGCAATACAGTTCCGAAACCGATCAGTTGCAGGTGTTTATTTCTACCGATTGCGGCGCAAGCTGGAGCAGTTTGTACAACAAAAGTGGAGCAACATTGACAACCGGAGCGGCTACCACCACTTACTGGCGGCCTGCTGCGGCTGGTGACTGGCGCGCGGAATCCGTTGCATTGACTGCTTATGCCAATCAAACAGTCATGCTGAAATTCACCGGTACTTCAAATTATGGAAACAACATTTGGATTGATGATATTGAATTAACGACAACCGCATGCACCATTGGTAACGCGGGTACTCTGTCCGGCACTTCGCCTGTTTGTCAGGGTCAGACCGGTGTTACTTATTCAATTGCTGCCGTAACAGGCGCCACAAGCTACGAATGGACTGTTCCGACCGGCGCCGGCATCGTTTCGGGAAATGGCACCAATGCCATTACGGTTGATTTTTCGACCTCCGCTGCTTCGGGTTATATTACGGTAAAACCAAAAAACGCCTGTGGTTATGGTGCATCGACATCGGGCGGCGTAGTTGTCAACCAGCTACCCGGTACTCCGGATGCGATTGTTGGAACAGCTACCGTTTGTCAGGGACAAAACAATGTATTGTTTTATGTGCCCGAAATCTGGAATTATCTCACCAATCAGGATGGTTATGTATGGACGTTGCCTACAGGCGCAACCATCGCTTCGGGCACCAACACCGATTCAGTTTATGTAAATTTCTCAACTTCGGCTGTATCCGGAAATATTTCGGTTCACGGCAATAATTCCTGTGGAAACGGAGCTGAATCGCCCGTATTTGCCATCACTGTAAATCCTGTTCCTGCGCAGCCTTCGATCATTACTGGCAATGCGGCACCTTGTCAGGGTGTTACCGGATTGACGTATTCTGTCACCAATGTTTCTGGTGTAACCTACACCTGGACTGTTCCGTCAGGCTGGACTATAACGGCAGGGCAGGGAACCAACAGCATTACGGTAACATCGGGTTCGGCTTCGGGTAATGTTCAGGTGACGCCTTCGAATGCCTGTGGCAATGGAACACTGCAGACTCTTGCTGTAACAGTATCGGCATTGCCGGCGCAGCCTTCGGTCATCAGCGGAACTACAGCTCCGTGTCAGGGCAGCAGTCAGGCGTACAGTGTGACCAATGTATCCGGAACAACCTATACCTGGACATTTCCAAGCGGATGGAGTCAGACCGGTGGCGGAACAACCAATTCAGTCACTGCCACGGTCGGAACATCGGCCGGAAATATTACCGTCACACCTTCGAATGCCTGTGGTACTGGTACCGTTCGAACGCTGGCCGTGAGCACAACAACTGTTCCGGCCCAGCCTTCGGCCATCAGTGGTAACACAAGTCCTTGTCAGAGCGCAACTGGTCTGACATACAGCGTAACGAATATTGCCGGAGTAACTTATACATGGGTATTACCTTCAGGTTGGTCTCAAACCGCCGGAGGCACTACCAATACGATTACTGTTACCGCAGGAACCAGCGGCGGAACAATTACGGTGACACCTTCAAACAGCTGCGGATCGGGAAGCGTTCAAACACTCACCGTTTCGACTTCGACGGTACCGGCTCAGCCTTCGGCAATTACGGGCAATACAACAACCTGTCAGGGCACAACAGGACTCACCTACAGCGTGACTAATGTTTCCGGAGTTACCTATACCTGGACATTACCTTCGGGTTGGGCACAAACCGCAGGAGGCACAACCAACAACATTACAATAACCGCAGGTACAACCGGTGGCACCATAACAGTAACGCCGTCGAATGGTTGTGGAGCAGGATCAGCACAGTCACTGATTGTATCAGTGACACCCGCTCCATCAATCACTGGTCAACCAGTGAACTCAACCATTGGCGTTGGTGGAAATACATCATTCAGTGTAACAGCAAGCGGCAGCGGGCTCATGTATCAGTGGCAGGTATCGACCAACGGAGGTTCGACCTATACTAATATTACAGCTGCGGGCAGCAATCCGACTTATGCCGGATGGACAACTTCTACGCTTTCGCTGAGCGGTGTTATTGCTGGTAACAGCGGCTATTATTTCCGTTGTATTGTTAGTGGAACCTGCGCGCCGTCTGCAACTTCGAACGGAGCACTGCTGACCGTTGACGGATCGCCGGCCATTACAGCGCAACCCACAAATGTCAGTATTTGTGATGGAGCCAATACTTCGTTCGCTGTTACTGCTACTGGCTCTGGGCTGACTTATCAGTGGCAGCTATCGACCA
>Ga0209373_10003562_pt1 | contig 14256 bp, 9 predicted proteins | sample Higcelweek5metaG_FD_187173 | JGI IMG/M metagenome (GOLD analysis project Ga0209373, IMG submission 187173) | Freshwater pond sediment microbial communities from the University of Edinburgh, under environmental carbon perturbations - High... | ecosystem: Environmental > Aquatic > Freshwater >...
CTTTATTGGCTCGTTAATTCCTATCGGTTTAGGTTTGATCGGAACCGACTTCATGCAAGAGAGCGATGCTGGTCGTTTAACTGTTACTGCCGAGTTGCAACGTGGAACCCGTATTGAAGAAACACTTAAAACTGCCCGTCGCCTCGAAGCCCGTTTCACTGAACTTGTACCTGAAATTGAGATGATTTCTACTTCGGCCGGTTCTAACGACGAGTCGGGGTTTGCAGCTCTCTTTTCATCAACAACCAACAACAAGATTTCGATGACGGTTGTTTGTAACGATAAAAATGAACGGACACGTAGTGTTACCGATATTGCAGAAGTGTTGCGTAAAGAGATGCTTGAATATCCCGAAATTACTGATGGTAAAGCTGATATTGCGAGCGACTTTATGGGCGGTGCTGCTTCAACTGTCGATATTGAAATTTACGGATACGACTTTGACGAGACAAACGTTTTTGCCGAAAAGGTAGAACAAGCAATTAAGGCGAATGTAAAAGATGCGCGTAATATTACAATAAGTCGCGAAGAAGACCGTGCCGAGTTGAAAGTTGTTGTTGATAAAGAAAAATTAGCTCTTCATGGACTTTCGGCAGCCGCGGTTTCGAGCAGTGTGCGTAACCGGGTAAACGGTATGTTGGTTGGTTACCTTAAGGAAGATGGCGATGAATTTGACATTGTTGTAAGAATGGAAGAGGCTAACCGAAATTCAATTACTAAAATCGAAGACCTTACAATTCCAACACCTACAGGTGGCAAAGTTAAATTATGTGAAGTGGCAAAAATTGAGGAATATTGGACACCTCAGGCTATTGAACACAAAAGTCGCCAGCGTATTGTTACCGTTGCCGTTACTCCGTTCGAAACTTCTTTGGGCGAATTGGCCGAAGAAGTTCAGAAAGCACTTAAAACTGTTGAAACTCCACAAGGTATTACAACCCGTATTGGTGGTCAATATCAGGAACAACAAGAAACATTCGCTGATATGGGGCTTTTGATGGCGCTCATCATCTTGCTGGTGTATATTGTTATGGCCTCTCAGTTTGAATCGTTTAAGAAACCATTCATTATTATGATGGCGGTACCTTTTGCCCTGTCGGGCGTAATTCTGGCATTGCTTATCACCGGAACAACACTCGATATGATTGGTGCGTTGGGTATGGTTATGTTGGTTGGTATTGTGGTGAAGAACGGTATCGTACTTGTCGATTACACTAACCTGATGCGCGACCGTGGCCACGAGCTTCACGAAGCGATTGCCCTTTCTGGAGCATCTCGTTTACGACCTGTATTAATGACTGCTTTAACCGCAATTCTTGGTATGTTGCCAATGGCACTTAGTACCGGTTCTGGTTCCGAAATGTGGAAACCAATGGGTATTGTAATTATTGGGGGTTTAACTTTCTCTACAATTGTAACCTTGATTGTGGTTCCGGTATTGTATGGCGTAATGTCTCGTCATGGCGAACGCGATAAGGAAGAAAGAGAACGCAAGCAGTTTGTGTTTTTGCAGATTGCCGACGATAACAACGACGAAAAAAATAAATAAGCTACGTATGAAATCAGTATTTATAGTCTTTAACCAAGCAAACACCGAGCGTGTTGAATTTATGCTCGATAAATTGGAGATACGAGGGTTTACTTTCTTCGAACAAGTGCAGGGACGCGGTAGCGTTAATGGTGAGCCTCACCGTGGCACCCACACATGGCCCGAAATGAATTCGGCTATGATTGTGATGTGCGAAGATGAACGTGTTGACGAACTGCTACATAGTGTACACAAACTCGATATCAGAAATAAAGAGTATGGCGTACATGCGTATGTTTGGAACATTGAACGTTCGGTTTAATTGCAATATAAAAGCAAGTTAAAACTTAAAATAAAGAGGGGCTTTTAGTCCCTCTTTTTATTTTTTATTAAAAAAGAAGGGCATTAGTATTATTTAATAATTGTTGATATAACCAATTATTTGATTGATTATACCAAATAAATAGTTTGAAATATTATTTGTTTAAGCTGTCTTTATTTTCAGATGGTGAGTTTTAAAATCAAAATAACCTATCCAAAACTCTGAATAGTGATTTTTAAGATTAAAATAACCGGTACTAAACTCTGGATCGTTAGTTAAAAAAATATGGTAACCTATTTTGAACTCCGGATGTTGTATTATTAAATAGGACAATTGATCTGACAGACTAAAAGTTGTGTCCTGAAATAAATACAACCATTCCCGAAAGACGGGTGCTGCGGTTTGTAACCGCAGATCGAATTACCTGTTGTAGAGACGTTGCACGCAACGACTCAATGCACATTTCTGTTCCTGTTGCAATTGAAAACCTGCGGTTACAAACCGCAGCACCCCGCTAAACCGCAGCACCCAATAAATCTGCGGCTACAAACCGCAAAACCGTAGCACCCCGTTCACCTCTTTTAACATTGCCCATTGAACCATCGTGCCTCTTTTTTGTTAATCCTGTCGTGATTAATTTTTTTAGTTTAAATGGTTTAAATAGAGAAGAGATGAAAAAGATTTTGATGAGAGGTTTGTTCATATTGGCTGTAGCATTAGTTTCAACGTCGGCAATAGCACAGAGCCTTCAGGTAACTTTTACAACCACAGCAATAAGCGGCGCAAAATATTCGCCCTATCATATACTTGCCGTTTGGGTCAAAGATTCAAATGGAAAGTATGTGCGCACCTTAATGGTGAGTGCCCAGAAACGCAAACACGAACTTTATACGTGGAATAGCAACTCGGGCGGCAATACCACCGATGCCATTACAGGTTCAACAATTTCGGCACATACAACACATACGTTAACCTGGGATCTGAAAGATTACGACAAAAGTTTGGTGGCAAACGGCACATACAAACTTTGCATGGAAATGGCTAGCGATAACAAACAAGGCCCTTACCGCGAAATTGAATTTACAACTGGTGGTAACAGTTATAGTTCGAACCCGTCCGACCTGAATAATTTTGTGAATATTACATTGAACTACACCTCGGCTACCACTGCTATAAACACGGTTGATTTGACCAACAGTTATGTCAAAATCTACCCAAATCCTTCGGTTGGCAATCTGAACGTAGACCTAATTCTTTTGCAAGATTCGAAAACATCGATTAGTATTTTCGGAATGCAAAATCAATTGTTGGCAACAAAAAATGTTGACCTCAAAGAGGGCGAAAACCATATCGATTTAAGTACAGATGCTGTGTTGTTGCCCAAAGGGATATACTTACTGCTTGTAAAAACCAACCATTACACAATTGGACAGAAATTGGTAATCGAATAAAAACACATCGTGCCAAAAGGGGAAGATTCAATAAAAAAATTCGTCATTTTTGAACCAAACATAGTATCTTGCGGCGCTTTTAAAATTTGAGGGGCTGTTGTTAATCGTTCAATATGCCGAAACTCGGTTCGAACAGATTAAGCCCTTTTTTTTATTCGTTTATTTTAACTAATTGTTGTGAGTCTGTGGGTGTAACGTGTTTTTAATCAACCCGCAGGCAAGCTTTGAGAATGGTTGCAAAATGGGATTGATAAAACCAACTTACAAGATCATTACACCTGATTGTTCAGGCAATTTTGAAGCACAGTGGCAAAGTTGTTTAGAGCAACTGGTTCACCAATCTTTGAATTCGGAACTGAAGCCTGTTCGGGTTAATATCTTTTTGCAATCGCAAAGCCAAGACGATTATTTATTACAAATACATTTTATTGAACAAACAATTTACGAAGCTTTTGGTGCCGATTGTCCGCCATTTGGAGCGGTAATGCAGGAACCCGAAGATCCGTATCGTGTAATTATTGAAGCCGCATTTGTTAACCGCCATGCGGCAAAGGTATCGTACGGAAAGTTTGGCAATCGCTCTTATTGCATTGTCGATGCCAACAGTTACAAAGAGTACTGGACCGTTGGAGCACAAGCTGTTCTTCCTGGCCACAACATCCTCGACTCGTCGAATGCCGCATTTGTATACTTGCAAAAGTTGTACGACCATTTAGGCTTAACCTTCAACCACATTGTGCGCCAATGGAATTATGTTGGCGAAATTCTTCGGAAGGAAGAGATAGATGGCCGCCAACGCCAGCATTATCAAATGTTCAACGAAACCCGCAGCCGCTTTTACAAACAGTTTCGCACTTGTGCCGATTTCCCTGCTGCTACCGGTATTGGAATGCTCTGCTCGGGCGTTTGTGTCGATAGTTTCTCAGTTACCGGAAACGAAAACCTAAAAGTTGTGCCAATCAGCAGTCCGGTTCAAGCCGAATCGTACCAATATGGGCAGAAGGTTTTGATTGGAGCCCCCGATTGTCAGCTCACCAAAAACCAGCCACCACAGTTCGAACGAGCCAAATTAATTGTACTCAACAATGCCTCTCGGCTTATTATTTCGGGTACGGCTTCTATTGCCGGAGAAGATACTGTTGGAATTGGCAATGTTGAAGAACAGACTCGTGTTACAATTAAGAATATCGAAGCTCTTGCTTCTGCCGAAAACTTAAAACGGCAATGCCCCGAAATTAAGTCGATACCCGGCACTTACAGCTATGTTAGGGTTTACGTGAAATACAAAGACGATATTTCAACAGTTAAGGCAATCTGCAACGAAGCCTTTGGCAATGTGCCCGCAACTTTTGTGGTTGCCGATATTTGTCGCGACAACCTTTTGGTCGAAATTGAAGCCGAACTTATCTCTTGATTTGAATCAATCTTTTCGTTTAATTTATATTCGTTTTTGAGCTTTAAAATACAGCTCAGGTCTCTTTATTTCATCCAAAGCGGCTATATTATTTAATTAAACCAAATAGATAATGAGAACAACCTTAATCGTATTATGTGTTATGTCGATTTTAACATCGTGCAACATGCAGAACAGTAACTTGCCAGTTGCCAAAAATGAGCCACTTATTCCGTTTGTTCCGCCGGTTAGCTTCAATGAAGCTGCAAAAAGAGCCGATTCAATAGTTAAAAGTATGACTATTGAAGAGAGGATTGACATGATTGGCGGTCACAACTTCTTCTTTATAAATGGTTGTGAAAAGGCAAATCTTCCAAGGTTGTACCTTTCTGATGCTACTCAGGGCGTTCACCTCCGTAAAGACTTAGATGCACAGCTCGAAAAATCGGTGGCAATGCCGTGCCCTATTATGCTCACCTCGACATGGAACCGACAATTAGCCGAAAAATATGCAAAAAGTGTTGGCGAAGAGTGTCGTGCCGGAGATATCGCTGTATTGCTTGGCCCGGGAATGAATATTTACCGCATTTCGCAAAATGGCCGCAACTTCGAATATTTTGGCGAAGACCCTTTTCTTGCTTCCCGTATGATCGAGAATTATGTTGTTGGGGTTCAGAATACTGGCACAATTGCTACATTGAAACACTTCCTTTGCAATAATACCGATCATCGCAGGCGCACTTCAAACTCAATAGTTTCCGACAGGGCGTTGCACGAAATCTACCTGCCTGCTTTTAAGGCTGGTGTCGATGCCGGGGCAATGGCTGTAATGACCTCCTACAATCAGATTAATGGAGAATGGGCAGCGCAGAGCGAATTCGCGGTCAAGAAACTTCTTCGTTCCGATTTAGGGTTTAAGTGGCTGGTAATGTCCGACTGGTGGTCGGTATGGAACCCCGAAAAAGCAATGAAATCGGGACTCGATCTTGATATGCCGGGCGAAGGCGATCTCAAATGGTCGCTGTTCGATAAATTTGGCGACTCTTTTCTCCGTTCTAATGCCGCTCGCTTGCTTAAAGAAGGTAAAGTTGGTGAAGACGATATAAACCGAATGGCTACTAATATTATAGCCACAGAACTTGCTATGCAACTCGACAAACGCCCGATTAAAGATGAATCGTACCTGAAAAACTTTAAGCAGCACGAAGATGTTGCCCTGCAAACGGCTCGCGAAGGTATTGTGTTGCTAAAAAATTCGAACAATATTCTGCCGCTCAACAAGCCTGAAATGAAGATATTGGTTACTGGATATTTTGCCGATGCCCGAATGAGCGGTGGAGGCTCGGCCGATGTCGAAGGTTACGATTGGGTTTCGATTGTTCGCGGACTCCGGAACCGTTTTGGCGAGCAAGTCACATATAATCAAAGTCCAACCGATGCCGAAATTAAAAGTGCCGATGTGGTGATTTTCAGCTTAGGAACGCAAGATTCTGAAGCTTGGGATAAAAGCTTTGACCTTCCGCAGGAGATGGATGCCCGTGTTAATGAGATTGCAACAATTAATCCGAACCTGGTTGTGATAATCAATTCTGGCAGTGGCATCAACATGTCTTCTTGGAACGATAAAGCAGCTGCAATTCTTCATTGCTGGTACCCCGGACAGCTTGGAAACAAGGCTCTTGCCGAGATACTTGCCGGAGATGTAAATCCATCGGGCAAATTGCCAATCACTATTGAAAAGAAATTTGAAGATTCGCCAGGCTATCCATATATGCCCGAAGGCGAAAAATACGCTACCGACTGGGATGTTGATTCTAACCTGAATTTTCCTATTTACGACATTAACTACAAAGAAGGTGTGTTTGTAGGTTACCGTTGGTACGAATCGAAGAATATTGAACCTCTTTATCCATTTGGATACGGGCTTTCGTACACAACTTTTGGCTATTCCGATCTGAAACTTTCGAAGAAAGAGCTATCGAAAGGCGAAACCCTGAAAGTGAAATTTGTTCTTGAAAACACAGGAAAGGTTGCAGGTGCCGAAATTGCACAGCTCTATATTCAGGATGAACAAGCTTCGGTAGAGCGCCCTGTGAAAGAGCTTAAAGATTTTATTAAAGTTGAACTTAAGCCGGGCGAGAAAGTGTTGGTGCAGCTCGAAATCTCGGAAGAGGATTTGTCTTTCTACGATGAAAAAACCTCAAAATGGGTTGCCGAATCAGGAAAGTTCAATGTAATGATCGGAAGTTCTTCAAAAGAGATATTGCTGAAAGGTTCTTTTGAATTTGCTGAATAGATAAGCTTGAAAAGTTCCAAAAAAAAAGAGGCTGTCCTGAAATTCGGAACAGCCTCTTTTTAGTTGTATAGTTAATACGATTCCTTTTCGTTAGGAAAGTCATTCGCCTTTACATCTTTAATGTAATTCTGGACAGCATTAGTGATGATGGTAAATAAGTCTTCATAGCGGCGCAAAAATTTAGGAGAGAAACCCTTGTTGATTCCCAACATGTCGTGCATAACCAAAACTTGTCCGTCGGTGTGTGGCCCCGCACCAATTCCAATTGTTGGGATTGATAGTTTCTCAGTGAGCTCTTTTGCTAGTTTTGCTGGAATTTTTTCAAGTGTAATGGCGTAACAACCAGCTTCCTGCAACAGTAATGCATCGCTTAATAATTTAGCAGCTTCGGCCTCTTCTTTTGCACGCACAGCATAAGTGCCGTACTTGTTAATCGATTGAGGCATCAGTCCCAGATGCCCCATAACCGGGATACCTGCTTTTATAATTTTTCGGATATCGTCGATCAACTCTTCGCCGCCTTCAATTTTGAGAGTGTCGGCCCCGGTTTCTTTCATAATGCGGATGGCTGCTTCCAACGATTTTACGGGATCGCCCGAGCAGGTTCCAAATGGCATGTCAACAACAACCAGTGCACGCGTTACAGCTTTCATAACCGAACTGCCGTGGTAAATAATCTGATTGAGTGTCATTGGAAGGGTTGTAATGTTTCCGGCCATTACATTTGATGCCGAATCGCCAACCAGAATTACGTCCATTCCTGCCTGATCAATAATCGAAGCCATCGAATAGTCGTAAGCGGTTAACATTGAAATCTTCTCTCCACGATCTTTCATCTCTTTAAGGCGATGCGTGGTTACCTTGCGTTTATCATCTTCTATAGCTGCTGACATAATTGTGTAATCTTGTTTTTGTTTTTATTGTGCCTGCAATATTACGTATTTTTCTTATTGGGTATCACTACTGTCAATTGCCGATTTTATTGGCTATTCAGAAGAGATTGTCTTTTTGATCAAAATGTCTTTGCTTGGAGATTTTCACCGCTTTTGCATGGTAAAAGCCATGTCAATTTGTTTGGGTTTTTATTAGAAGAGTAGAGAAAAGCCCGATTTGCTTTTTGAGTATTTATTTAGTTCAGTTTCGTAGAATTTGATTTGCTGGCGGCATATAAAATCTCTAAAAATCGAAAGATCTCCTTTCTCTTCAGTTTCATTTAATGCATCGATGTATTCAGCGCGGTCTTCTGTAAATATTTTAATAAGTGGTTCGCCATGATATAGTTGAATGTAATTCATGAGTAATCTGGAAGTCCTGCCATTGCCATCGCCAAAAGGATGTATGTTGACAAGGTTATAGTGAACATCGGCTGCCAATTTTACAATTTCATCACCCTTTACACCGTCAATTTTACTATTAACAGTAGCCGAAAGTTGCTGAAGTAGGTCTGGGACTTTTATGTAATCGGGGAAATATTTTTTGTCAACATAGACTGAAGCAAGCCTTAGGTCGCCTTTTGAAGTATCAAAGCTTCCAGTAATAGTGTTTACTATGCCCCCGGTTGATTTCATTGTCGAAGCATTGATCTCTTTTATGAAGTCAACAGAAAGTTTTTGTTTGTTTTTTGCATCCTCTTTAATTTTCAGAAAAGCATCGAAATGGTCCTTAACCATTAAATGATCGGTCAATGGTTTGCCATGAGCTGTTATGTTGTTCTCTAGTAATATTTTTGTGTCAGTTTCGGTTAGCGAACAACCTTCAATTTTGGAAGAATTATAAACAATAGAAATCATGCAGAATTTCTCATAATCAATCGAATCCATGATCTGTTGATCCATGAATTGTTCTCTTAATGTATTGAGTTTATTCCACATGCTTCTTTTTTTACAAATGTAGGGAAAATTATTATTCAGTTAGAAAACCTGTTTGTTGACGAGAGTTGTAATATTTAGCAATAGTGTTTGTTCTTCTTGCTTTTTTTGTTCCAGATTTATGAGCTAACTTTAAATTGTAAAAAGCACATGCATTTATAAAATTATTTAAACACAAATTTTGATCGTTATGATTCTTGACAAAATCGAAAATGTACAGCAATACAATGGCTTAAGCAATTTGCTGAACGAAGGTTTGAAGTTTATTGCCGAAACCGACTTTTCCAATATCGAACCCGGAAAGGTTTTCCTGAAAGACGATTTGCTCTTTGCTACAGTTAGCGAATATGCAACTAAACCCGCAACCGAGTGTAAGCTTGAGGCTCACCGTAAGTATATCGATATACAGTTTATCGTTTCGGGTGAAGAGAAAATTGGGTTCACAACTCTGGCTGGACAAACACCATCTGTACCTTACAATCCTGAAAAAGACATTGTGTTCTTCAATGAAGAGGTTACTTATTATACGTTAACTTCCGGAACATTTGCCATCTTTTTCCCTTCCGATTTGCACCAGCCATGTGTTGCTGTAGGTAACCCTTCGAATGTGAAAAAAGTTGTAGTGAAGGTAGCTGTATTGTAAATTCTTGGTCATGAGACGACTTGAAAAATTGGCCGCTATTGCACTCCTTTTAGTTGGTTTTGCATCTTGTAACTTGTTCGACAAACGAGATAAAGCACTTTTGAAAACGGTTGATGCTACGCTCGATTTTTGTGTTCAGCAGAGTATTTCTATGGCCGAATCGCTTAAAGATAGCGTAACGCTTTTGCCTAAAACCATTAACCGCAATGGCGAGTTGGAAACCTGTAATTCGGCATGGTGGGTGAGTGGCTTTTTCCCCGGACAGTTATGGTACATGTATGAATATTCGAAAGATGACAAACTGAAGCAATGGGCCAAAACTTACTCTCAACGTGTTGCCAATCAGCAATTCACTACCGACAATCACGATGTGGGATTTATGATCTTTTGCAGTTTTGGCAATGGCTATCGGATAACTAAAAATGAAGATTATTTGCCTGTGCTTCGTAATGCTGCAAATTCACTTTCGACACGTTTTAACGACACAATTGGTTGTATTCGTTCGTGGGATAAAGCTGATTGGAACTGCCAGTGGCAATATCCGGTTATTATCGACAATATGATGAACCTTGAACTGCTTATGTGGTCGTCGAAACAATTTAGTCAACCATGGTTGGCCGATATTGCCAAGAGTCATGCAACCACAACGTTGAAGAATCATTTTCGCCCCGATGGAAGTTCGTTCCATGTTGTTTCGTACGATACAATTACGGGCATTGTCGAAAAAAAACAAACTTCGCAAGGTTATAGCGATAGTTCGGCGTGGGCTCGCGGACAAGCGTGGGCTTTATATGGCTACACAATGATGTTCCGCGAAACCGGCGATCAGGCTTATCTCGATATCGCAAGGAAAATAGCAGCCTTCATTCTTAATCATCCAAACTTGCCCGATGACAAAATTCCCTACTGGGACTTCAATGCCCCCGACATTCCGAATACTAAACGCGACGCTTCTGCAGGAGCAATTATGTGTTCTGCTTTTATCGAACTTAGTCAAATTACTAAAGGTAAAGATTCGAAAAGATACTTTGAAACTGCGGAGATGCAATTACGGAGCCTATGTTCCGATGCTTATCTGGCCAAGCTGGGCGAAAACTGTAATTTCATATTGAAACACTCTGTTGGCCATTTTCCCAATAAATCGGAAGTTGATGTACCGCTAACCTATGCCGACTACTATTTTGTTGAGGCCTTAATGCGTTACCGCCAGCTAAAATGAATTTGTCATGCTTCGATCGATACCAATAATTGTTTCCTTTTTGCTTTTTAGTTTGTTGTTGTGCGCACAAAATATTGATATTAAAGGCTTTCATCTTTCGGAAGTGGGGAAGGGCTGGTCGCAGAATAGCGTAAATGCAACCATTTTTAGGAAAAATTCGGTGGTGTCGTCGAAAAACTATCAATTTGTGGCTTACTACGACTCTTCGGCAACCGTTGTTGTTGCTCGGCGCAAGCACTACACCGATAGTTGGGAAGTTGCCCCCACACAATATAAAGGTAATATTCACGATGCCCACAATGTAATTTGCATCATGGTCGATGGCGATGGTTTTCTGCATCTGAGCTGGGATCATCACAATAATGCCCTGCGTTATTGCCGTAGCATTGAACCCGAAAGCTTGGTTATGGGCGATGTGCAGCCAATGATTGGAGAACTTGAAAATGTAGTCTCCTATCCTGAATTCTATAGGTTTTCGAACGGCGATTTACTTTTTGCATACCGCGATGGCGGCTCGGGGAATGGAAACCTTGTACTCAATAAATATGATTTAAAGTTGAAGAAATGGATAAGGCTTCAGAGCAATCTGATCGATGGTGAAGGCAAGCGCAATGCTTACTGGCAGCTTTTTGTCGATTCCAAAGATCGAATCCATGTTTCGTGGGTGTGGCGCGAAACCCCCGACGTAAAATCGAACCACGATATGTGTTACGCCTTTTCGAAAGATGGGGGAATAACTTGGCAGAGATCAACCGGCGAAAAATATGTGTTGCCAATAAATGAGAAAACTGCCGAGGTGGTTTGTTTCATTCCGCAAGGTAGCAACCTGATTAATCAAACTTCGATGACTGCCGATTTACAGGGAAATCCATACATTGCTACTTATTTTAAGCGCGATAGCAACGCTTGTACCCAATTCTTTGTCATTTACAATGATAATGGAATTTGGGAAACGTCTCAGGCATCACAACGTAAATTAGATTTTGAACTAGGAGGTATTGGTTCGCGAAGTATTCCTGTTAGTCGCCCGCTGTTGCTAATTAATGAGTTGGGTGTAGATAAGAAGCTGTTGTTAATATATCGCGACGAAGAGATTGGCAACCATGTTTGTTTATCGACCGCAAAAGTTGGCAAGAAGATTGTTTGGGAAAGTTCGATTATCAGTCCTTACCCTGTCGAACGTTGGGAGCCTTCATTCGATACTGAATTATGGCGAACTTCGCAGCAGCTTAATCTTTACTTTCAGAAAGTAGGGCAGGGGCAGTCGGAATCTATTGTTGGTCTTGAACCACAAATGGTTGGAGTGCTTAATGTTGAGGTGCGTTAACTATTTTGCATTTACTCAAACGTAAGCGTTTAATAGTCCGATTCCTCCATAATGTTGCAGGGTAGGGTAAAATTTGATAAGATGGTATTATATAAAACAGAAACTTAATGCGAAGATAATTCTGCTTTAATTTTCTATTTAATAAAAGATGAAACCCACATATTACGAAACAAACATACTAATATCGATGCTGTTCGGAGCTAGCCAAAGTGGCACTTCAATCACAATAATTGATACGGTATGTGCGTTTTATACGACAATTACGAAATTACAAATCCAATGAAAAAATTTACGTTCGTTTTGTTGCTTGCCCTTACATTCCTTTTTGGAAAGGTTGAGGCGGCTACACATGTTGCGACTAATACTGCCGACTCCTTGGCATTAGTTGATTTGTACAATGCGGCTAATGGTCCCAATTGGCGTGATGCTACAAACTGGTTGCAGCCCGGTTCTTATGTTGAAGATTGGGCGAGGGTTACTGTTGACCCCTCTACTGGTAGGGTTATCGGATTGTCTTTGGCTGCAAACCGATTGAAATGTTCTTCTTTTCCGAATTCAATTTCGAATCTTACTGCTCTTACAACCATTGATTTAAGCCAAAATGAAATTACAGGAGTGGTGCCAGCGGCATTTTGGAGTAACCTTACAAAGTTGCGATCTATTTATTTGAATAATAATGCGCTAAGTGGCAGTATTCCTGAGTCGATTGGAAATATGACAGGATTAACTGATTTGATTATTCATACAAATCTTTTCTCTGGTCAATTGCCCAATGCTTTGTGGTCTCTTACAAGTTTGGAAAAAATTGAAATCAACTCTTGCCTTTTTCAAGGGCAAATACCTGGATCAATTGGGAATCTGAAAAATCTCACCTCGTTCTGTGTTGGTAACAACTCTTTTTCAGGCTCAATACCTAGTGGGCTATGGACTCTGAGTAAGTTAGAGAAGCTTGATCTTTCGAATGGTGCATTCAGTGGAAGTATTCCTTCTCGTATTGGAAATTTGACAAAATTGAGAATATTACATCTTTATAATAATCAGTTGCTTACTGGTTCGTTGCCTGAAGAGTTGTTTGGTATTCTGACACTTGAAGAGTTGGTTGCTTCCAGTTGCAAATTTTCTGGCACAATCTCGCCAAAGATTGCAAATTGCAAAGCTCTTACCCGACTAGTACTTAAGAGTAATTCTGCATTTAGTGGTGAAATTTTATCTTACTTGGTTGGGCTTACCAAACTGGTTGAACTCGATCTTTCTTTAAATGAATTTACAGGTGAGCTTCCAAATAATTTTGGAAACCTAAATAAGTTAGTCTTATTGAATCTTGGTGTTAATCAATTCTCTGGCGAACTGACAGCTTCCTTTTGGAACCTAAAAGATCTTACATCTTTAAAAATTAATGAGAATAACTTTAGAGGTACAATTCCATCATCCATAAGCAACTTGTCGAATCTCGAGGTGTTGTATTTAAACCATAATGAGTTTACCGGAACTTTTCCTTCCTCGGTTGCAAGCTTAAGTAAACTGACTCAGTGTATTTTTAATAACAATTTCTTCGACGAGCTTCAATTTTTGAATTTCTCTTCAACAATGGATAAAGTAAATTGCAAGGATAATAATTTTACGTTCGAAGATTTTGAAAAAAACATTCATCTTATTGATAATGCGAATTTTACTTTCGATTATGAATCTCAGAATGAGTTTGGGGTAGAACGTTTCATGTCAGGAACAATAAATTACCCTCATTCTATGTCAATTACATGTGGGGGTACAGTCAATTCTTATTTTTGGTGGAAAGAGGTCAATGGTAACAATATAGATACTAAGAATACATTCACTACCTATACGATACCAAACCTTGCTCTTTCAGATGCTGGCAACTACACCGTTCATGTTGAAAATGCAAAGGTGAAGAATCTAACTCTTGTATCCCGCCCAATACACCTTACCGTTGAAGAAAATTGTATTGTTTCGGATCTGAAAGGGTTAGCCGATTTTTATTCTCAGGCAACAGGCTCTGGTTGGACAAATAAGGCCGGTTGGGCGAATGTTGGTTTAGCAACTTCTCTTCAATCTATTTACGGTGTTGGAGCCGATAGTTGCAATGTGTTGTCAATTAATTTGCCTCAGAATAACTTAAAGGGCGATATTGATTTGATTGGTGAATTGCCAACATTGCAAACACTGAATTTATCGAACAATGACCTAAACC
>Ga0209373_10003563_pt1 | contig 14256 bp, 11 predicted proteins | sample Higcelweek5metaG_FD_187173 | JGI IMG/M metagenome (GOLD analysis project Ga0209373, IMG submission 187173) | Freshwater pond sediment microbial communities from the University of Edinburgh, under environmental carbon perturbations - High... | ecosystem: Environmental > Aquatic > Freshwater >...
GAAGGCATTTGCAGACCGGAAAATCAAAGAAGTATTCATATACGAGTATTACGAGGTCCTGGAAGGCGATATACTGATGACGCTTGAGCCGGTGACGGATTCGACGGAGTTGGATGCGCTGAAAAAGCAACTCGAGGATATCGAGTTGGCACGGTATTACGCCAGCAAACTTCCGGATGACTCGCCGGACTACACCTCTTTTGAGGACGCGATTGACGGAGCTCAGACGGCACTCGATCAGGCAAATCTGGATTTGACCAATGCACAGAACAAGACGACCATCGTTGCAACAGCACAGGCGACAAAGACGTCTTCGAATACGGCAATCATATCCCTTACAGCCGAGATCGAAGCGCTGTCCAATACGAAGGCGGATCTTGAAATTGAACTGGACCCGGCAAATACAGCGCTTACAGAGGCTCAGGCCGAGGTGGATGCAATCAAGGTGGAACTGGCAGCTGTTCAGAGCGAGATTGATACGTTGACGGCAGAAAAGACGGCTCTTGAAGCTGAACTGGCGGCTGCAGTGGACCCGACCGAGATTGATCGAATCACGCTGGAACTAGCTGATGTTCAAACCGCGCTCGATGCGAAGACGCTGGAAAAGACAGCACTTGGAGCTGATCTGACCGACGCGCAAGCCGTGCTGGCTGCAGCGCAGACCGAAGTGGACCGAATCACGGCAGAGATTAAAACGGCAGACACTAAACTTACTTCCAAGTCGGCGTCTCTGGTTAGTGAGCAGACAAAGCTTGAAGCTGCTGAAGCCAAGCTGACCGAAGCCCAGTCTTTTTTGACGGTTACAGTCGCTGAAAAGAATCTTACAAAGGCAAAAAAAGCGCTTCAGGATGCCAAGGACGCACTTACCGATCAGAAGAAAATCGATGGTGTTGACACTGAAAAAGAAGATAAGGCACGTGAAGATGAAGATAAACTGATCGATGAGTTAGAGACAAAGATCGCTAAACTTGAAGAACAGAACGCAATAAACGAAATAAGGGCTCCTATCGGCGGACTTCCGACCGGTTTTAGCTTTGCACCGGGGGACACGATCACGAAGGATCAGTATCTCGGCACAATTACCGATCCGCTGGGAGGATTCAAAGCTTCGTTTACTTTTAAAGCGACTGAAACTCAATCAATGTACATAGGAATGGATCTCGGTGTCAATCAATACACAGCGGACAGAGTTACCGTCACTCAAATCCGTCCCGACCCGAGTGACCCGTCCAATTTGAGGATTGTTACCACCTCCGTTCAGGGCGAGTATCTCTGGGCAGGAAGCCAAATTGAAGTGTGGTTCGATGACTTTAACAAACAATATGAATGCCTGGTTCCGAATAGTGCAATTTACGAAGATAATGAGGGCAAGTTTGTCTATGTTTTGAAAACAAAGAGCAGTCCTCTCGGGGAGCGCTATACTGCGATGAAGGTGAGTGTTACGATTCTTGCCACAGACGGTAAAAACTCTGCGTTGGATCCTGCCGTTATCGGGGGACAGTACATCATAACCAGAAGCGAAAAGCCTCTCGAAAACGGGGAGCAGGTCAGACTCGAGAACTATCAGCAGGAGGTTTGATTCGTGGAAATAAAAGCCGTCGCTAAGAATATCGCTGACAAACTGACAAGCAGTATTCGTACAGGCTTTAAGAAGGTTGTATTTGCGTTGCCGTTTCTCATTCTCGCGGCGGCGCTTTTCGGAACTGTTTTTTCGACAATCAGGATTACTCAAATCAAATCCAACCAGCACGCGCAAACGGCTGCTGACCGATGGGCCGGAGATTCCGGCAAACGATATCGGCAGGTTAGCCTTTTTGCACAAGGACAAGCACAACCAAACGGCGCACCTTCGCTTTATATTGACGCGGAGCGGAGCATCGACATTGCAGCTGTTGCGGTTATCCGTGAAAATTTAAACACAATAGTGGAATCATCTGCATCCGAGTCCGAAAAAACCCAAAAGAAGAAGGATAAGAAGGAAGAAGCCCCCGCATTGAGCAAACTCTGGACGGATGCTTACTCCTCTGAAGCCAAAGGGCAGCTTTTCGCTGTTATCGGCGAAAAAACATCGGAGACTGCCATCGAAACGTCCATTACCGGTGTGTCGGGTAATTACAGCCTTTTCCATCCGATGGAGATTCTTTCGGGTAGCTTTCTGGCAACGGAAGTAATTGACGCGCAGGATATTGTTATTAACGAGCAACTGGCCTGGAACATGTTCAAATCCTACGATGTGACCGGTCTTAAAATAATCATTGGTTCCCGAGTATATTCGATCGTCGGTGTGGTCCGGGAGTCAGCGTCGGCGTCGGATCTGCTCGCAGGAAGTGATAAGGCCAGAGCATATATATATTTTGAGGAGCTTGCCAATCTTATCCAGGGCGGCGGGACGGAATCCGGTATTCCTCTGCCGGGAAACAATAATGCAGCTGCCGGAGAGACGGATCCGCTTACGCAGGACGATCTGGCCATTATGTGTTACGAAGCGGTTCTTCCGGATCAGATCAGCGGAATCGCCGAAAATGACCTGAAAAGTTCCGTTGCCGCATATAACGACAGCGTCAAGAATTTCCTTATCATCAGCAACACAGGGAGATTTGGTCTTCTCAGGCTGGCAGATGGTGTTTTCCCTGTCGGGGGAAATACAGCGGCTCAGTCCAAGTTCACGTATCCGACCTCGGAGCTTTCCGCGCGAATTGCGGAGAGCCTTCTGGTCTTCTGGTGGACGATTCTATTGTTCTCTGTTCTACTGATTCCCCTGACAACGTTGTGCGTGTATCTGACGGTTCGCAAGTATAACCGGATCAGGCGAGTGTGAGGTACTAGTAAGGAGATCCAGTTGAATCGAGCGTATCGGTTTTCGAGATTATACCGGATTAAATTTCTGCTTCAGGCCGTTTGTATCTTGCTGTGCATCCCGCTGCTTGCTTCTGCGTGCTCGATGGATCGGGACGGTGGCACGAAGGAAAAAACATATTCAACCGAGTTTTTTGCGATGAACACTGTCATGTATATCGAGGCTGTCGGTCCGGAGTCTGAAGAGGCTGTTTTGGCGGGTTGCGATAAGATATATGCACTCGACGCGATGCTTTCGCGAACCGATCCCAAAAGTGAAATCTCCCAGGTGAACGCCGGGGCCGGAGTCAGTGAAGTCACGGTATCCGAAGAGACGTTCCGGCTGCTCGAAAACGCCGTTTTGCTTTGCGAAGACACCGGCGGAACTTTTGATATTTCTATAGCACCGATTATGGACTTGTGGGGATTTTCAGGCAGTGAATACCGGGTGCCTGCAGCGGAAGAAATTGCCGCAACGATCGGCTTTGTTGATTATTCCGGGTTAATTCTCGACTCCTCGAATTTTGGTGTTTCTTTCTCCGGGGACGGGATGAGTGTGGATCTCGGAGCAATCGCAAAAGGGTATGCATCCGATTGCGTGCTGGAGATTATGAAGGGTTTTGACATTGAATCCGCTCTGATCAATTTGGGCGGAAATGTTTGTGTCTACGGAAAGAAAAGTAACGGAGAAGGGTTCCGGGTAGCCATTGCAGATCCGACCCATCCGACAACCTACGCCGGAATTCTTGAGGTATCGGACCTGAGTATTATCACGTCGGGAGGGTACGAGCGTTATTTTGAAAAAGACGGTAAGAAATATATTCACATTATGGATCCTTATACCGGCATGCCGGCGGATTCGGATTTGCTGTCCGTCAGCATTGTCGGGCCAAACGGCATGCGGTGTGACGCACTTTCCACGGCGCTTTTTGTCATGGGAAAAGAGGCAGCGATTGAGTATTGGCGCGCACATCGTGATTTCGGGTGTATTCTTGTTATATCGGAAACCGAGGTTCTTGCGAGCCGGGACCTTGAAGGTGTTTTTACAGTGACCGATGGTAAGACGCTGGATTTTTTTGATTAGCGGGGAATGGAAGCGATGGACCTAAGCGGAGATAAAAAAACGTCAGATCTTCAGAAAAAGCCACGGTATTCTCCGGGGCTCGCGTTTTGTCGAAGTGATCTGGTTTTGGTTCTCTGTATTGCGGTGTTGGCGCTTTTCCCTTATACAGTCGGGAAATACCTGCAGGCACGTGCGACCTCTGAGCAAAGCGGAATGGCAGCGGTTCTCACGGTGGACGGTAAAGAAGTATGGCGGGAAGAATTAACCGGACTTGCCTCTGAAACCACATATTCGGTCGAATTCGGAACAGAAGAAATCGTAATTTGCGCAGACGCGAGTGGGGCATGGGTCGAAGCCTCGGACTGCCCGGACCAAATATGCGTTCATACCGGGAAACTGAGCAAGGTAGGTCAGGCTGCTGTCTGTATTCCTTTTCGCGTGGTGCTGAAAATTGTTGCGACAAACCCGTCGCAGCCGGATGAGGTTGATGCAGTTTCCGGAAGTTGCGGAGGTCTTTATGAAATACTCTTCGGCTAAACTCAGCCTTCTTGGGATTCTTACCGCGCTCTCTCTTACGCTTTCTGTTTTGGAGTCACTGATTCTGCCGTTCTCCGTAATTCCGATTCCGGGATTTAGGATCGGATTTGCCAACATCGTGATTCTGGTATCCGTCTATCTGCTTGGAGCGCTTCCGTCCGTTGCCATTGTTCTGGTTCGTACGGCGGCTGTTTTCGCGTTCGGCGGAAATTTAACTGCGTTTTTGTTTTCGCTGACCGGTGGCCTGTGTGCGGTCAGCGTCATGTTGATTCTCCGGAATACAAGGAGGTTCTCTTTCTTTGGACTGAGTGCCGGAGGGGCGGCAGCGCATGCTGTCGGGCAGATTGGCGCAGCAATGATCATTACCGGTACCTGGGAACTCATGGGCTACCTTCCGGTGCTTGTATGGATATCGATTTTGGCGGGTCTGCTCACGGCAACGCTGGCGGTGCCGGTTTATAAAGCTGCGGATGCGACATCAAGGTCACGCGGAATATAAATCGGGTTGGTTTTGCATAAATCTCTTCATAAGCCTTGCAAATTTCTCTATGGGTTATGCTAAAATGAATTAGGAAACGTTCTCCGCTTTTTCTGACATTTGAATGTGAGGGCCTATATGAGACAACCGGAAAACCCTTTCTGGCCACGGAAAAGCATTCTTCATCCTCCTTCACCCAAGGAGCCGTTTGTACCTGTCCGACGCGTTCGCAAGGCACTTACCCGAGAAGAACAAAGAGCGGTTGATCAAGCAGCAACAAAAATTTTTCAAATTCCCCTCAATATATTGATGGAGCATGCCGGTCTTGCGGTTACGGAGATATGTGAATATATGGCCGGAGCAAGGACTACGCCCATACATGTTTTTGCCGGCAAAGGAAATAACGGCGGAGATGCATATGTTTGTGCCCGCTTGCTTCATTCCCGCGGATACACAGTGACTATCTGGGATTGTTTTCCCGGGTTTGCGCATGTCGGAAACGTGAAAGCAATGAGAGAATCCGCAGCACTTCTCGGAGTCAGAATTCGACCCGCGGATGAGTTTGATCCGCACAAACTTCGAAGCGGTGTATCACGAATGGTGAACGATCAAGTCTCGGGAATACCATGCGTGATTATTGACGGTATTATCGGGTCCGGATATGAGCGAATCAGACTGCTTCCTCCATCCCTCCAATCCGTAACGGCTGATATTGAGGAAGCACATATTCGCGGTGCACGGGTGATCGCGATTGATATACCGACAGGTGTGGATGCCGACACATCGGAAGTAGATCCGCACGCGGTCTGCGCTGATTGTACGGTTACATTTATTCTTCCCAAAATGGGCATGACTCACGGTAGAGGAAGAGAACTTTCCGGCCAAATCCGGGTGTTTCCGCTCGGGCTTCCGATCAATTTTGCGGATATTGCACTCAAAGGTTAACGTAAAGAAGACGACAAGTAGGGGAGAATTATAGTGGATAAAGCAGCACTGGACAAAATTACCTATGGCCTTTATGTTTCGGGTGTGAAAGATGAGAAATACTTTGGCGGATGCATCGTAGATGCCTTTGTTCAGGTCACTCTCGAACCGCCGACTGTAATTTACAGTTCGATGAAGAAGAACCGGACTACGGAGCTTCTGACCGCCGGAACGGAATTCACAATTTCCGTCCTTCCGGATAATGTATCCCCGTTTATTATTTCCAATTTCGGGTTTCAGAGCGGACGGCTCGTTGACAAGTGGGCGAATGCCAAACATCATATTGTGGACGGTCTTCCGGTGCTTGACGATGTTGCGGCTTTTTTCAGGTGCAAAGTGATCGACGTGCGTGATTTGGGGACGCATTCTCTCCTGTACTGCAGTGTTCTGGATGCGACGGATACCGAACGAAAACCGCTGGTGTACGACACCTACCGCCAGTCGATGAAAAAAGAAGCCACCGATCTTTTCATGGCTTATAAAAAGACAGGGATATCACCGCTGTTATAATTGCAATCAAGCCGATGGATATGAGGAGAAAACATGAAAATTGCTTTCTATGATACAAAACCTTACGACAAGATATGGTTTGACCGGTTTGCGCCCGAGTTCGGCTTTTCGATCAAATATATTGACGGACATCTGACACCGGAAACTTGCCTGCTCTCCAAGGGGTGTGACGCAGTGTGCGTTTTTGTAAACGATAATGTGAGTGAGACGGTCATCGACGAACTTCATGCGCTTGGAATCAAGGCGATTTTGCTCCGGTGTGCAGGATATAATAATGTCGATTTCAAAGCCGGTTTCGGCAAAATTCACATCATGCGCGTTCCCGCGTATTCGCCGTATGCTGTTGCCGAGTATGCCTGCGCACTGCTCCTTTCGGTAAATCGGAAGACGCACCGCGCGTATTCCCGCACACGGGACTTCAATTTCAACATTAACGGGTTGATGGGTATGGATCTTCACGGTAAAACCGCCGGTATCATCGGAACAGGTAAAATCGGTCGCATTCTTATCGATATCCTCAAGGGCTTCGGTATGAATGTCATTGCGTATGATCTTTTTCCTCCGAAGGGTACAGACATAGAGATGGTGTCGCTCGAAGAGATCTGGAAAAGGGCGGATGTCATATCACTTCACTGCCCGCTGACACCGGAAACGAAATACCTCATTAACAAGGACACACTTGCAATGATGAAGGATGATGCGATTCTGATCAATACGTCAAGAGGCGGGCTTGTGGATACTGCCGAGTTGATTGAAGCGGTGAAAGCCCGTCAAATCGGCGGAGTCGGTCTGGATGTTTACGAAGAAGAAGATGAGTACTTTTTCGAGGACAAGTCCAATGAGATTCTCGAGGATGAAGCATTGGTCCGTCTGATGAGTTTTCCGAATGTGCTGGTGACGTCGCACCAGGCATTTTTCACGGCCGAGGCGATGGAGGCGATTGCGCGCACGACACTTGAGAACCTGGACCGCCTGCGCAAGGGCGAATATCTCGAAAACGAAATTTGCTACCATTGCGGCAAAGAGGGCATCTGCGACCGGGACGTTACGAAGAAAAACTGTTTCTGATTGCATTCCTTTCTTCATAAGTCAAATTAAAAGCGGGGGTCCCTCTACCTGAGGAACCCCGCTTTTTAAGTGAATAGTATCGCGGACTATGCGTTCATGAAACGGGCGATGTCTTCTTCGGAAGTGCCGATTTTCGACAGACCGAACTTGTCGATAATCACCTGCGCGACATTCGGAGACAGGAAGCCCGGATGTGTCGGTCCGAGGTAAATGTTGCGGACGCCCAGTGACAGGAGCGCCAGCAAAACAATGACGGCTTTCTGCTCGTACCACGCAATGTTGAAAACGATCGGGAGCTTATTGATATCATCGAGTCCGAATGCTTCCTGAAGTTTTAGCGCGATGACCACCAGTGAATAGGAGTCGTTGCACTGGCCGGCATCCAAAACGCGCGGAATTCCGCCGATATCGCCAAGTCCAAGCTTGTTGTACCTGTATTTAGCACAGCCCGCCGTGAGAATCACTGTGTCGGAAGGAAGTGCCGCAGCAAAATCCGTGTAGTAGGTGCGCGACTTCATTCTGCCGTCGCAGCCGCCCATTACGAAAAACTTGCGGATCGCTCCGGATTTGACGGCGTCCACTACTTTGTCGGCAAGAGCAATGACCTGATTGTGTGCAAATCCGCCAATGATACTTCCGGTTTCAATCTCTTCCGGAGGCGGAAGTGTCTTTGCCAGTTCGATGATGGAAGAGAAATCCTTCTTTCCGTCAGCGCCGGGGAGTATATGGGTACAGCCGGGATATCCGGTCGAGCCGGTTGTAAAAATACGAGCCCGGACTTCTTCGCTCTTCGGCGGGACGATGCAGTTTGTCGTAAACAGAATCGGCCCGTGAAAAGATTCAAACTCGCCGACTTGTTTCCACCAGGCGTTCCCGTAGTTACCGACAAAATGATCGTAATTCTTAAAAGCCGGATAGTAATGGGCGGGCAGCATTTCGCCGTGCGAATACACATCCACACCGGTACCGGAGGTCTGCTCAAGCAACTGCTCGAGATCGGTAAAATCATGTCCGGAAATGAGGATAGCCGGATTCTTGCGGACGCCGATATTGACTTCGGTAATAACCGGATTGCCGTACCTCCCGGTGTTCGCGCCGTCGAGAAGTGCCATGACTTTGACGCCACACTCACCGGTGCGCAGAACAAGGGATATCAGATCATCAATGGAAAGCGAGCTGTCCAGCGTTTTGGCAAGGGCTTCATACATGAATGCCATGACCTCGGGTGAAAAATCGCCGATGTTGAGCGCATGCTCCGCGTATGCCGCGATTCCTTTGAGTCCGAGGGTTACTGTTACACGCAGCGAACGGATGTCCTCGTCCGGGGTGGACAAAACGCCGACGACAATAGCCTTTTCGAGCATTTCTTCACGTGATCCGACCGTGAAACTTGCCGCGTCCGTGTCAAAAGAAACTCCGTCCGGGCGGCTCAATTCGTCACGCAAGCGAAGTGCACGGATAATCTGTTTTTGGATCGCGTCAGCGTCAAAGTTAGCATTGGTGATGGTCATGAAAAGTCCGCTGAGCACTTGGTGGTTGACCTCGGGGATCGACTTCACATCGACCTTTGAAGCGACGACGATTTGCGCGATTCCTTTCAGTGTGTAAATCAGAAGATCCTGCAAGTTGGCAACATCTTCGGTTTTTCCGCACACGCCGCGGATATCACAGCCTGTGCCGCGAGCGGTCTCCTGACACTGGTTACAAAACATACTCATATTAAATCCTCCATCTGCCGATTCATCGACTATTCCAATTCTTCTCCGCGGACAGATAGTGTGATTACCTGCCTGGGAATTTTTTTACCGCAATTGTTCAGGGCAGAGATGGCCGCACTGGCTATCCCCTGACAGCAAGGTACTTCCATACGTACAATTGTAACGCTTCGGATGTTATTATTCGAGAGAATTTCGGTTAACTTTTCGGTATAGTCTCCGGCGTCCAGCTTGGGGCACCCGATGACGGTGACACGGTTTTTCATGTATTTATCGTGAAAAGCGCCGTGTGCATAGGCAGCGCAGTCTGCGGCAATCAGCAGTTCGGCGCCATCGAGATACGGAGCCCGGACCGGAATCAACTTGAGCTGCACCGGCCATTGCATCAATTCGGAAGGCGAAGGTGTTGCCATGCGAGACGCTGAAGGGGTGGGAACCGGGCATGGCGCGGGACTTAACTCGTCACTTGCTTTAAGTGACTTTGCCTGGGTGCCGGGACATCCGCACGGCAGCGGTTGCGCGGGCTTCACGGGGGCGGTTTTCTCCGCAACGGCGGCCGCGTCAAAGGGAAGTGCCTCGCGTTCTTCAAATGTAATCGCCCCGGTCGGACAGACGGGAAGACAGTTGCCGAGTCCGTCGCAGTAGTCATCCCTCAGCAGCTTCGCTTTGCCGTCTACAAGGCCGATTGCGCCCTCATGACAGGCGCTGACACATAATCCGCAACCGTTGCATTTTTCTTCGTCAATGACTATGATTTGCCTTTTCATATATATTCCTCCTCGTGTTTTGTTGTTTTAACGAGTTCATCATAGTATATTGAGAACAGTTCGTCTGTTGTATTTACAACAAAAAGGAGGCGGCATGGACATTTTAAAAAGCGAGGCGCTTTTCGCTTCAGCAATTTGGAAAAACATCCGGGAGGACGAGCGACTGTCTCTGGTCAACTGCTTCGGCGTTACGGTCCGCAAATATCCCAAAGGCGGCGTGATTATATCCTCAGGCGACGCTGTTAAAAGCATGGGAATTCTTCTTTCCGGAGGCGCCGCAGTTCTTACGGAAAACATTGAGGGGTATCGAAACGTCATTGCTTTTCTGAATCCGGGCGATTTGTTTGCCGAAGTGTTCGCGCTTTCAGGCGAGAAGAGCCCCGTCTCCGTGCACGCCGCATCGGATTCGGAAGCGGCCTTTCTTGATATTGAAAAAGTCACGAGTGTATGCCAATCCTCCTGTGCCTACCACAAGCAATTTGTCTGGAATCTGCTTACGATGATTGCACGTAAAAACGTTGCGCTGAATGAGAAAATCCAGTGTATCGGTCAACGTTCCATCCGCGAAAAAGTATCTGTCTTTCTTTCGATGCGGCAGAAGGAAGCAGGGAAGAATCCGTTTTTCCTCCAAATGAACCGTCAGGAAATGGCTGATTATCTTTGCGTCGACAGAAGTGCGCTATCGCAGATTCTGTCGGTTATGAGCAGGGAAGGGTGGATTGAGTACAACAAAGATTGCTTCCGCCTGAAAAAGCCGGGCGAAAAGAACGACACCGGTTTTTTTGAACCTTGAATTGAGCATTTTCCGGGCGAAAGGCCGACCTGTTTCTCAAGTTTGCTTGCGGCATGATTTGAAGAGTAATAGAATGGTAAAAGAGTCTAATACCTTCCTTATTCTAAATGTTTAGGATTAACAAGGTACTAACGGCCGAAGACGGCGGGGGTGTTTCATGAAGGTACCGGGCTTTTTTAAAGACTTTCATCTTCGCAAAGACAGCGCAGCGAAAGCGAACCCTGAATCGATACCGGAACGTACATCTGAAGGAATTGATATCGAAGAGCCCGCACCTTCAATCGTCAAAGAGCCTGCGTCTACCGCAGCAACAGTTGCGCCGGAAGTGAAAGCTGAAGCGCCTGAAAATCCGGTTGCCGGTCGGGATCCGGACGACATCGAAAGTTTATGGTTTTCACTGCTTGACGATCCGAACAACGAGAAGAATTTGAACCGGCTCATCCGGTTTTGTCAGACACGCAAAGGTCCCGCATCCGTGAATGCCGCATTAGCGGAACTCTCGTTGGAGGAAGGAAGTTACCTCCCGCAATTAATTCTTGCATCGATGGCACTTGAGCGCAAGGAACCGGAGGAGGCCATCAAGCAATACAAGGGTTTGCTGACCGGAGGAAGCGTCGGAGATTATTCCCTGCTTCGCATGTCAGCGGATATGGGCAGGAATGGCTTTCCCGCAGAGATGATCGCAATTGTAGGTCCCTGTTATAACCCTGATAAGCACAATGAATACATCGGCCTCAACCTTCTTCAAGCCTATAAGGAAACAGGCGATATAAATAGCGGAAAAGGTCTTTATGACCGTCTAAAGGCGCTGAACAGAGCCAAAATAGCACCCGGTCTTCAATCGTTTGAGCGCATATTCGCATCCGGCGATGCTAATAAAGCAAAAAAAGAAATTCCGGCTCCGGCACATGTAACGCAGGATAGCCAATCTGCCGGAACCCCTGCCCCTGCCGCTGCCCCGATCCCCGTCTCTCTGCCGCAGGCAGAAAATGCCGCTGACGGAACAGCAGCTTCTGCGCCAGCCGGATTCCCTGCTCGCGCGAAAATGATGCAGATTCCGATCTGGAAAAACAGAATACCGGCGCTCTCTGATCTGCTTCCCAAAACAGAATCCGGCCCTCGTATCGGGTTATATCTTTATGCGGACACCACACCCCGCGACGTGGTCGGTGAAGTAAGCGACACATCCGTTTCTCCGGCGCAGATGGCAACCGCTGTCCCCATGTGCGTTGCCGAGCAGTTGCTTTTCACATCTCCCGTGGTACCGCTCGTGCTTTTTCCCGTATCATTTGAAAAGGGCCCGGATTTGGAAAGTGCCGAACCTGACGTTCAGAGCCTTTTCTCTCTTTGTACGAAGGAGTCACTGGACTTCCTGATCACCGGAACCGTATGCCGAACGCGTGACGGATATATGATTCGCACCTGGCTTATTGATAAGACAAAGAAGACCGCACGAATAATTTCGAAGGACATTCCGTCGGGCGATTTCGGACAGGCACTGTCCGTTCACGTGGAGGAAATGGTCTCGCTTTTCCGCGATAAAAACTATGCATTCGAAGTTAAGAGACTCGGATTCACATACTCCTTTCCATCCGGAGCACTTTATGAGACACAGTTAATCGCACTGGATCGGCTTGCCCGGCGTGCTCTCGTTGACGAAGGCGTCTGCTCCGTCGATATTCTCTGCGCTCCGGAAACATTTCTCGGGACACTTGCATCGCTAACCACAGCTAAACCGCTCAGCCAGAATTACCTGATGATGCTCCTTTCCGGAATGTTATCCGACAAAGACGGGGGCGGGCAGACATACCGGAAATACAAAGACCTTCTTTATGACAGCGCGCACAAAATGCAGTACACTCCCTGTGTAACGACAAGCCGCAAGGAGCTCGATAGAATTCTGAAAGGTTGAATTCAGGCACTGACGTTTCGTATCACCGCGCCACACGGCTCTTTTGCGTGTAGCGCGGTTTTGTTATCTGCGCTCGGCGGACTCGAACTTCTCCCAGAACTCTTCAAAAGTATCCTCAAGGCGGCGGATGACACCGTTTTCAAACAAAAGCACTTTGTTGCAGACGCCGCGAAGCAGAAAAATGTCATGAGATGCAATCAGCAAGGTTCCGTCGTATTGGGTTAGGGTTTCCTCTAGTTTTTCGCGCATTCCGATGTCCAAATGATTTGTCGGTTCATCCATGATGATGAAGTCTTTATTCATCAGGATCGGTTCGATCAGTTTAAGCTTCATCTGCTCACCGAAGGATAATGTGCCGATTTTTCGCTCAAGCATATCCTTTGTAATTCCGATATTCGATAGAAGCGCACGGTCGTTACCGTCCAGTTTTCCGATGGTATCCATCAGATGACGGAGTGTAATTTCCTCGGGAGGGAAGCCTGAGAAGGTTTGCGGCAGAAAAGAGGGTGTGCTGCTTTGGCTGACCCAAAGGGAGCCGGAAGCAGGCGATAATGTCTGAAGAATCATAGAAAGCAGCGTGCTTTTGCCACAGCCGTTCCTACCGAATAATGCACACTTTTCGCCTCTCTGCAGATAGAAGTTACTGTCTTGAAAAAGCATATGGCTGCCAAAAGACATCGACAGGTCTACGGCCTCCAGAATTCGCCGGCCGCGATTCCCGCTCGATGATATCTCGAACCGGACAGCCCTCTGCTCGTATGGCCGCTTCTCGCCGGTTTCGATGAGCCGCTCCAGCCGGTGCGTATCGTTCTTGACCTTCTGATCCATCTTCTTGGCTTTGGCGCGCTTAAATTCCTTCATGCCCATCTTGTTGCCGCTCCGGTCTTTTTTTCGCGACTCGCGGTGCGCTTTTTCAGACCAGGCACGGACGCCGTCAATTTCCTCTTTAATGCGCTTTTGCTCTTTCTTTCCGACCTCATACCGATGAACGCTTTCCTCGAAAAGTGCCTGCTTCTGCCTTTTATATTCTGAGAAGTTCCCCGGGAAAGAGGTTAGTTTATGATTTTCGAGCTCCAGAATCCGATCGACGGTTTGGTCGAGAAAATAGCGGTCGTGAGATACGATGAGTACCGTACCCCGATAATTTCGAATGACATCAATAAGGGCGGAGATTCCCTCATAGTCCAGATTATTCGTCGGTTCATCCAGAAGAAGTACGGTTGCCTCGTGCGACAGGAGAACGGAAAGAGCCAGTTTTGTTTTATCTCCGCCCGAAAGATGATCGAGACGCGAAAAAATATCTTCGTCCAGATTCAGCAAGCGCATGTATTTTTTGAGCGATACAGCGATGCTTCCCTCCGTGATCTCTTCTTTCACGGAGCTATCCAACGGAGGTTGGAGGGGAATAGATGCGGTGATGTTATCCCCGGTCATTTCCTCCTTCACGGAGCCGTCCATGGGAGACTGCCGGAGAACACCAAAAGTAGTGCCGCTTTTACACCGGATAACGCCTTGATCCGGTCGCATGCTGCCTTCGATCAGAGAAAGCAGTGTGCTCTTGCCGGTTCCGTTCGAGCCGACAATGCCGATACGC
>Ga0209373_10003564_pt1 | contig 14254 bp, 12 predicted proteins | sample Higcelweek5metaG_FD_187173 | JGI IMG/M metagenome (GOLD analysis project Ga0209373, IMG submission 187173) | Freshwater pond sediment microbial communities from the University of Edinburgh, under environmental carbon perturbations - High... | ecosystem: Environmental > Aquatic > Freshwater >...
TGAACACGAATGCCAGAGCCAAAGCGAACTTGGGAGAAGCCTTCAGGCTTAGGCTGAGGGTCTTGGTCTGAGTATCACTCTCATTGAGAATGGAAGTAAGAGCGACTATCCCGACCAATGCCGTCAGGATAAGGACCGTGCCTTCCAATTTCATGCTAAGAGCGTCAATGAGCAGGACGAATGAAGCAGCAAGAAGACCGAGCGAATAAAGCTTGTTCTTTTCCTTCTCGCGCGAAATGAGATAGATGGAAACGCTGACGAAAGAAAGTATCAGGATCACCAAGAAGAAAGTTCCGAGCGCTCCGAGCGTCGCTATCGACTCAAAGATAACACCTGTTCCTTGATAGAAGCGCAGCATATAGAAAGCATTGTCATTGAAATACTGAGGCTTATGAAGCGAGAAGTCATAACCATACGTAGCAGGACCGGATCCGAGAATGAACTTGTCTTTGAGGGATGAAATAGCTATGTCCCAAGACAGCTTGTAGTTCAGGCTGGCTTCGGTCGGGAAATTGACTCTTGCGATCTGAACTTCGCCTGTCATCCGGATAATCATGACGGCGACGAAAAGAACCATCGGGAGCCAGGCCCAGCTCATTTTCGGGCGCACTATCTTTGAAAGTATATATATGAGGAACAAAACGACGCCAGAAAACAATCCTATCCAAGGAACAAACCCATAGATACTAAGGAGAAGGACCAGGTCGAAAAACAATGCCGTGAGCAGGAATCCGACAGATGTCTTTTCCATGATTCCCATATTGTCCTTTTCTGACAGCTTCAGAATGGATACGGTGAAAAGTATAAGCAAAGCTGAGAAATAAGCTCCGAGACCGGTTATCGATCCTGAGGTGCTAAGAGGAATGAACTGAGCGAAATGGCCGGAAACCAATGAATCGACTGTTCCTCCAATGAACGGGATCTTGAGGAAAATCAGAGAGGACCAGAAAACCAGGACCGCTCCTCCGCCAACCAATCCGAAAAGAATCGGCCGCAATCTCTTCTGATCGAAATTGCTTATGATCAGATAGTAAAGAATGATAACCCCAGTTATGGACATGAAACCGCGCGATGGATCCCCAAAGGCTCCCCAGAAGCTGTGCCAGCGATCAACTGAAAAGAAGACGGAAAGAAGGCAAGCAGCCCAGAATCCGATAATGGGAATATCCAGCGGCGTGCGCTTGATTATCATCTCTTCCGTGATCACGCCCTTCGCTGCCCAAGAAACCAATGCCAAAAGAAGCCAGAAATAGAAATAGAGCTGCTTTTCGAAAACGATTCCTTGAAAAGACATGCTTGTAAAATAAAGCGGGATGCCGATCGCGATCATGAAGACGCTCAGTCCGATCACCTTATCGAACAAACCAAGGATGAATCTTGAATTGCTCTTCTTCTCCATATCAGGTTTGACATCTTCCCTCCTCTGCTGCATATTCATCAGCCGGGACATTCTGCCTCCATCGGATATGCCTGACGACTCAGCCGGATTTGCATCAACGCCTCCAGTCTTTATTTCGACCTTCATCGCCTCTTCGGAATGTGTTTCCATATTTTTTTGTTTCGTATCTTGACTTAGTTATTTATTGAATACTTAACTATTGCCTATTATAAAAAATTATTCCGATAGACGCAAACATCAATACGGAAATTATACCACATCGAAAGAAACATGCTATCAGCTATACGTCAAGATTCTTGACGCCCTTCGCATGCGTCTGAATGAAGCGGCGTCTCGGCTCGACATCCGCACCCATGAGTACATCGAACATCTTGTCAGCTGCTTCTGCGTCTTCGATCTTGACTTGGATCATCAAGCGGGTTGCAGGATCCATGGTGGTTTCCCAAAGCTGAGTCGGGTTCATTTCTCCCAAGCCTTTATATCGCTGCATGCTGACACCAGCAATCTTTTCTTCAGCCACACCGCCTTCTTCTTCCTGTTCCGGCTTTTCAGAAGAATCGTCTGCCTCTTCTTTCTCCTCTTTGGCTTCGACTTCGACAGTCTTGTTTTTCAATGATTGAGCTTTGAATTTTTCCAGGATCTTCTCCTTCGCCGCGTCGTTATATACATAATGCACTTCCTTGCCTTTCTGGATCCTGTATAGCGGCGGCTGAGCGATGTATATGTGCCCTCCCGTTATGAGCGGTTCGAAATAGCGATAGAAGAAGGTCAGAAGAAGCGTCCTTATGTGCGCTCCGTCGACATCGGCATCCGCCATGATGATGATCTTGTTGTAGCGAAGCCTTGCAATATCGAAACTGTCCCCGATCCCAACTCCGAGGGCGATGATGATCGGCTTCAACGTATCGGATTTCACAACTTTATCAAGAGTAGTTTTTTCCACATTAACCAATTTTCCGCGAAGAGGAAGGATCGCTTGAAATCTCCTGTTCCTTCCTTGTTTGGCTGATCCGCCTGCACTGTCTCCCTCGACAAGATATAGTTCCGATTCCGATGCGTTCCTGGTCGAGCAATCCGCCAATTTTCCAGGAAGAGTCATCCCTTCCAGCGCTCCCTTTCTGATCACCGCGTCCTTGGCAGCGCGAGCTGCAAGGCGAGCTTTGGATGTAAGAGCAACTTTTAAGATAATCGACTTGGCATTATTAGGATGCTTCTCCAGATATTCGGCAAGCGCTTCGGAAGTCACTGATGAAACTATTCCCCTGACTTCTCCGTTTCCGAGTTTCGCTTTGGTCTGACCTTCGAACTGCGGGTTCCTGAGCTTGACGCTGATAACAGCTGTGAGCCCTTCCTGCAGGTCTTCGGCTGTGAAGTTCTCTTCCTTCTCTTTGAGCAATCCCGCCTTTCTCGCATATGCGTTTATGGCGCGCGTAAGCGCCGCGCGGAATCCTGCTTCATGCATTCCCCCTTCCGGAGTGGCGATGTTATTCGCAAAAGAAAAAACGTGTTCCTTATATGAATCGGTATATTGCATCGCGATCTCGACCATCGTCTCATCCACTTCCTTCTTGGCATAAAAAGGCATCTCGTTCTTCACTTCCTTCCCGCGATTCAAAAATTTGATGAATGAAACCAATCCTCCGTCGAAAAGGAATCCGTATGATTTCGCTTTTTCCTCTTCTCTCGTGTCATATATCTTGATGCTGACTCCCTGCGTGAGATATGACTGCTGGCGAAGATAGGCAAGGATTTTTTCCCAAGAATATTTTATTTCAGGAAAAATCGTCGGATCGGCCTGGAAAGTGATCTTGGTTCCGGTCCCTTCCGCTTTTCCGATGACTTTCGGCTCTTTCATCTTCGGCTTGCCTCTTTCGAAATCCATGAAATATACCTTGCCGTCGTTCCAGCGCACTTCAGCCTTCACCCAAACACTCAAAGCATTGACGACTGAGATTCCGACCCCATGAAGCCCTCCGGAAATCTTGTATCCGTTCCCGCCGAATTTTCCTCCGGCATGGAGGACCGTGAGAACCGTTTCCAGGGTCGATTTCTTGGTTTGAGGGTGCTTTTCCACCGGAATACCGCGACCATCATCCTCGATTTCAATCACATTGTCAGGAAGAAGCCTCACTGTGATGTTTTCACAATATCCGGCCATCGCTTCGTCGATGGAATTGTTGACTATTTCCCAAATCAAATGATGGAGACCTTCGAGAGATGTTCCTCCGATATACATTCCCGGACGCTTCCTGACCGGCTCAAGGCCTTCCAGAACCTGGATCGAACTGGCACCGTATTCATTCTTTTTTTTCGTATCTTTTTCAGACATAGGTTTATTTGAGAGTTATTGGATTTTTATCGGATTATTAGGCTCTTGATAGGAAATAGAATTCCACAAGGAATATTCCTCCGGCCACGAGCAGCCCGTCCCACCACACGAGCATGCGAAGACTCTGGAGAACCAGAAGCGCGATGACCAGCACGGAAAGGAATATCCCTTGGCGGAAACTGAGCGCCATATTGCTGGCAACCAGCGGACCTTCCATTTTCCTACTTCTCAGGCGCAATAATATGAGATTGAAAAACAGCGAGAGGAACACGAACAGCGCGGCATAGAAAGCAATCTTCGTCCACGTTCCCTTTTCAGGATCAATATACGCGATTATGTATCCAAGAGCAGCAATAGACAAAAGATTCAGTATTCTGAGTGTCCAAAGATATCCTCTTGGTATCATATTTTTGTTTTCGCGCTAATAAAAACAATTCCTTCTCTTTGAAGAGAGTTTGTTTTTAATTTCCTTGTATTTTTCTTACTTCGTCCATTATACTCCATCTTTTGCGAAATGCAAACATACTGATAAACAAAAATGGCTTTAAAAAGCCATTTTTGTGAAAGGTTGCGCCTTTTGGGCGTTATCTCGGCAAAGCCAATAAATCCGAATTCTTGAATTCCGTCATTCCTCATGCCGATCAAACTCTACCGACTCGGTCGCATTTTTCAAGGAGACCCTGCTATTTCTATTATTCAGTTCCGGATTCTGACTCAGCCTCATCCCAAGCTAACGATAATCCAGTTACGATATTCTTAATATCGAACCCGACTGATTTATTTTGACCCACGGCATTTCCGCCTTCAAAATATTTAGATACTAGCTCCCTGAAATAAAAGGCCTGAAAATCACCCTTGGTCTTAAATCCCAATTTCATATATATTCACCTCCCCTCTCATCTATGTTCATTTCTTTGATTTTTTATTTATATTACATACCAACTCACAGTTTTTGTACATGCTATTGACAACAGTCGTACTGCCTGCTATATTAGCTGTGTCTTTCGGTTTACCATTAACTGAAAGGGTTTTACATCCAAGGGCAACCCTCCGCGAGGAGGGTTGCTTTTTATTCAGGCTTTTCAGATCTATGTTTTAATTCTCTACCCCAAATATCCTCCTCAATGTTTAAAACATCATAATATCCATCTCCCCCAGTCTTCAACTCCCTAGAGGCGTTATTTTTAGATGAGAAGATATAGACCTTTTTCTCTCTGTTTTTCAAATAAGTCACAAGTGCTAAGAAGTCAGAATCACCCGTAAACAAGACAGCTATTCCATATTTTTTCATATAGTGAATAGCGTCAATAGTCATTTCTACATCCATATTTCCCTTTTCTTCGACAGCTTGACCATCATCAGTAACTATTACTATCCGCTTCAATTCTTTTTTTCTAACAACAAAACCCAAACCTTTTTTCAAAAAAGTATAAAACTTGTGCTTACCATTCGTGCTATAATTCCTTGTTCCATCAGCAGGATAGGCCGTGTAATAAAAAACTTTTATTACTGATCCTTTGAATCTTTCCCTGATGAAATTACGCAATTTTTCAAAATCAAACATTTTCCCTTTTACTTTCTGCGCTTGCCAAAGATTCGAAGCATCAATAAAAACATAAATAATTGTCTCATTTTCTGTTTTATTTTTAGTTCGATCGGCCATGTTATTGATTTATTTTTGAAAGATTTAAAATCACCTTACCTTGAAAGTGTACCTCTCCTGGAATGATGACCATTTTTTCATAAGCAGGATTTTCCGGTTTCAAAAATCTTTTCCCTCCATCTGCAATGAATCGTTTTACCGTCACTCCATCATCAGTTCGCGCCAAAACAATATCTCCGCTTTTATACTCCTTGGATTCTTTGATTAACAAACTATTTCCATCATCTATTCCTGCATCAATCATTGAGTCGCCAATGACTTGAATTATAAATACCCTATCCTTAGCTTCGTTTATTTTTTCATTTTCCAGGACCTGCCCATTGATCGGCACCCAACTTAAAGCTTCATTGAAAGATTCAATGTACGGCCCAGCCGCGGAGTAGCCTGCGACTTTTATCAATGGATCTTTTGCTATTTCTTTGTATCCTAGCGGCAGAATCCGGATGCCTCTTGCCTGGCCGTCTTTTCTTTCTATATATCCTCTTTTTTCGAGCACCTCCAGAAAATTTAAGACAGATTGATTTGAAACCAATCCCAATTCCTTGCGAAGATCAGCAAGCGAAGGTGGAAAACCTGATGTTTCAAGAATGTTATAAATCAATTCCAGGACACTTTTTTGTTTTGATGTCAATTTTGTACTCATGTTTCCATTATAATTTGACCATTTGGTCTAGTCAAGTGACTTTATTTAAGCCATTTTTACAAGTTATCCACATATAAATAATTTATTAATAACAAAAAGCGAGACTGAAAAACAGCCTTGTTTTTATAATTATTTTAGCAATTCCTACATCCCAGCGCTCAGCCTAGCAAACTCGAAAAAAGCCAAGCCGAAGAGAATCGCCATAATGAAAGGCGCAGCAAGAGAAACATAATTCCTTCTTCCTGGGTGAAATAATTTGAGAAGCAGCGAATTAGTCACCACTGAAACGGAGCTGAGCGCCATCGCAAGGCCAGCCAGCTCCGGCTTCAGGACCAAGCCTGCAAAAGCGAATGCTCTTGCAGCAATCGGGATGCCAGCCACGTTATAGAAAAGCGCGAAAAACATGTTCTGCCTGATTTTCGCGAATGTTTCCCTGGAAAGTTCAACCGCGGTCGCAACATCATTGAGATCGTTTTTCATAATAATAATTCCTCCGGTTTCCATCGCGACATCCGTTCCGCTTCCCATCGCGATCCCAAGATCCGCCTGAGCCAAAGCGGGCGCGTCATTGATTCCGTCCCCGACCATGGCAACTTTTTTTCCAAAAGCCTGAAGCTTTTTCACTTCATTTGCTTTGTCTCCGGGAAGCACTTCGGCTAAAACTTTTTCAATCCCCGCTTCTTTGGCAATCGCTTGAGCGGTTCGCAAATTATCTCCAGTGATCATATATATCGCGATTCCCATTTTTTTGAGTTTGGCAATCGCAGAGCGTGAAGTTTCGCGAATCATGTCAGCCACCGCGACTGCGCCCAATACCTCCTCGCTTGTCGCAAGCAGCATCACAGTATTTCCTTTTCCTTCCAGCAATTTTATTTTTTCTTCTACTGCCGAAATGCCTATTTTCAAGGTTTCCGAAACAAGCTTCCTGTTGCCGAAGAAATATTTTTCGTTTCCGATTATTCCGGAAACGCCATGTCCAGGAATGGATTCAAAACCGGTGACATCCGAAAGAGGAATCAGTTTTTCCAAAGTATAGCCATAGATCGCTTCCGCCAAAGGATGTTCGGAAAGCTTTTCCAAACTTCCAGCTATGCTCAATATTTCCTTCTCATCCGTCTCCCCGAAACTCACGATCTCAGTCACCCCAGGCTCTCCCTTGGTTATCGTTCCTGTCTTGTCGAAAACTATCGTGCCTATCTTGGAGGCCTGCTCCAGAGGTTCTCCGCCTTTGATGAGTATACCAAGTTCCGCTCCTCTTCCAGTGCCGACCATGAGCGACGTCGGAGTAGCAAGCCCGAGTGCGCAAGGGCACGCTATCACGATGACGGAAACGAAGGCCATGAGCGCGAAAGACAGACTTGCGCCGAAAATGAAATACCAAAGCAGAAAAGCAATGATTGCCGCACTGATGACTGCCGGTACGAACCAAGCGGAAATCCGGTCCGCGAAATTCTGAATCGGCGCTTTCGACCCTTGAGCCTCTTCGACGATCCTTATGATCTGAGCCAAAGTCGTTTCGCTTCCCACGCGCTCAGCAACGAACTCGAAGCTTCCGTTCTTGTTGATCGTTCCGCCAATAACCACGTCTCCGGCATTCTTTTCAATCGGTATGCTTTCTCCGGTAATCATGGATTCATCGATCGAAGACGATCCTTTGGTTATCTTCCCATCAACCGGAATCTTTTCGCCCGGGCGCACTATGATCATTTCATCATGAACAACTTCATCGATCGGAATATCCCTCACCCCTTCTTCCCTTATGACTCTGGCCGTCTTGGCGCGAAGTCCGACCAGCTTCTTGATAGCATCCGTGGTCCTGCCTTTCGCTCTTGCCTCGAGCCATTTTCCAAGCGTCACGAACGCGATCAGGAATGCGGAAGTTTCGAAATACAATCCCGAAATTTTCACATCCGCTCCGCCGATAACCGATCCTGTCTTGAAAAAATATAAGGCTAAATTGAATACGCTATACAGAAAAGCAGTCGAGGTGCCGATCGCCACGAGGCTATCCATATTGAACGTCTTCATCTTGAGACTAGACCACGCGCCGCGATAGAATCCCGCGCCGATCCAGAATTGGATCGGAAGAACGAATATGAAAGAAACGATCCCCATATACGGCATGAGTCCATCCCCGCCCGGAAGACTTCTCCAAAAATCGTGCAGCATGAAATAGAGCATCGGGAGGCTCAGCATCGCGCTCAGGATGAATTTGCGGAACTGATCCGCAATCTCCTTATCTTTTTTCAGCGCTTCGGCTTCGCTATTGCTGCCGTCCGCAATTTCCGCTCCGTATCCGGATTTTTTTATGGCCTCAATGATTTTTTCACTATCGATATTCTCCGCATCGAAAACGACTGCGGCTTTTTCCGAAGACAGGTTCACGCTCACCTTCTCGATTCCGTTCATCTTCTTCACTTCGCGCTCGATCAGGTTGGCGCACGACGCGCAATGCATTCCGGAAATATTCAGATCGATTTTTTTATTCATAAGCTTGCATCCAAAAAATATTGTTTACAAGGTTCCAGCGAAAGCGTTTCATTTTTTGGTTAAGGATTCTTCCTTGATTCAAAAAATACAAAATGACAAGAGGTCTCCTGGCAAAAAATGAAACGCTTTCGCTGGAACCGGCAGAGTTTTATTTTCCAAAACCGATCCTAATCAACCACACTGAACGCTCCCGTATACATCCCCATCGAGCAGCTGAATTTTATCGTTCCAGCTTCCGTCGGCGTGAATTCAATGACATTCTCTCCTTTCGATAAGTGTTTGTTGATATTGAATTTCGGCATGACAAGCGACGCGGCGCAGGAATAAGGTTCCTCGGCTTCAATCACCCATCTGACCGGAATGCCTTTCTTGATCGTGAACTTGGCCGGCGAATATCCAGCCGAGTCCTCCGCCATCTTGACCGCCTGAAACCCGTTTTCAATCGTCACATGAGGATCGACCGAAACGACAGATGAAGGAGCGGGAGCCGCCGTTTTCACAACCGAGCCTCCAGACTTCAATCCGATAAGATTGTATCCGTTGGCAATATTGAAAAGCGCGAAAAATATCACGACCAATCCTACAAACTTGAAAAATTTCCTAGCCGACCCAACGCGAATAGACGAAGCAAGCCCTCCGACGCCAAGAAGCCCAGGAACGGTTCCCAAGGCGAACATTCCCATAATCATAGCCCCGCCCAAAAAACTTCCCGAAGAGACCGCCAGAAGCTGAGCAGCCTGAGTGAATCCACAGGGAAGAAAAAAAGTTAGCGCCCCCGCAAGCACAGAGCTCTTGTGGCTATATTCCCCTTCGTTCTCTTTCATTCCCAATGCGCAACTTATCGGTTTCGGAATAGTCAGTTTGAAACGGTTCATCCTCGGAAAAATCTCGATAAGCTGAAGCCCGAGAAGAAACAGGACCGCTCCGACGGCAATAGTGATCACTCCGAGGATAAGGCTCGAAAATTCCAAAACGGAACCGAGCGCGCCAAGGATACCTCCCAGCAAAGCAAACCCGATAATCCTTCCCAGGTTGAAATATAGATGCGGGCGGAATCTCTGGATGCCGGTTGCCTCAGGATGCTTTTCGGAATAACGAGCCGATATTCCCAGGACCAATCCGCCGACCAGCGCCATGCAGGTCGAGACTCCGGCTGTGAGACCCACCAAGAAAACAACGCCCAAGCTTTTGGAATCTCCGGCCAGCGCCGCAAAATTCAAATTTCCGAATCCGAAACTTTTCGCGATGAAATAAATCCCAAGAAGAGCCAGCAGCGCCAACCCGAGATCCCGATAGTCGCTCGGATTCTTGCTGATCAATCCTTCCCCGTCTTCTTTCCCTATCGAATATCCGGTTTTTCGAATGACACTCTCTATCTCATTCCTATCAGGCTCTTTGGAATCATATGATATCTCAACGATGCCTTTCTTGTGATCTGCTTTCGATTTATCGACTCCAGGCACTTTGCCAAGCTCATCTTCGAGAATAATCTCGCAGGACTTGCAGCGCATGCCGGAAACATAAATAGTATTCTTATTATTCATAATTTTTTATTTCTCAAAAGGAAATATTTAATAGATCCCGATTAATATAGAAGCTATGATGTTTCATTTTTTGGTTAAGGATCCTTCAAAAATTCAAAAAATATAAATTGACGGAGGTCTCCTATGCAAAAAATGAAACATCATAGCTTCTATCTATCTCACTTAGCCATTTTATTAAGCTTCACGATTTCCTCGATCATCTGTTCCTTCCTCTCCTCATTCGTTCCTCGCATAGCATGCATGAAACAGCTGCCGAGATGGCGCTTCATGAGCGTGTCATTGGCGCTTCTGAGCAGCCCCATAACCGCCAAATTCTGTTGCATCACATCGACGCAATATTCCCCATCATCAACCATCTTGATGACGTGCCCCAAATGAGTCTGCGCTTTCTTGAGCGCAATTATTATTTTCTTGTTCTCTTCCATTTCACATTGATTACTTCTTATCATCATACCTACCCCCTAGGTATTATTATAAAGAGCATGACCCACTTGTCAAATAAAAAACCGCCTTTCTTAAAAGGGCGGTTTTTCAGGCGACTATCACTCCTCCTCCCAGCACCTCATCTCCTGCATAGAACACCGCATATTGGCCTGGAGTAACGGCCTTTTGCGGAACTTCGAATGAGACATGCATTTTCGATTCATCGGCTGCATCATATCCAATGGAGCATGCGACAGCCTCGTGACGATATCTGATTTTCACTTTCAATTCACCGTTTTCGAAAGCCGCTTCTTTTGCTGACTCGGAAATCCATGAAACATTCCCGACAAGCATATTCTTCGAATAGATGTCTTTTTCCGTTCCAACGATAAGATTATTGTTTTCTTTGTCGAATCCCACAGCATATAACGGCTCGCGATTATCATTCTTTATTCCCGAATATTCAATTCCTTTCCTCTGACCGATCGTATAGCCGATAAGGCCGCTATGTTTGCCAACGATTTTTCCATCTCCATCAACTACTGATCCGGAAGAGAAATATTCAGACTCCAAATGCCGCGCGAGAAAGTCTTTGTAATTCTTATCCCGAATAAAGCAAACCTCCTGGCTCTCTTTTTTGTTCTCGAAATCCATGCCGTTTCGTTTCGCGATCTCCATCACATCTTTTTTGAGCATGCCTCCGACCGGAAACATGACATGCGACAACTGCTCCTGATTCAGGCGATGCAAGAAGTAGCTCTGATCTTTGGTCATATCGTCTCCGGCAAAAAGATGAAATATTCCGGATTCATCCTTTTCGACTTTGACATAATGGCCGGTCGCGACATGATCAAACCCGGCGTTCCTGGCAAACTCCAGGAACCATCCGAATTTGATGAATTTGTTGCAGCCAACGCATGGATTGGGAGTCCTGAGATTGCCATATTCTTCGATGAATTCGTCCACGACGATTTTCTTGAACACATCCCGAACATCAACCACCCTGAAAGGAATATTGAGCCTATCCGCCACTTCGCGAGCTTTCTTCTCTGCCACATCATCTTCGGACTCACACCAAAGCTTCATGAAGAATCCCTCCACTTCGAAACCCTGCTCTTTCAAAAGAAGAGCCGAAACGGAAGAATCAACTCCTCCTGACATGCCGATTGCGATTTTTTTCTTCATATATTTGATATTATAGTCATTCCCAGGATTTATCAAATAAAAAACGGGAGGGGGTTCGTTTGAACCCTCCTCCCGTTTGGAAATTCAGCGCTAATTGTAGCGCCTGGTGCACCCAACGAAACATTTGCCGCTACTGGATCCACAAATAATGCACGACGGCTTTTGCTCCATGCGGATCCTGTTCGCGCATGCCGGACATTCCTGACTGAAAACCATTCCACAATGGAAACATAAAACCTTTCGACTTTCATGAACAACGGATGTATCAGTATACTCAGACATTGCTTCCTCCTAGCATTGCATTTTCTTGTTTTTGAAAATACACCAGTCCGCATGGGGACGATCGACCGGCATGCGGCAATGCTGGCACCTTTGCTCGCGTTCGACCGGCGGCAGGATGTTTTTCGTATCGCTGCCAACCGGCAATAATGGTCCTTCAGAACAATATCCGCTTCCGATAGGGTCAGGACAGCCGCTCATAGAATCCTCCCGAACCAAACAGCCGCTTGAAATCATCAATTGTCAAAGAACGGGCTATGTCTCAATCAAGAACAGCTTTTCAAATTCCTTCTTCTTCAGAAATCCGAAGAGCTATCTTCAATAAAAAGACCACCCTCGGCGAGGGTGGTCTTGGCATTTCCTAAGTTTCTCTTTTCTCTAAAATGAAATGCTTAAAGCCATCCTCGATCGAGGGTTATTATTGCGATTATTATTCTGTTGAATGGCTGCTTTCATAAGGCTATTTAATCAAATGCTTGGAAAAATGTCAACAGGGATATTTCGGTATCTTTTTCGACACCTCGCGGCCTGATTTTTTCCATGAAGCAAGGCTTGGGAATTTCTCATAATCGATAGTCGATATCTTCTCATATAGTTTTCCGGCCTTCGCAATGCGGGAATAATAGACCAGAAATTTCGGCTTTTCCCTCCATGAAACCGCTTCTGCGATATCATAAAGATCAGAAACGACTTCATCCATATTTTTTTCATATGCTTCAAAAGTCGACACCTCGAAAATGACTTTGATATCCCCTTCCCGGTTTCCGGCGATTATATCAGCCTCGATATATTTTCTTCCGGCCTGACTCCCTCTTTGCACATATTTCCCAAGTTCGATAAGCTTCAACGGATATTCGTATTTGTCGATAAGTTCGATGAAAAGCACTGATTTTATGTATCCTTCTTCCTGAAGTCTCAGATCTTCCTCAATCAAAGTTTCTGGTCGGCCCAACGCTCCGTCTCGCATGACGGAAACTTTGGGAACCAATACCGGCTTTCCCGAAGAATATCTTTTTTCCGCCTCATCGAAAATCAATGATCCGGCTGAAACAGGAACTTCTTGCAGGCTCATGAAATCGATTATCTCGTCCGTTTTTTTCTTCATGAGCGTTTCGAATCTCTCAGCTGACAATATCACCGCCCCCGGAACGCCCCTTTCTGTGATGGTGTAATAGACTTTCGGATCTTTTATTTCCTTCATGATAGCGAATATCTTCTTCCTGGCTGAAGAGACCGGAAGAGTGTTTGATGTTTTCATAAACCGCTTTTGCAAAAAATTATAAGTACATTATAGCGTACTTTATGCATAAATCAAGGCTTTTCTAAAGCAAAAAAATTTAACTTTTCTTTATCTAAATTTTATCTGGTCCCATGCTATAATGAAGTGTACGCAATAATGCACAACTAAAATAAACCTCCTATGCAAACAAAAACGAGCTATGCCATCAAGGATAACGACCTCATTTCGAGCGATTCCGAAATGGAAGAATACGTCATCCGCGTGAAAGACCTCCCTGACAATGAGAAACCCCGCGAAAAACTAATGAAATACGGTCCGGATGCCCTTACTTCCGTCGAACTCCTTGCGATTCTCCTGGGAGTCGGGACCAAGAAAGAAGAAGTCCTTGCCATGGCAAACAGGATATTCAGCGAGTATGGCGAAAAAGCTATCGCCTTCCAGAAAGATCCGTTGGCCCTTCAGGAAGGTTTCGATCTACCGCTCACGAAAGCTTGCCAGATCGTCGCCTCTTTCGAACTCGGAAGGCGTTTCTTCCAAAAATCACGCATCGGGCAAGTCACCATAAGAACCTCCCGACAAGCATTCGAATATTTGAAGGATATGGGCGATCTTCCCAAGGAACATCTGCGAGGGGTATATCTCAACAGCCACTATAAAGTGATCCATGATGAGGTGATTTCGGTCGGAAGCCTCACTGCCAATATCGTCCATCCCCGCGAAGTCTTCCGTCCGGCCATCGAAAGGAACGCTGCAGCCATCCTTATCGCTCACAACCACCCGTCCGGCTCGACCAAACCGACGCAATCAGACATCATCGTCACGAAACAGCTCGCGGAAGCCGGAAAAATACTAGGCATCGAGCTCCTCGACCATGTCGTCATCGGAAAAAAGAAATTCTTCTCCATCCCGATCGAAAGAGGATAGCAAAAAAGCCGGCATTTGCCGGCTTCCGAGATAACAGGATATACTATAAGCGAAGAGCCTTCAGAAAGGAGTTGCGAAAAATTGGGACCCACCTGGAATATCAGGGGAAAAATTATTTTTTTCCGTTACTTTTTT
>Ga0209373_10003568_pt1 | contig 14245 bp, 12 predicted proteins | sample Higcelweek5metaG_FD_187173 | JGI IMG/M metagenome (GOLD analysis project Ga0209373, IMG submission 187173) | Freshwater pond sediment microbial communities from the University of Edinburgh, under environmental carbon perturbations - High... | ecosystem: Environmental > Aquatic > Freshwater >...
ATATTATTCTATGAATCAAGAAACAGCTGATATACTTAATTTGGCTAAAAAAAATAATCAAAGAATAATATCAGTAGGTACCACATCAACTAGAACTTTAGAAACAATAATGAGCAAATATAATTGCTTTAAAGAATGTAGTGGTTATACAGATATATTTATATATCCAGGTTTTGAGTTTAAAGCGATAGATGCTTTAATAACTAATTTTCATTTACCTAAATCAACTTTAATAATGTTAATTAGTGCTCTAGCTGGTAAAGAAAAAATAATGAACGCTTATGAAGAAGCTGTAAAAGAAAAATATAGATTCTTTTCATTTGGAGACTCTATGTTAATTATCAAAAAGTAGTAGTAATACTGCTTTTTAAATTGACAAAAAAGTTAAGTTTACATATAATAAGCAATAAATGGAGATGTTAAAATGAGTGAGCATTATAAAAAAATTATAGAAGATTATATTATTGAAAATATAAATCATTGCAATGACTATTCTTTTGAAATTTTTTGTAAAATGGTAGATGATTTTTTATGTAATGTAAATAAAAAAAAATTAAAATTAAATTATAGCAAGGAATACTCTATAGATGAAATATTTGAACTTGCTAATGATATTTTTAATGAGCTGGGTTTGATTGAATTAATTAATTCTGAACCGATTGAATATAGTTTGGTAAAAAAAGATGACACAGAAATGGCAAATAGATATAAGGAAATAGGGATTTGTAGGACAACAAGCAAATTTTCTAAAAACGAAAAAAATATTATTATTTTTTTAGACGGAACATTATCTGACGTGTATGAAATAGTTCACGAAACTATACATGCGATAATGTGTGATTATAGTATAATTAAAGAACAAAGTTTGCTAGAAGTTTTACCATATCTCTCAGAATTATATTTATCGGATTATTTGCAAAAAAACGGTGTTGAAGAAAGTTATATTAATACAAAAATAAGGAAAGAATATATAGAAAAGTATTTGCCAAATGCATCTTGGGAAGCAATTTATCTAACTCAAGTTTTAGAGGAAGGTAAAATCAATAATTTTTACAAAATTGATGAATTAGTAATTTCTTTTGCTCAAGAATTAATAGATAAAAAAAATTTATATATACATCAAACAGAAAAGTATTTATTTGGAATGATGTTTGCAAGTTATATTCACCAAAATATCGATATAAGTAAATTTATTGAACTATGTACTAAAATAAAAAATATGGATTTTAAAGAATTTTTCGAATTTATTAATCTTAGTAATGCAGAAGGAAAAATAGATGAAAGTGGATATCAAAAAATATTTAAAAGCTATGAAAGGGACTATATGCATGAATAAAGTTATTGTTATTACAGGTCCAACAGCTGTTGGAAAAACAAAACTTAGTATAGAATTATCAAAGTATTATAATGGTGAAGTTATAAATGCAGATTCAACACAAATATTTAAGGATTTAGATATAGCAACCGCTAAAATAACTAACAAAGAAAAAGAAGATATAATACATCATTTAATAGATATTAAAAATATAGAAGAAGAATATACAGTTTTTGATTACCAAAAAGATTCTAGAAAAAAAATAGATTATTTATTTAAAAACAATAAAACTCCTATTATGGTAGGAGGAACAGGACTTTATATAAAAGCAGCATTATATGATTATAAATTTGAAACAGAAGAACAAAAATTTAATTATGATAACTATACAGATTTAGAATTATATGATGAGTGGATAAAAATTAATCCTAATACAAATATACATAAAAACAATAGAAAAAGAATAGAAAGAGCTTTATCTTACTATAAAATAAATAAAGAATTTTTAGAAGATCAAATAAAAACAGATGAATTGTTATACGATGTTATATTTATTGGATTAACTTCTCCTAGAGAAATATTATATGAAAAAATAAATACAAGAGTAGATATAATGATTAAAGATGGACTTTTAGAAGAAGCTAGAAAAATATATGATACAAATATAAGAAGCAGAGCTGTTATGACACCAATAGGTTATAAAGAATTGTTTGATTATTTTGATAATAAAACTTCTTTAGAAGAATCTATAAATTTAATAAAACAAAGAAGTAGAAATTATGCTAAAAAACAATATACTTGGTTTAATAATCAAATGGACATTAAATGGTTTAATACAAACTATGAAGATTTTAATAAAACAGTAGAAGAAATAATAAAATATATAAATGCCAATTAATTATTGCATTTATTAAATAAATATATTATACTTATAATAGTTTTAAAAGACTGTGAAGAAGAGTAGTAATAAATAATTTATATATTAGAGAAGAAGTGGTTGGTGAAAACTTCATATAAAATTTATGAACTTACTTTGGAGTTTAAATATGAAAAATATTTACGTTTATCGCGTTAAGATTTAAGATGCATAAAGTATTATGAATTAAGGTGGTACCGCGGGGAAACTCGTCCTTAAACTTAGTACTTTTTTTGTGTATAAGGAGGATTTATGGAAAGTTTAAAATTATTTTTAATAGCATTTATATCTATTTATTTACTATATTTATTTTTTGTAATATTAAGTAAAAAAAGAGTATCAAAATTTAATAATAATTCATATGTATTATTTTTAAAAAACGTATATAAAGTTAATACAGATAAAATTAGCAACAAGGTACTAGCTAATATAGTAGCATTATCTAATTCACTAATATTATCTTTAACACTAGTTACTGTAGATGGAATAAAAGAATTTTATTTAAAATTTATATTAACAGTTATAATCATAATACCTTTACAATTATTAATATATTATGTAATAGGTAAAATACTAAAAAGAAAGAGTGGTTCAAATGTATAATCATATAGAAATAGAAAAAAAATGGCAAAAATTTTGGGAAGAAAATAATACTTTTAAAACAGATATATGGGATTTTAGTAAACCAAAATATTATGCATTAGATATGTTTCCTTATCCATCAGGAGTAGGACTACATGCAGGACATCCAGAAGGTTATACTGCAACAGATGCAGTTTCAAGAATGAAAAGAATGCAAGGATTTAATGTATTACATCCTATGGGATTTGATTCATTTGGATTACCAGCAGAACAATATGCTATTAAAACAGGTAATCATCCAGATCAATTTACTAAAGATAACATTAAAACTTTTACAGAACAATTAAAAATGTTAGGTTTTACTTATGATTGGGATAAATCAGTATCAACTTGCGATCCTAAATTTTATAAATGGACACAATGGATATTTAAACAATTATATTTAGATGGTTTAGCTAAAAAAGTTGACATGCCAGTAAACTGGTGTGAAGAACTTGGTACTGTACTAGCTAATGATGAAATAATTGATGGTAAAAGTGAACGTGGTGGATATCCTGTAATTAGAAAAAACATGAAACAATGGGTTATAGATATTCCAGCTTATGCAGAAAAATTATTACAAGGTTTAGAAGAAATAGATTGGCCTGAATCTACAAAAGAAATACAAAGAAATTGGATTGGTAAATCTATAGGAGCTATAGTAAACTTTAAAATAGAGCAAACTCCTTTAGAATTCAGTGTTTTTACTACAAGATGTGATACATTATTTGGAGCAACTTACTGTGTTTTAGCTCCAGAACATGAATTAGTAAAACAAATAACTACTGAAGAACAATTATCTAAAGTAGAAGAATATATTAAATTTTGTTCAACTAAATCAGAATTAGAAAGAACAGAACTTAGTAAAGAAAAAACTGGAGTATTTACAGGTTCATATGCTATAAATCCAGTTAATAATAAATTAATACCTATTTGGATAGCTGATTATGTTTTAGCTACGTATGGAACAGGAGCTATAATGGCAGTTCCGGCTCATGATGAGAGAGATTATGAATTTGCTAAAAAATTTAATTTAGATATAATTCAAGTTTTAGAAGAAGAAACAGGTATTAAAGCTGAAAATGAATTTAATAAAAAAAGTATAATAGCAATTATATATGATGAAGAAGAAGAGAAATATTTAACAATAAATTGGGGAAATAAAGGCGGAAGAATATTTATTGGTGGAACTATTGAAGAAAATGAAAATCCAATAGATTGTGCTTATAGAGAAATAAAAGAAGAAACTGGTTATACTGATGTAGAATGTATTTCAGAATCTTTTAAAATAAAACATCATTATTATGCTCATAACAAAGATAAGTATTTTGGTATTGAATGTACTGGTTTCTTATTTAAATTGAAAAGCAAAGAAAGAATTGAACAAAATTTAGAACATGATGAAATATTTGATATAGAATGGGTTAATAAAGAAATAGTAGAAAAAGAAATAGTAGAACCTTTACATAAAAAAATGGTTGATTATTTAATAGAAAATAAAGCTATGGTTGATGATGGAACTCATATTAATTCAGAATTTTTAAATGACTTAAATAAACAAGATGCTATTGATAAAATGATAACTTATTTAGAAGAAAAAAAGATAGGATCTAAAAAAATAAATTATCGTTTAAGAGAATGGATATTTGCTCGTCAAAGATATTGGGGAGAACCAATTCCAGTAGCTACTTTTGAAGATGGAACTAGTAGAGCATTAGAAGATTCTAGTTTACCATTAGTTCTTCCAAAATTAGAAAATTATAGTCCTAGTAAAACAGGAGAATCTCCTTTAGCTCGCGCTACTTCTTGGGTTAATATAGAAATAGATTCTAAAAAGGCTGAATTGGAAACATCAACAATGCCTGGATCAGCTGGATCTAGTTGGTATTTCTTAAGATATATTGATGCACATAATGATTCAGAATTTGCAAACTATGAATTATTAAAACATTGGTTACCAGTTGATTTATATGTAGGTGGTCCAGAACATGCTGTTGGACATTTGCTATATTCTAGAATGTGGAATAATTACTTATATGATAAAGGATTAGTTCCTGTTAAAGAACCATTTAAAAAATTAGTTCACCAAGGAATGATATTAGGAAGTAACAATATGAAAATGGGAAAAAGATATCCTGAATTTTCAGTTAATCCTACTGATGTAGTTAAAAAACATGGAGCTGATACACTTCGTTTATATGAAATGTTTATGGGACCTTTAGAATCTGATAAACCATGGAGTGAAACAGGTGTTGAGGGATCTAGAAGATTCTTAGATAGAGTTTGGAGACTTTATACAGTTGAAAATAAAATTAGTGAAAAAGCTAATCCATCACTAGATAAAGTATATAATCAAACAGTTAAAAAAGTAACTCAAGATTATGAAAATTTAAACTTTAATACAGCTATTAGTCAAATGATGATTTTTATAAATGCAGTTTATAAAGAAGAAATATTCCCTTTAGAATATGCTATAAACTTTATAAAATTATTAAACCCTATAGCTCCTTATATAACAGAAGAGTTATGGTCAGTTATAATGAATCAAACTTCTTCTTTATCTTATACTTCTTGGCCAACATATGATGAGTCTAAAATGATTGATGAAACATATGAAATGGTAGTTCAAGTTAATGGTAAAGTAAGAGGTAAAATAGAAGTAGATTCTAATACTTCTGCTGAAGATATGGAAAAATTAGCATTAACAATAGATAATGTTAAAAATAATATTGAAAACAAAGAAATTGTAAAAATAATTACAATACCTAAAAAAATGGTAAATATAGTTGTTAAATAAAGGCTTTTAAAAGCCTTTTCTTATTAATATAAAATATGGTATAATATTGGTCTAATAGGAGGTTATTATGAGACTAAGAAATATAAAAGAAGCTGAAACAAAAATATATGAATCTCCATATATAATAGAAGATTATAAAAATTATAAAGGTAAATTTAATGAGTTATTTAATAATAACAATCCTATACACTTAGAAATAGGAATGGGTAAAGGAAATTTCATTATAAACAATGCTATAAATAATCCTGATATTAATTATATTGGAGTAGAAAAATATGCTAGTGTAATGATAAGAGCTTTAGAAAAATTAGAAGATAAAAAAATAGATAATTTAAAATTAATATGTTTTGATGCTTCAACTATTGAAGAAGTTTTTGATAAAGAAATTGAAACATTATATTTAAACTTTTCTGATCCATGGCCTAAAACAAGACATGAAAAAAGAAGATTAACAAGTGATACATTTTTAAAAAAATATACATCTATATTTAAAAATAAAAATCATATAATAATGAAAACTGATAATAGAAAACTATTTGAATATTCAGTTATTTCATTTAATGAAGGAAAATATAATATTGTAGATTTATCATTAAATTTATATGAAGATAATCCGTTAAATAATATTCCAACAGAATATGAAATTAAATTTAGTAGTAAAGGATTTCCTATATATAAAATAGAAGTAACTAAGTAGACAGTTATTTACAAGGAAAATCAACAAATTCAATAAATTACTTTTTATTTAAATATTTATTTGATATAATCATAGTAAGAGTGGTGTAAGATGAAAAAAATAGTAATATTATTATTATGCCTTTTGATGACAGGGTGTAGCGCTGTAAGAATAGATACAAACAGTGTAGACAATATAATAGGAGTTATTCTTTCAAAAGAAAATAATTTATATAATAGAATTGGTAAAGGATATAAGTACTATATTCCAAAAGGAGTAACTTATATAGATACTAATGAATTAAATGATAAATTATATTCTAATGGAATATATTATTACTTATATATTGATACAGTAGGATACTTTTATAAAACAAATATTAGCTATACAGAAGATGGAAGTGCATATTATTCAAAAAATCTAAAATATGCTTCAACAGGATATTTAGATATTAAAAAAGATAATGAAAAATATCATATTACATTTGTTTACAACTATTCTAAAATAGAAGCTTTAGTGGATGAAGAAAATATTAATGAAGTAATACTTAATGCATCATACATATTATCAACAGTTAAATTTAACGATAATATAGTTGGATTAAGTCTAAATGAAGAGTATTTAGCTAATACTGAAGAAGTATATTCGCTATTTGAAAGTAAAAAAACAGCAGAACATTTCTTACAATATATTGATGAAGAAAGTGAAAAATAGAGGTGAAAATAATGGGATTATTTGATAAAGTTAAAAATTTATTTACTGAAGAAATTGAAGAAGAAAAAGTAGTTAAAAGAGAAGTTAGACACGTAGAAATACCTACTCCTAGAAAAGAAGAAGTAGTGGAAATTAAAGCTCCGGTAGTTCAACCAGCTCCTGTTAAAGAAGAAAAATTTGTCTTCTTTGATGATAAAGACTTTGATGATTTAGAAAAAAAAGAAATAAAAGTTCCAGTTAAAAAAGAAGAAGTAAAAACAGCTTACAAAGGAACTAAACCATATACTAAACCAGTGGAAGAAAAGAAAATATTTAAACCTTCTTTAATTATTTCTCCAATATATGGTGTTTTAGATAAAAACTATAAAAAAGATGATATTGTATCTAGACCTACTAAACCTAAATCTTCATACTATAAAGAAACATCAAAACTAACTATAGATGATGTTAGAAATATAGCATTTTCTACTTTAGAAGATGATTTAAAACAAGATTTAATTGATAATGATTATATTATTAGCAAAAGAGAAGTAGTAGAAGATGATTTGAATATGTTTAGTGATGTAGAAGATACAATCTATGATGATTTTGAATCAGAAAGAGAAACTGTTAATTTAGAACAATCTAGTCGAGTAAGAAAAAATGAAATGTTATTTGATGAAGATATGGATGAAGAAACAGAATTTCTAGCTAAAAAACTAGCTGAACAAAGAAAAAAATTAGAAGAAATAAGTTCTATTATAAGTGATACAGATGATGAACCTAAACTTACAAGAAGTAAAAAAGAAGAATTACCTGTTAAAAAAGTAAGCAGAAAACTAACACTAGATGAAGTATTAGAAAAAGCTGAAAAAAAAATAGAAGAAGAATCTGAAAATATCACAGATGAAGAAATATTAGAACAAATTGTAGAAGAAATAATAGAAGATGAACCTACTACAAAAAAAGCACCTTTAAATCAAATAGATCAAGCATTTGAAGATGCATTTGAAGACATTGATTCAGCAATGAGTGAATCAGTACAAACAGAAGATGAAGACATGGATGAAAGTGAATTATTTAATTTAATTGATTCAATGTATGAAAAAAAGGAAGATGAAGAATGATAGACGTTAATTTGCTATTTGCAATATTATTATATATACTAGGTATAATACTATTATTAATATTAATAGTATTAGCTATTAAAGCTATACAAACTTTAACTAAAATAGATAAAGTAGTAGACGATGTTACAGAAAAATCTAGTAAATTAGATGGAATGTTTAATTTAGTTGATACTACAACTGATGCTTTAAGTTCAGTTGGAGCTAGTATAGTAGGATCTATAGTAAATTTTATTAGCTCTCTAACAAACAAAAAATCAAAAGGAGATGATAAAAATGAGTAAAAAAAGTGGATTAGGTAAATTATTTGCAGGTGTTGCTATAGGAACTGGATTAGGATTATTATTTGCACCTAAAACAGGAGAAGAAACAAGAAAAGATTTAAAAAACAAATTAGATGATATGCTAAATAAAGTAAAAGACATGGATTCTAAAGAAGTAAAAGAAACTATAGAAACAAAAATAGCAGAAATAAAAAAAGAATTAGAAGAATTGAATAAAGAAAAAGTGATGGATTTAGCTAAACAAAAAGCAAAATTGATTCAATCAAAAACAGAAGAATTAGTTGATTATGCAATTAAAAAAGGTACACCAGTACTAGAAAAATCAGCTACTAACATAAGAAATAAAGCTATAGAAGTTACAAAAGACGTTTTAAAAAAACTAGAAGAAAAGTAGAATTAATTCTATTTTTTTTGTTCTAATATATATTACAAATTTAAAAAATACGCTGTTGACAATATAATATTAATGGTGTATAAAAGATATTAATCAAAAGGAGATGGAATAGTGGCTAAAAATTTAGTAATAGTGGAATCACCCGCTAAAGTAAAAACAATAGAAAAATACTTAGGAACTGATTATGTAGTTACTGCATCTAAAGGACACATTAGAGATTTGTCTACAAAAGGTAAATATGGTTTAGGAGTAGATACAGAAGATAACTTTAAACCAAATTATGTAATAATAAAAGGTAAGAAAAAAGATGTTGAATCTTTAAAAAAAGAAGTTAAAAAAGCAGACTTTGTTTATCTAGCAACCGATCCCGACCGTGAAGGGGAAGCTATAAGTTTTCATTTATTTGATGAATTAGGATTAAAAGAAGAAAATTATGATAGAATAGTTTTTAATGAAATAACAAAAACAGCTGTAATTGAAGCTATAGAAAAACCTAGAAAAATAGATTTAAATTTAGTTAATTCACAAGAAACTAGAAGAATACTAGATAGAATTATTGGGTTTAGATTATCAAAATTAATTCAAAATAAAACAGATGGTTCATCAGCTGGTAGAGTTCAATCAGTAGCTCTTAAACTAATAGTTGATAAAGAAAGAGAAATAGCTGCATTTATTACAGAAGAATACTGGAGTATAAAAGGTATATTTAGTGATTTTGAAGCTGAGTTGTTTGAATACAAAGATTCTAAAATAGAATTAAAAAATGAGTTAGAAACAAATAAAATAATGGATAAATTAAGTAATTCATTCAAAATAGAAGATGTAACTAAAAAAGGAAGAACATCTGCAGCACCAATGCCTTTTATAACAAGTACTTTACAACAAGTAGCATCATCTAAATTAGGAATGAGTGCTAAAAAAACTATGTCTATAGCTCAAAAATTATATGAAGGAGTTGAACTAACTGATGAAACAGTAGGTTTAATTTCATATATGAGAACAGATTCAGTAAGATTATCAGATGAATTTGTAGGAGCTACATATAATTATATAGAAACAAAATACGGTAAAGAATATATTGGAACTGTAAGAAAAGGTAAAAATAGTGAACATGTTCAAGATGGACATGAAGCTATAAGACCTACTAGTATAGATAGAGATCCTCTTAGTGTTAAAGCATTTTTAACACCAGATGAATATAAATTATATAGATTAATATATTATAGAGCATTAGCTAGTTTGATGTCTTCTGTTAAAACAGATAATACAACTGTAATATTTGATAATAATGATTACAAATTTAAAGCTACGGGTCAAATTATAACTTTTGATGGTTATTTAAAAGTATATGCTGATTATGAAGATAAAAATGAATCTATATTACCTCCATTTGATACTTATAAATCAAATATGGTAGTAGCTAACGAAATAGAAAAAGAACAACACTTTACTCAACCTCCAGCTCGTTATAATGAAGGTAAATTAATTAAAACATTAGATGAACTTGGAATTGGTAGACCTAGTACTTATGCTAAAATAGTTAGTAATATCAAAGATAGAGGTTATGTTGATTTAGTTGATAAAAGATTTATTCCTACTGATATAGGAATAGAAGTAACAGATAAATTACAAGTTTATTTTAACCATATTATTAATGTTGAATATACAGCTAATATGGAAGATGAATTAGATAAAATAGCTGATGGTAATATTATATGGTATGAAACCTTACAAAAATTTTATAAAGAATTTGAACCTTCTCTAAAAGAAGCTTTAGATAATATGGAAAAGAAAGAACTAGTTAAAACTGGTGAAGATTGTCCAGAATGTGGAAGTGCTTTAGTTATTAGAAAAGGTAGATATGGAGAATTTACAGCTTGTAGTAATTTCCCTGCTTGTAAATATATTAAACAAGGAGAAATGAAATCTAAAGAAGTATGTGATTGTCCAAACTGCGAAGGTAAAATTGTAGAGAAAAAATCAAAAAGAGGTAAAATATTTTATGGATGCAACAGCTATCCAAAATGTAAGACAGCTTATTGGGATTTGCCAACTGGAGAAAAATGCCCAGAATGTGGTAATATGTTAACAATAAAAAAAGATAAAATAAAATGTAGTACTTGTGAATTTGAAAAAGAAAAAGAAGTGTAACTTATAAAAAAAGTTACATTTTTTTTTATAGTATGTTATAATTGTATTAATAATAATAGTATGACTATTATATACTTTTGAGGAGTGTTTTATGAAAAAAGGTTTTACATTAATAGAATTGCTAGCTGTAATAATTTTAATAGCTATTGTTACTCTAATAACTGTACCTATGGTATTTGCATACATAAATAATAGTAAAAAAGAAGCTTTTGAATCAGGAGTTCAAAATGTTTTTGATGCAGTTAATGCTTATATTTCATCAAACGAAGATTTTAAACAATTGGAAGTAACTGATTCAGTTTTAAATTTAAAAAACTCTAATTATATAAGTGGTTTAATTTATTTAAGTGAAGATGGAAATCTAGTAGCTGAAAATGTTAGTGATGGAACTCTTTGTGCTAGTGGAACTAAAAATGATTTAACCGTATCAGTTGCAAATGATACTGATTTACCATGTAGCGGTCTAGATGATACACCGCCAGATTTAAATCTTAGAGTTAATGGAAGAACTACTTCATCTTTAATAATAGTAGCTGCAGGTTTAGATAGACAAAGCGGAATACTAGGTTATAGTTATAGCATAGATCAAAAAACTTGGACAGAAATAGATGATAATCCAATTATTACAATAAACGGATTAAACAAAGGTGAAGAAGTAACTGTATATGTAAAAGCATATAATACTAATTATGATGGAACTAATGAATCAACTACTTCTTATATAGAAGCTATAACAGCTACTACTTTAGAAGTTGATGTTATTGATTTTGAAATAACAACTAATGAATCAAATACAGTTAAAACTCTAACTATTATTTATCCTAGTGGAGACTATACATATTCATATTCAATAAATGATGGAGAATTTATTAATACAAATGATATAAAAACAAGTTTAGTTATTAAAACAAATGAAAAAATAACAGCTCGAATTACATTTGGAGAAGGGTTAACTAGTGATAAATCTATATCAATAGAAGGAATAGATAATTATGGACCAGTAGCTCATATAGAATATAATTCAACATGGGAAACAAGTAAAACAATAGCTGTCATTGTAGATGAAGAAACAACAGGATTACAAACAAAATCTTATTCATTTGATGGTGGTAAAACTTGGCAAACTAGTAATACAAGAATATATGCTACTAATGGAACTGTTACTGATAAAATAAAAGTAAGAGATAAATTAGGTAACATTACAAGTTTATTTAAAGTTTGTGTAGATGGAATTTGTTCTAATGAAACAAACACTATAACTATTAATTATATTGATAAAGAAGCACCTGTTTGTACTTTAAAATCAACAAATCAAACTATTGGTTCTGGAGGATGGTTTTCAGCAGTTCCAGTGAATATAGATTTTGATAAATTATTTGATGTATCAAAATACTGTACAAATGGAACAGACTGTGAAGTTAAATCTCCAGGTAGTGGAATTAAAACTTCAAATATAGATACAAAAACAATATCTACTGCAACAGTAAACACATTAATAACTGGAACAATAACTGATAATATGGGTAATGTTGGAACATGTACATTAGCTGTAAAAGTTGATGGGACATCACCTACTATAGTTGCTAAAGCAGCTACTTCTTCAATAGCTAATGGATTAAATTCAACAATTATTAGTTATTTTAATACAACATTTGGAGTATCAGGAGGAAGTACTACTTGTAGTTTAAATGGTAAAACAATTACTAATACTAATGAATTACCTCTTGGAATAAATACAGTTAATTGTACAGCAACAAGTAATGCTGGACTTACTGCAAGTGCATCAACTACATTTAAACATTACTATTCAGGTAATGCAGCTTGTGCAAATGGAAGAACATTATCGGGTGGAAACTGTGTTTATTATTATTCAAACAATCAAGGAGTATGTGGATGTGCATCTTGGAATACTTATTGCTCATCATATAGTCAATATTGTACATCATATAATCAAGTATGTACTGGACAAGTTTGTACAGCTCAAGCATGCTCAGCATATAAGAGTTGTCAAACAGCAGCTTGCGGATCACATGCAGCTGGATGTAAGAGTTGTCAAAAAAATGACGGAAGTGGACGCTATGTAACTATAACAAGTTGTAGTTATTGTGGAACTCAATACTACTATAATACTTGTGCTAATGCGGCTTGTGGATGTGCTAGTTATACTTGTACAGCAGCTTCTTGCGTATCTTATGCAAATGGATCTTGTGCATCTTATGCAAATGGTTCTTGTGCATCATGGGCTAACAGTTCTTGTGCATCAGCAAATAGTTGTACTGTAACAGAAAATGGAAACTTATATTATACTTGTCCAAGTACTGGAATTAATTCAGCAACTGGGGCAACTATAACAGCAACATCTTCTGGAGCAACATGTACATTCTAAATAATAAGGAGGAAATATGAATAATATAATAAAAATATTGATAGTATTGCTTACAATTTTTATATTTACAACATGCTTTTTTGGATATAATTTGTTTATAAAAAAAGAATCAAAAACTACTTCATATACTTGTGTTAAAGAATTAGAATCTAAAGATCAAGGTTTTAATCTTGAACTAAGCTATACAATGATTGTTAATAAAGATGGAAGTATAGCCTCAGGGCTTAATACTACAAGTTATATATATTTAGATAAACAAGTATATAAAACATCAAAAGAATATTATGAAAAAAATCCAAGTGATACTGATAAATATGAATTTGATGACAAAATAAATACAATAAAAGTATCAAGCAATGATACAAATATTAAATTAAAAGATGATAAAGGTAATATAAATGAAATTTGGTATAAAACATACTTGAATAATTATATAAGTTTAGGGTATACTTGTAAGTAGAAAGATATAGGAGAATATTTATGAAAAAAGGTTTTACTTTAATGGAACTACTAGCTGTAATAATTTTATTAGCTGTAATAACGCTTATAACAGTGCCGATGATATTTGCATATATAAATGATAGCAAACAAAAAGCTTTTGAATCAGGTGTTCAAAATGTTTTTGATGCAGTTAATACTTATATTTCAAGCAATGAAAACTTTAAACAAATAAGTATAACAGATCCTAAATTAAATTTAAAAAATGAAAATTATACAAGTGGTATAATATATTTAAATTCAGAAGGAACTCTAACAGCAGAAAATATTAGTGATGGAAAATATTGTGCTAGTGGAGAAAAAAGTGACTTATCTGTAACAAATGCTAATGATACTTCACTTCCTTGTAGTGGACTTGATAATACACCACCAGAATTAGAATTATAT
>Ga0209373_10003570_pt1 | contig 14243 bp, 11 predicted proteins | sample Higcelweek5metaG_FD_187173 | JGI IMG/M metagenome (GOLD analysis project Ga0209373, IMG submission 187173) | Freshwater pond sediment microbial communities from the University of Edinburgh, under environmental carbon perturbations - High... | ecosystem: Environmental > Aquatic > Freshwater >...
TTGGGAATCGATTTGTTTCAACATAAACAACTCATTGTGCCGAGACTTAAATTGGTTGCCGTGGTAACAATTGTAGCTGCACTTATCGAAACATTGCTGATACTTACTTCGGTTTATTCAGTTGCCCCATTTTCGCGCATGCTAAATTTTCAATTTATTGTTCCAATTTGGATACTGGCTTTATGGGTAAACTTCAGCGTCAGGGTTATCTCGTACCTTGTGTTTACACGGGGCAAGCATCTCATTAATGCGCTTTTAGGAATTATTTTCGCTATTCTGATTTTCAGATCGGGGCACCGTTTTGGGCTTATCGAACTGAACCATGGCATTTATAGTCTCATTATTGTTGCATTGGCCTGGGGCATTTTTGTTCCGTTTATCTATATATATGCAAACCGATTATTCCCAGTTATAAAAAAATAACAAACGATATGGATATCAATTTTACCTTTTCAGATACAATAGCCGGTTATGTAACCGATTTCAACTTAAGTGAACAAACGTTTAAATTAAAAACCTCGGATAGCAGAGAGTTCAAGGCTTATCTGGCTGACACGTGTTATGCACGTTATGTACGCAACCTGAATGAAGGTTATCAGGACGCGACCGGCGATATCAATAAATTATTGGCCTTGCCCCGTCAAATGGTTTTCGCTTATGGAACATTTTATCCTGGAAGCGATTCGTCGGAACGGGTTTTTCAGGCACAATGGCTGGTTTTTCCCGGTAAAGGTCCCGGAATTTACAGACACGAAGAACCCGATTGGTGGATTAACCAAATCGATTCAATTGGCCATAGTTATCTGAACTGGCAATTCAACCATCCACAAGATGCCATAGATTACGATAAATATCGCACAATGCTTCATCTTGGTGGAGCTAAAAAAGGCGACTACCTGCAAGAAACAGACACAATTTCGCGCCTCGTTTTTGGTTTTGCTTCTGCATATCTCCTAACCGGGAAAGATGAATTCCTTGAAGGTGCAGAAAAAGGGACTGAATACTTGCGCGATCACATGCGCTTTTACGACATTGATGAAGACATAGTTTACTGGTACCACGGTTTAAAGGTCGAAGGCGACAAGGAGACAAAACTTCTTACTTCGGAATTTGGCGACGATTACGACTCAATTCCAATGTACGAGCAAATTTATGCTCTGGCTGGTCCAACTCAGACTATGCGCATTACCGGCGATCCTAAAATCATGTCCGACATAGACAAAACTCTTTCACTGTTCGAAAAATTCTATAAGGACAATGAAAATGAAGGTTACTTTTCTCATATCGACCCAATTACTTTAGATCCTCGGGCCGATTCGCTGCAACACAACAGAGCCCGCAAAAACTGGAACTCGGTTGGCGATCATGCTCCTGCTTACCTGATAAACCTTTATCTGACAACCGGCGATCCAAAGCATGCAGAATTTCTGGAATATACCTTCGATACGATCACAAAATACTTTCAGGATTACGAAAACAGCCCGTTTGTTCAGGAAAAATTCTTTGAAGACTGGAGTAAAGATCAAAGCTGGGGATGGCAACAAAACCGCGCCGTGGTTGGCCACAACTTAAAAATAGCCTGGAACCTGATGCGTATGCAATCGCTGAAACCAAAGCAGGAATACATCGATTTTGCCCGTAAAATTGCTGAACTGATGCCTGAATATGGCTGCGACCGTCAGCGTGGTGGTTGGTACGATGTGGTTGAACGTATCCAAAAACCCGATGGCATTCATCACGAATTTGTATGGCACGACCGTAAAGCATGGTGGCAACAGGAACAGGCAATTTTGGCCTATCTGATTATGCACGGCATACTGAAAGATGACCAGTACAACAAATACGCTCGCGAAGTATCGGCATTCTACAATGCTTTCTTCCTCGATAACGACGATGGCGGGGTTTATTTCAACACGCTTGCCAATGGTCTTCCTTACCTTTTGGGCAACGAACGTTTCAAGGGAAGTCACTCCATGAGCGGTTACCACAGTATGGAACTTTGCTATTTGTCGGCAACCTACATTAACCTGATGATTTCCAAACAGCCTCTTTTCCTGTACTTCAAACCCCTACCTAACGGATTTAAAGACAACATACTAAGAGTATCGCCCGACATTCTTCCTCCAAATAGTGTATTCATTGAAGAGTGTTTTATCGACGATAAACCTTACGCTGATTTCGACGCAGAAAATCTGACTGTTCAACTGCCAAAAACAGATAAACAGGTAAGAGTGAAAGTGAAAATTTCGCCCAAAACATGGTTAGATTAAACAAAACTAAAAATTGAATTCGATTTAAAATTATACTAATGAATGTAAATATTAAGACAGACGGAAACATTGTAATCATATCTATTGAAGGGAGTATCGACAGTAAAACAGCTGGCGACCTTCAGTCTCAAATCATGGAAAAAGTATCCGAAACGAACAATGTTCTGTTAGATCTTACAAAAGTTGATTATGTGTCGAGTGCCGGGTTAAGAGTTTTGTTGATGATTTACCGACAAATAAAATCGAAAAACGGCAAAGTGATATTAGTTGGTGTTTCGGAAGAAATTAGAGATGTTATGTCGATGACTGGTTTTATCAATTTCTTCGAAATAGCTGATAATATTGACAATGCACTTAAAATATTTTAACTGCCATGGCCGATTTCGATACCCGCATTGATTATTACCCAACGCATGAGCTTGATGGAATAAAATTTCGGCGCGGCCATGTTTTGCCATTTGGTGCGACAATGGTTCCCAATGGCGTAAATTTCTCGATATATTCAAGCGCAGCAACTTCTTGCACGTTGGTTTTATTCGAAAAAAATGCCGAAGAACCTTTTGCCGAAATACCTTTTCCTAAGGAATTTATGATTGGAAATGTTTATTCCATGATTGTTTTCGATCTCGATTTTGAAAACCTGGAATACGGATACCGAATGAATGGACCTTTCGATGCGGTAGCCGGACATCGTTTCGACAAAACAAAAATTCTATCCGATCCTTATGCAAAAGCTATTGGAGGACGTGATGTTTGGCTGGGACCTCCCAACTGGGATAAATTATACCCATTCCGCTCAAGGCTTGTATTTGAAGATTTTGATTGGGAAGGTGATAAACCCCTTGAAACCCCTACCGAAGATCTGATTATCTACGAAATGCACGTCAGGAGTTTTACAAATCATCCCTCTTCGGGCGTAAAATTTAAAGGCACATTTACCGGTTTAAAAGAAAAAATACCATATCTGCTTGAATTGGGCATTAACTGTGTTGAACTGATGCCAATATTCGAGTTCGACGAGTACGAACACAGTAAAAAGGATGCTGAAACAGGCGAATTGCTTGTCAATTACTGGGGTTACAGTACCCTGAACTTCTTTGCGCCAAAATCGGGATACGCAGCAACAGGAAAATATGGAATGCAGGTTGATGAGTTGAAAACCCTTATCAAAGAGCTTCATAGAAACGGTATAGAGGTTTTGCTTGATGTTGTTTTTAACCATACTGCCGAAGGCGATCACCGCGGACCAACCATTTCGTTCAAAGGAATTGATAATAAAACCTATTACATGCTAACTCCCGGTGGTTATTATTACAACTTCTCGGGAACAGGTAATACGCTGAATTGCAATCATCCGGTTGTAAGGAACATGGTTCTCGATTGCCTTAGGTATTGGGCTTCGGAATATCACATTGATGGTTTCCGTTTTGATTTAGCCGCAATTTTAGGTCGTGCACAGGATGGCAGTCCGCTCAGTAATCCGCCACTTCTCGAAACGCTGGCCTATGATCCGGTATTGGCAAAATGCAAACTCATTGCCGAAGCCTGGGACGCCGGAGGGTTGTATCAGGTTGGATCGTTCCCTTTTTATGGCAGATGGGCTGAATGGAATGGAAAATATCGCGACACAATACGTAGATTTCTGAAAGGCGACGAGGGCATCGTTGGCGATTTATCTCAACGAATTCAGGGATCGCCTGACATGTACCATGCTCGCGGTGCTACAGCCGGAGTTAATTTTATAACCTGCCACGACGGTTTCACGTTGTATGATATGGTTTCGTATAACCAGAAACACAATGAATCGAATGGCGAAAATAACAAGGATGGCAACAACGATAACTACAGTTGGAATTGTGGCATTGAAGGTGAAACCAATGATGTTCAAATTAATGAGTTGCGGCATCGTCAAATAAAAAATGCGCTGTCAATTCTGATGGTTAGTCAGGGCGTGCCAATGATTTTGATGGGTGACGAAATGGGGCGAACACAATTTGGCAACAACAACACCTACTGCCACGACAATAACCTAAACTGGCTCGATTGGGAATTGATTGAGAAGAATGCCGATATTTATAATTTCGCCAAACACATAGTCAATTTAAGGCGCAACCACCCAGTATTCCGAAACAAAGAACATTTCAGAAATAGCGATTTTATGGATTCGGGATTCCCGGATATCTCTTTTCATGGAACAACGCCCTGGCACCCCGATTGGTCGGCCTCAAGTCGGGTTTTTGCCTTCATGTTAGATGGGAACCACGCTAAAAATGGCAACATCGAAGACGATACTGTTTATGTTGCCATGAACATGTACTGGGATGCACTTCCTTTTGAACTACCACTTCTACCTCAAGGAAAAAAATGGCATGTTTCAGTGAATACTTCAATGCCGTCGCCGTTTGATTTTCACCCGGTTTCAAAAGAACCTAAAATTGAGCAACAACACAATTTAATCGTAGGAGCACGATCAACAATTATATTAATTGGGAAGTAATAATAAAATAAAAAAGACAAAAATATGAGCACTTTATCTGTAAAAACAGACATTTCAAACAATGCCGCAATTATAACTTTAGAAGGAAATTTAGATTCTTCTACAGCACCACAATTTCACGAAGCTGTGCAGAAAGTTATTCCTCAAAACCCACAAGAGCTGGTTTTGGATGTAGAAAAACTTGATTTTATGGCATCGGCAGGTTTAAGGGTAATCATTTTTGCAAAGCAGAAATTAGGTTCTACAGCTAAACTAATTTTAGTGAAGCCTCAAGATCAGTTGATTGAGACACTAAAAATGACAGGTTTACTATTCAGCGTTACTCTTGTCGATCATTATCCTGAATAAAATGGAAGCAAGCACAAAATCGCAAAAGTTCAGCGCCAATTTAGATTCGCTGGGTCATATTCGAGAATTTATAACAGACTCGGCAAAGTTGGCCGGATTGGATAAAAGCAAAACGTACAAACTATGCCTTGCTGTAGATGAAATTGCAACAAACATAATAAATTACGGATACCTCAGGTCAGGTATCGAGAATGGCATTATCGATATCACGATCCAGATTACAAAAGATCAATTAATTGCAATACTCGAAGATACAGCAACACCATTCAATCCTTTTGATAGAAAAATGCCTAACGAGGAAGAGTTGAAAAAGCCCCTTGAAGAACGACAAATTGGAGGATTGGGAATAATGCTTGCCAAAGAAAATGTTGATGAGTTTAACTATCTTTTTCAAAACGGTAAGAATCTAAATATTTTCAGCATCAACCTTTAACTAAATTGCATACAGTGTTTAAACAATTATAAACTGACCACGACCATGTTGGAGAAGCTATCAATTAAGAGGAAAATATTGCTGCTTATTTTTATTGTAATCACGTTAACGGTGTCATGTTACACAATGTTAAGTATTTACATCACCGAAAGGACTGAAAAAGAAGGTATTGATTACTTGTTATATACTGTTGCTTTTGGAGCAAAAAATATTGTTGGCGATGATTATCACGATTTAATTGTTGATTCAACATCAATTACAGCTGAAGAGTACACTGTTAAGTCAGAAGCATTATCTACATTTGAAAAGCAAACCAATGTCAAAGAGATATATTCTTATGTAATTTTCAATGGGGAGTTGCGCTGGACATCGGGAAGCTTATCTAAAGATTCGTTTTTTAGTAAATATGAAGGAGACTCAACAATAATTCAAAATGTCTACTTCAAACCATTCATTGAAAATAGACCACTTACATTTAGCTACAAAGACTCTTATGGCTCAGTAAGATCAGCTTTTATTCCCTTCACAACAAAAAATGGTAATAAATATATTATTGCTGTTGATTATTCCACCGAAAACATACAAAAGATACAATCGGTAACAATCTTGATTTATGTGGGGGCAGGTTTATTTTTATTAATTGTAGCTTTTTTCATAGCCTATATTCCTATAAATCAAATATCGAAACCATTAAAAAGATTGGTAAAGTACACCAACGAAATGTTAAACAACGACTTTCATTTGCCCGAGAACAGTTTACAAAGCCTTTATAGTTTTTCAAATAAATCGAAAGATGAAATTGGCAAGCTTTCGGAGGCATTTCTTACAATGCAATTTTCACTATCACAATATATTATCGATTTACGAAATACGACAATTGCAAAAGAAAGTATCGAAGGACAACTAAAAATTGCCAGTGCAATACAACTTGGCATGATCCCAAAAAATTACCCAACATTTCCTGATCGAACAGAATTCGATATTTGTGGATATATGAGCCCCGCAAAGGAAGTTGGAGGAGATTTGTTCAACTATTTTATGGTCGACGATGATCATTTGGCCTTCACTATTGGCGATGTATCCGACAAAGGAATTCCCGCTGCACTATTTATGGCCATGACAAATACACTTATTAAAGCAATAACATTAAGCGGGCTAACTCCGGCTGATGTATTGTATAAAGCTAATAATGAACTTTGTAAAGAGAACGAACAATGCATGTTTGTTACGCTATTTCTTGGAATACTCAATATCAGAACCGGCGAAGTTGAATATGCAAACGCAGGTCACAACCCGTTTATCTTAGTGCAAAACGACAATGTTGTTGAGTATCGGAAAATGTCGCCAGGTATAGTCTTAGCAGCCTTTAGCGATGTGCAATTCACCAACGAACATTTCATACTTAAGCCAAATGAGACAATATTTATGTACACCGACGGCGTAACCGAAGCAATGAACCGAGAGCATAAACTATTTGGAGAAGAAAGATTAATCGATTTAATTAAAAGGGAAGAAAATATTGATATTCCTAATCTGCTTAAAGAAACCAACAAGGGAGTCGCTGATTTTGTTAACGGCAATGAGCAATCAGACGACATTACAATCTTAGCATTACGATATCTATCCTAATTTAAGAAAAGAAATTAACTCGCATATAATTGACCTTTTATCTTTAATTAAAACCATAAAACTATGATCACTAATGAAATTGGATTAAATGCAGGTAAAATTTGGAACACACTTTTTGATGAAGGTGAGCAACCGGTAAAAGACCTGATTAAGAAACTAAAAATGACTAGTCCCGATTTTTTTATGGCAGTTGGCTGGCTAGCTCGTGAAGGAAAAATATTTCATTTTGAAAAAGATGGAGTATTGACAATTTGCCTCAAAGATTGAAAGCTTTAATACAAATGTTTAATTTGCCCTGATAAGTATCTTTAGTTTTGAAGATACTTTTCTTGTTTTTACTAATTTGATATTTAGGTTCTTTTGAAAATGGGCATTGCTGAAGAAGTTGAAATAAGGATTATATTCGCTTAAATAAAATTGAAAGTGTAATGATTCATTCAAAATTAGAAAATAGCGAAAAAGAAATACTTCATATCGCAAACATCACAAAATCGTACCCTTCGGGAACAGCCTCCCGAAAAGTTCTCGATAACCTTTCGCTTGTGGTAAAAAGAGGCGAAACCTTTGCCATTGTTGGCCCATCGGGATCGGGAAAAACCACGCTGCTGAATATTATTGGCACGCTCGACAAAGCCGATTCGGGCGAAGCCCTGTTTGAAGAAATTGACCTGACAAAAATGGATTACAGCAAGTTACCGGAATTCAGAAACCAAAAAATTGGAATGGTTTTTCAGCTTCACCACCTGCTGCCACAATGCACGCTTTGGGAGAATGTACTTGTACCAACACTTCCCCTCAAAAATGATAATGGCAAAGCCGAACAACGAGCCGAAACGTTGCTGAAACGTACAGGTATTTGGGAACAAAGGTTTCAGAAGCCTGCCGAACTTTCGGGTGGCGAATGTCAGCGGGCAGCCGTGGTACGTGCGCTAATCAACAGTCCATCGTTGATTCTGGCCGACGAGCCAACCGGAGCACTCGACCACGACAACGCACTTAATCTGATCGACCTGTTGCTCGAACTAAACAAGGAGCAAGGCACTGCACTTATTGTGGTTACGCACTCTTTAGAACTTGCCTCGAAAATGGATAAAGTGTACAAACTAACCGACGGCAAACTATTGTTGCAATAGTGAAAATATGCCTTTAATAAATTAATAATGACCTATTTCAACTACATCATACAATCTTTCCGACACTATCTTAAAGCAAATCTTTGGGTAGCAATTGGGGTGGCTATTACAACGGCAGTACTTACAGGTGCCCTCATTGTTGGCGACTCAATGATTTACAGCCTTGAGCAATCGGCACACCTGCGATTAGGAAAGATTACCCATGCCGTTACTGCCGGCGATAGGTTCTTTACCACCAATTTGTCGCAAAAGCTCAACGAGCAAGGAATTCCAAATTCGGCAGCAATGAAGCTTGAGGCAACCGCTTCATCAGAAGGGGGCCAGCTAAAGTTGAACAACGTAAACATTTGGGGTGTCGATAGCAACTTCGGAAAGTTGACAACATCGACAATAACCGATAGTGCAGAAGGCGTTTCAATCAGCACAAACCTTGCTACGCGCCTCAACCTTTCTGTTGGTGATGAACTAATTCTGCGGATAAAAAAAGCGAACCTGATTCCGGCTAACGCGCCCTTTGTTTCCGACGAAAAACAAACTATAACCCACCGCACAACTGTAAGCAAAATATTAACAAATAATGAATTGGGGCGGTTAAGCCTTCAAAATACACAAACAGCACCCTTCAATATTTTCATCAATATTGCTGAATTGAACCAGCTAGTTGAGCTCGAGAACAGAGCCAATGTTTTGCTCCTTTCAACTGCTGAAAACAGAGGCCAGATTGAATTGGCTATTCGCACTGCATTTACCCTCGAAGATGCCGGACTTTCGGTTGGTGAAGCGGCTATGGCCGACCAGTGGGAATTGCGTTCAACCCGCGTTTTCATCGACGATGTGGTGACTAAAGCCATTGAAAATACCGGACTTCAGCATAATTCAATCTTCACCTATTTTGCCAATAGTTTCAGCGCAATGGGCAACGAAACGCCCTATTCATTTGTCTCAACATTGGAAGATGACCGGATGAACGAAGCCGATATGGTAATTAACAGCTGGATGGCTTCCGATTTGAATGTGAGAGAGGGCGACTCGTTATCAATGAGCTATTTCACCATTGGCCCACTGAGGGAACTGACCGAAGAGACTAAAAAATTCAGGGTGAAAAAAGTTGCCGAGATCGAGGGCTACTTTGCCGATCGTAGCCTGATGCCTCAAATTCCGGGGCTTTCGGATGCTGAAAATTGCCGCGACTGGCAAACCGGCGTGCCAATCAACCTGAAATCGATACGCGACAAAGACGAAAAATACTGGTACAATTACAAAGGTTTGCCCAAAGCTTTTATTCCACTTGCAACTGCCCAAAAACTCTGGAAAAACAGCTACGGTTCGGTCACAGCTTTCCGATTTAACCGCAACGATGTTTCGAAAGAGGAACTTACACAAATTCTTCGCGAGCAAATTGACCCGTTTGAGCTCGATTTCAAACTTCAAAATGTAAAAGAAGACGGACTTGCCGCGGCCAAAAATGGCACCGACTTTAGTTCTCTTTTCCTGGGACTAAGCTTTTTCATTATTGCTGCTGCACTGGTTCTTTCCTCGTTATTGTTCCGCCTGAACCTCGAAAAACGCACTTCCGAAATTGGGACACTCTCGGCATTGGGCTTCACAAACAAAACCATCAGCAACATTTTTCTTGCTGAAGGTTTGGCAGTAGCAATTGTCGGCGGAATTGTCGGTCTGGCGTTGGCTTTTGTTTACAACGAACTGATTTTTTTGGCGCTTAACCAAGTTTGGAACGACATTGTGCGAACAGAAGTCCTTGTGAGCCGATACAAAATTTCGACATTGATGATTGGATTGGTTATCAGCATTTTGGTCTCGACAACAACAATCTGGTTCTCGCTTCAGAAAGCAATGACACGAAGCTCTGCCCAACTTCAACGCGCGCAAAAACAGAAAACCCCAAAATGGAAAAAAGCGGCAGAACAGTTGCTGATGTTCTTCCTTTTCAGCGTTTCGCTTGTAATCATTGTTATGCAAGTTGTTAAAAGCAATGCAATTCACCCGAACTTGTTTTTTGTGGCCGGTGGTTTTCTGTTGATTGCTTTCCTGCTAGCTTTCGACCTCTATCTTTCAAAAGAAAAAACAGACAAAATAGCGCCTCTTACAACATCGAAACTTGTTGTGGCAAACATGCGCCAGAGCCGTTCGCGAAGCCTGGTTATTGTTGTTTTGCTGGCCATTACTACCTTCATAGTTGTTGCCACGGGAATGTACCGCCAAGATATGTTTGGCAACGCGCGCGACAAAAAGAGTGGTACTGGCGGGTTCCTTTTTGTAGCCGAATCGACAATGCCTTTGCTGAATAACCTCAACGACCAAAAATTCAGAAAAGAACAAGGTTTTGCAGAAGAATTTTCAGCCGTTCAATTTTTTGTTGCCGATGGCGACGATGCCAGTTGCCTGAACCTGAACCGCATTTCAAATCCGCGGGTTTTGGGCGTTGACGCTTCACTACTTGAAGGAAGGTTTTCGTTCCAAACTTTTGCTGATGATCAGACAGCTGCTGACGAATGGAAACTGCTACAAAAGAATCAGGATGGTTGCATTGCTGCAATAGCCGATCAAACAGTAATTCAATGGAGCTTAGGAAAAAAAGTTGGCGACACGCTGACCTATCAGAATTTGCATGGCGAACAGGTGAAACTGCTGCTGGTTGCCGGGCTGAAGTCGTCGGTTTTCCAGGGAAATATTCTGATAGACAATCAACAGTTTCTTCGGAATTTCAGCTCATCGGGCGGATCGAAATTTTTCCTGATCGACGGCGAAACTTCTCGTCAACAAGCCATTGCCGAAGATCTGGAGCTTCAATTTCGCGATCTGGGACTTGAAATAACACCAGCGGCACAACGATTAGCCGAATTCAAAAGCATTGAAAACACTTACCTGAGTATTTTCCTCATTCTTGGCGCATTGGGATTACTGATTGGAACCATTGGTTTGGCCGTAATTATGGAGCGCACCTTGCTTGAACGAAAAGCCGAATTTTCGCTGCTCTCGTCGCTTGGTTACAGCCGAGGGTTAATAGGGAAATTGGTTACTTCGGAATACCTGATCCTGCTAATTTCTGGAATCCTGATCGGTTTCATTACCGCAATTATTTCGGTATTCCCCGCCATATCATCTTCATTGAATGACGTTTCGCCTTGGTTTGTATTGTTGCTTATGTTAGTTGTAATTGTAAACGGAACGTTATGGATTTTGCTTCTGACACGGTTTCAACTCAATAAATTGAACCTTGCAAAGGAATTGAGGAATGAATAACCTAATTTCCGCCACAAAGAATTAATTCATATAATTTTATTAATGAGATACCTATTAGCTATTTTTTCCATCATGCTACTTCTTTCAAGTGGTTTTGCGCAGGAAAAAAGGGAACATTTCAAGGGCGGGATGATGCTCCATTCCGGGTTCATCAGCAATAAACTTGAAAACCCTGAAATTAAGGGGGTTTGCACCGGCATTGGTGGGAAAATTGTTTTTCCTGTATTGAAGCATTTCAGGATTGGGACCGAAGGGTATGTTTCAACTTATAATTATACCAACTCAGAGGGTTTCTATAAACTTGGCTGGGGCGGATTGTTGGCTGAATATCAATTCCTGAACAAACGGTTAACGCCTGTTGCTGGTGTTACAATAGGTGGCGGGAGAATCAGGGATTTGTATCCACTTGCTGGAAACTTTTCAGATAATGATGCCGATGTAGCCATTTATAAGGTTTACAGCACCATGATTATTGCGCCACAGGTAAGTTTGGAATACAAACTCACTTCGCATATCAACCTGGCTGCCAAGGTCGATTATCTTTTCTATCCGGCAATTGATTATCCAAATTACATTGCCCGCGGACCACGATTGTATATTGGCGTTTTGTTTAGTAGGTAATGCAATAGAATCTTCGCTTCTCGATTAGGAATATGACCACAATAGGAACATTAGGAAACAATAGTTGATCCTCCTTGGTTGAGTGCCCGCGATTTCAAATAACTCACACGATGCAATCATGCGGGATCAGTGGTGCCTTTTTCGGCACAAACAGTTACAGGTTACCAACGATGAACCTCTCGTAACACAAACCAAGCAAATGTAAGTTTATACCTAGTTTGTATTCCCAATTTCTTCTTAATAAGGGTTTTACTCTTTATTCCTGCATCATTCCACTATTTAGTATAAAAATAATCTATAAAATAAATGAAATTATTGTTTATTTATCATCTCATTTTTTACATTTGCAATGTTTTTATGTGTTAAATATAATAAAAGACATTGATCTATTAATTTATTTCAGACTTTAGGCTAGTTGGTAATTCATTAATAGATAATTACAGGTTTAAATCATAAAAACAACGAAATTTCTCACTTTTTAACATTAATTTCAATAAATTATGATTAAAAGAAAAACAATTTTTTTGATGTGGGTAGGGCTATTGGCTATGCTCACAAGTTACTCACAAACAAAGGTTCTCCCCAAATTTTGGGAACGCATTGAGGTAGGAACCAACCTTATACATATGGCCGACAGCCTTACCCTGCAACCAAGTAACCTGATGGTAAAGTATTATTATGGAAAAAACCATGATAATGCTTTCAGGATAAACCTATTTGTAAACAATGTAGAATTTTCATCTGTTTACAATGGCAGATACCATATTCAACTGGGGCATGTTTGGTACTATAACTACAAACCTAAGATAAGCCTCTATTTTGCTACCGATTTAGAGTACATTAATTACAGTAGTAGTGATTATTATTACAGAGATGATAATTACATATACCATGCAAATAATTTGCATGCGTATTTAACGGGAGGAATCAAATATCAGTTTTATAAAAACTTCAGTCTTGAGCTCGAAACAGCTCTTAAGATAAGTTCAGTAAATACTTTTGCAAATCATCAGCTCACAGACAATATGCCTGGAGAATTTAAAACAAACTATGTCTTATTTAATTACAAACCAATCAATTACTTAACATTTAATTACAAATTTCAATTATGAAAAGATTAATATTTTTATTATTTCTAAGTACTCTAGCCATAGAGTCTTTTTGTCAGTTATATGAAATTAGTGCTGGCAGTACTGTTTTGTGCCCTTCTAATCCAGCAGTAGATGTGTTTGTTTTAAGTAAGCAAAATACAGATGGATCTTACAGTACAGTTTCAGGAGCCGGAAAATGGGTTGTAACAAATGGTACGATCATAACAGGTGATGCTAATAATTTATCTTCTATTGGGATTAGTTGGATTGATGGATTTGATAAAGGAAAAGTTGTTGCTTATAATAGCTCGGGAGGAGAGTTGGCACGAATAGAAATTTTTCTTTTATCTGTCAAACATAAAATTCCAGGAGCAATTGTAGGTTCTACTTCGATAGCTTTTGGGCAACAATCGAGTCCATATAGCATTGCTACAATGAAATATTCCGATGGGAGTGATGTTGAAAAATATTCATGGATTATCCCTCCGGGTTGGAGTTTGGATGGAATTGTAAGTACTGGGTCAAATGTTTACTCCGGAAAAGGAACATCAATTACTGTTACAACTGATAACACTTCAGGTGGTAGTATTCAAGTTGCAGCTGAAAATGGAATTTGTTCAGGTAATTCAAATAGCAAGCCTCAAACATTATCCGTTGATCGTTTTATCCCGGCATTTCCAATTACAAAAGGAAATACCAGCAATACCTTTCTGCAAGGCGACACACACCCAATAGTTTTAGATGCACCCTATTACAGTTGGGCTACCTATTCATGGACTATTTCAGGAGGAGGAAGCTTGCAACAGCCAACAAACCTGAAAAGTGTGACCGTATTGCCCAATGGGTGCAACTGTACAGTAACTTGTGCAATTACAGCGGGTGGAAAGTCTCTTTCGTCAAATTTTCCACTGATTTTCAATGCGGAATATCCAAACAACCCTGCAACAGTAAACGGAT
>Ga0209373_10003571_pt1 | contig 14241 bp, 13 predicted proteins | sample Higcelweek5metaG_FD_187173 | JGI IMG/M metagenome (GOLD analysis project Ga0209373, IMG submission 187173) | Freshwater pond sediment microbial communities from the University of Edinburgh, under environmental carbon perturbations - High... | ecosystem: Environmental > Aquatic > Freshwater >...
TCCGCCCGAACCCGATTGGGGCAAAGCCCCAAACCCCCCTTTTTTTTGAAAAGGGTTGGGGGGAAGCTTGCTGCCGTATTGTCTGTTCGCGGAGAAGCGGCTGGTCTATAAAGCTGGCCGTTTCCCAGATCGGCGTGTTGGACGGATGACCTCTTCGGCAAATGGCGCGGCCCCACCCTCGGTGCGGGAAAAACAGGATCTTCTCAAAAAAATCCTGAAGAAACGAGCCGGTGAAACAACGGCTCCTCAGGAGACGACGCCGTCCGGGCCACAGGCCGATCCGCCCGATGAAACCTGGAAAATCGAGAAATTTCCCGCCTATCAGGCCATTCTGGCCCATCGGGCCGTGGCGCGACATATGCGTGTCGAAAGTCCGTTCTTTTCCGTGCATGACGGGATTGCCGGCGCAACAACTCTGATTGAGGGCAGAAGTTACATTAACTTCGCCACTTACAACTATCTTGGGCTCAATGGTGATGCCCGGGTGATCGCAGCGGCCAAGCAGGCCCTCGACACCTATGGCGTCTCAGCATCGGCCAGCCGGGTAGTTTCCGGAGAACGACCGCCCCATCGCGCTTTGGAACAGGCTTTGGCCGGGCTGCATGGGGTCGAGGATGCCATTGCCTTCGTTTCCGGCCATGCCACCAATGTCAGCACGATCGGATGTCTGTTCGGTCCCAAGGATCTGATTCTCCACGACCGGCTGATTCACAATTCTGCTTTGCAAGGGGCTCTGCTGTCAGGAGCGGCCCGGATCGCCTTCAATCACAACGATATGGAGGGGCTCGACGCCAAGCTGGCCCAAGTCCGCCACAGCTATGAGAAAGTGCTGATCGTGGCCGAGGGCCTGTACAGCATGGATGGCGATTTATGTCCGCTCGATCGGTTGGTTGAGATCAAGCACCGTTATCGTGCCTTGCTGATGGTCGATGAGGCTCATTCCCTCGGCGTGCTGGGGCGGTCCGGTCGGGGAATTGGCGAGCATTTCGGCATTGATGGCGCCGAAGTCGATCTGTGGATGGGCACCCTGTCCAAGACCCTGTCCGGCTGTGGCGGCTACATCGCTGGCTGCAAGGCTCTGGTCGAATTGCTGAAATTTACCGCGCCAGGATTCGTTTACAGTGTCGGCCTGCCCCCGGCGATTGCCGCAGCGGCGATTGCCTCGTTGGAATGCATGGCGGCCGAACCCTGGCGGGTCGAGCGTCTGCGGGCCAATGGCCAGTTATTTCTCGAACTGGCTCAAAAGCGCGGTTTGGATACCGGTCTGTCTGCGGGCTATAACGTCATTCCGGTGATCGTCGGCCGGTCGGTTTGGGCCGCCCGTTTATCCAATGCTCTGCTGACGCGGGGCATCAACGCCGCCCCGATCATTTATCCGGCCGTCGAGGAGCGTAAAGCCCGCCTGCGCTTCTTCCTCTCCTCCGAGCATACCGAAGCCCAGATCCGCACCACGGTCGATGCGGTGGCTGAGGAACTGGCCCGGATTCAGGCCGAATCCGAGGCCGAGGGGATCTGAACCCGGCTGACCGGCGCGCGACGGGGCGGAGCATCCGCGAGCAGGTTTGTCGCGCTGGTCATCCGCGCCAGACTGTGGGCAATCGCCAGCTCAACCCCCGTGTCGGTATAAAAGTCGCCGTTGATCAGGCAGGCGTGACGCAACACCGCCTGATAGGCGGCCAGCAGCTTTGGATCGGGTCGGTCGGGATGATGCCAGAACGCCGATAACGGGCCCTGAAAGGTCAGGCCCGGCAGGTCAAACACCGCTTTGCCCAGGGCAATCACCGGACAATAGCGGGCCAGGGCGATCAGACCAACCGTGCTGTTGACCGTCACCACCCCCGCCGCATGATCGAGCAGCAGGGGGAGAGAGCCGCCATCCAGGAACAGCACGCGGTCCGCCACCCCGGATGCGGCGGCCAGACGGTGGGTCAGACGCTGGAGATTAACCCAATTATTATCCAGAGGATGATTCTTGATCACCAGCCACGTCTCCGCGTCGGCCTGGGCGGCGAAGTCGCGGAGGACGGCCTCCAGGGCGATCCTCATCCGGCCAAACGGGGAGTGAATCCGAATTTGTGAATCGCTGTCGAGTTGCAGCGGAAACAGAAAGAACCGGCGGCGGCGGGCGATCAGATCCGCCACAGCGGCCTCGGCTTCGGCTTTCAGTCGCTTCAGCCGGGTCAGGCGGGGAATCCAGGTGGCATATTCGGCCCAGATCGGAAAGGGGCGGTGAGTCCGGTAATGCGGGAAGCGGAACCGGTACAGATAATTCGCCGCCTGCCATTCGAAATCGTAACGAACCCGTCGACTTAGCCCCGATCCCACCGCCACAGGGGGTTCCTCCGCCGGCAGAGCGCGGGCCGCGGCATGGTACCAGGCGGGATCATCCGGCAGACGGCTGTTGCCGTTGAGCCCGTCCCGTTCCAGCGTGATCCAGTTGGGCCGGAGATAGCCTTCCTCAAACACATGGACGGTAAGACCCTGGCGCCGCGCCTCGGCAAGGGTGATCGCATTACAGGGGCGGCAGTCATTACAGAGGATCAGATCGCTCGCCCCGGAGCGCCGCAGGATGTCCGCGACAAAGGCGCCATAATCGTCGGATCGACCGCCATAATCCCAGGCGTTCCACCCGCCCCAGAAGAACCGGTCACCGCCGCAGAGGTTAAGACGCGCCACCCCATGGCCGGCTGCGACCGCCGCTTGTCCCAGCCGCAGATAGAACGGCGTGGCATTGCCCTGCCCGAACAGAAAATGACGCCGGGCCATGATCATGCCTCCCGTTCGGGGGGAGCGGCCTCGGCCCGGAGCGAACTGAGAGCGGCATCCAGCACCAGCCGGCCCAGGATATCGGCCGACGTGTCCAACGCGCGACGCTGCCCGGCATTTTTACGCCAGATGAAATAATCCGTGCGGGGGTCGGTCTGGGCCACGGCATCAAACACTTTGGCCAGCGGCGGCAGGTGATCGCCAAACAGGCAGAAGGTTCCATCCTGGGGGCGGCTTTTCAGATAGCGCCAGAGCCGCTCGACCAGCGCATCCGTATTGCGGAGATGGCGCAGATACAGGCCGAGATCGGGACTCCCCAGAGGGGCTTCGCCAATGGCCGGATCCGCCGGTTGGTCATCCAGACGGCCTTTTTCCCATTTGCCATGGTTTTCCATGGTGATCGCGAAAATGAAAAAGGGACGGGGATGATCCGCTTCAAGCAGGCTGACAATCCGATCCGCCACCGCCGTATCGCTGACATAGGGACCAAAGGTCGGGGCGTCGGCGAAATCGGCCAGATCCAGCAACAGATCGAACCCAAGATTGGGGATCACGGTTTTACGGTCGAAAAAACTGCCGTGAAATGGGTGCAGGCAGATCGTGCGATAGCCCATGCTGCGGAACAGATGCGCCACCGTCCAGACCGGGCTCTGACACAAGGTCAGGTAGGGATTGAATTGGTGGTACCCCAACGCCTCACTCGGCAGGCCGGAGAGGAAAGCGAATTCGGTACGCATCGTGTTCGCCCCCCAGGCCGGAACCGAAAGCCGGCCCTGGTAGCTGGACTCGGCGGCACAGGCGTCAAAGGTCGTCAACAGGTCGCGCGGAATCGATTCATGCAGGCGGCGGGCATCAAAAAAGGATTCGCTTTGCACCACCACCACGTCACCACGCGGCATGTCCAGCACCGGACGACGGCGTAACGCCACCCGCCGTTCCAGCCGCCGCCGCGCCGGCTGCTTATGCTCGGGCTCGTTGGCCAGAAAAAAATAGAAAATCAGGCAGACCACCAGCGGCAGTTTATCCCGATCCTGGGTGACATTGGCGGTGGGACCGAACCGGCGCAGTGTGTCGGCAAAGGTTCGCCGGAACGGGCCCCGGGTGATCGCGAAAATCATCCCGCACACCACCGCCAGATAGATAATCAGCGGGAAATAATCGTCAAAGTCGTTGCGGACGATCACCGCTTTCTCAAGAGAGACCGCCGAAAAAATCGCGGCCAGGCCGGCGGTCACCACCGCGACCACTTTGCCAACCCCGACATATTTGATGTAGAGCGCCGGATAACGGATCGCCTGTCGCAGCAGAGCAAAATCAGTGAAAACCAGAGGCTCGCGCAGAATGGCAACTTTGGCATTGTTGACGACGATGATTCCCGTAAAAACCACCAGGGTCGCCAAGGAAGAAAAAAGGGGGCGATAGGAAATCATGAAAATTGTTGTATAAAAAACCAGCGTCGGCATCGCCGAAAGCATGCTGATATTATAAGAAAAAGGCCGCTTTTTTGCAGGCCTTGCAAATCGTTCCAGAATTAATATTAAAGCAATCGTGACGACCAACGCCGCAAAAAAGAAAAACATTTTTACCTCTGCCCCGATGTGGATCCGCCCGGCCGCTCAGAATAGCAGTGATGACTGCGGGGCTTTCCTGACCGAAAATTGAAAAAATCCGAGAAACAACAAAGCGATGGGTTCGGGCAGCAGCGAGAGCGCCCAGATCCCCCAGGCCAGGAGGAGGGGGAAGATCACGCGCGCTTTGCCCCGTTCAATCCCGTCCAGAATGATTCCGGCCGCGCGAGAGGCGGGGATCATCCAGGGTTTGGCCCCCACCACCCGGGCACTCATCGGCGAGTCAACATAACCAGGGCAGATGACCGTCACCGACAGGCCAGAGGGGCGCAGCCAGCCGCGCAAGGCCTGTCCATAGACGTGAACGGCCGCCTTGCTGGCACTATACGCCGGCGAGGAGGGAAGTCCCCGCAGACCGGCCAGCGAGCCGATCAGGCCAATCCGGCCCCGGCCCCGGGGCAGCATCCGCTCAATCGCCGGGCTGACGACATTGACCATCCCCCCGATATTGACCGCAAACACCTGACGCACGGCGGCCGCCGGTTCGGGAGCCCGATCTGGCCCCAGGCCACTGGAAATGCCAGCATTGGCGATCAGCAGATCGAGCGGACGCCGTCGATCCGCCGCATCGATCCAGGCTTCGGCCGCGGCCGGGTCGGTCAGGTCAAAACAGGCCAGATCAACCTCTGCGCCCCGGGCCCGGCAACGCTCGGCGACGCTTTCCAATCGAGTCCTGTCCCGTCCGGCCAGCGCCAGAGTGACCCCGGGGGCAGCACAGGCTTCGGCCAGGGCGGCGCCAATCCCGCCGCTGGCGCCGGTGATCGCGATTGAACGGGCTCTCATTGCGGCGACGGCACGGCAGTGGACAGCAACAGCATCCCGGCCCCCCGCTCCGGTTGGGTCCGCAAGGTCACCGGGACCGGCATCACCGCTTCAAAACCCAGCCGACGGTAAAAGGACAGCGCCGACGTATTATCGGCCCAGACATGCAGGCTCAAAGAGTCACATCCTTCCTCGGCCGACCAATCCTTGCAGAATTCGACCAGCATGCGCCCCAATCCCTTGCCCCTGATCCGTTCGGAAACGACCAGGGTGTTGAGATAAAAACTGTTTTCGACTTTGCTGGCAAATAAGGGCCGCAACGGGTCAATCCGACGATTGGGGATCAGGTTCTTCAGCAGCGGATGAAGACCATATTGATCGGAGGGATAACACAAGGCCATCCCGACGATGGTGTCATTCTGTTCGGCGAGAACCGCATTGGCATACCCCAGCGGCGAATCCTCGCTCCCGACCGCCATCCGCACGAACTGACGTACCCCGACCCCGGGAACAAGGTCGTCCAGCAAGGATTCGAACAGCCCATCTCCGGCGGCAATCACCATATCGGCGATGAGGGGAATGTCCGCCTCCCCACCAAACCGGAATTCGAAGGTCATAGAATCGCTGTGCATTCGTTCAATCCGCTGGAAATCTGGCGGCAGAAGCTTATCACCCTCCCCGGATTTCAAGCCACCTCTCCGACCCCGCCGCGAGCAGGAGTCCGCGCTTCCGGATCAAATAGGATCGGCATCGCTTGGTTTCCCGCCGAAACCAACCGGAGCAAACACTTTGATAAATATAGTTTATTATCGCCAAACCCCGGACGGGAAGACCACCATTCGGGGGGGAGGCACATTATTGTTGTCCTGGTAGCAGCCTCTCGCCAAAATGCCCCCGTTTTAGGGACAGTAGGGGCAGTCTGAATGGGTATTTATCGGGGAAGGAGCTGGCCGGAATTGATGCGCGTCTCAAAAACCATTCTCTCGTCCTGTTTGACGATCGCGCTGTTGGCCATTCCCGTGCCGGCCCCCCTTCAGGCTCAGACACGTGCTTCAGGCAGTCCGCTCGCCACCGGCGATTCCGACTTTTCCGACATGTTGTTTAATCCTTTGAAGAGCAACAAGTCACAGGCGATTCAGCCGGCCAGTGCCGATGCGCTGGTTTCGCCTCCTTCGACCGTGACCGGCGCGCTGTTTGATACATCGGTCAAGCCTTTCGGCTCGCAATTATTTAGCTCCCCCTCGGCCCTGAGCCGTCCGATTGGCAGCAATCAGGATTATATTGTCACGACCGGGGATCAGGTTTCGATTCAACTCTGGGGGGCTCAGAGCTATAGCGGAACCCAGGTGGTCGATGCCCAAGGCAATATTTTCCTGCCGGAAATCGGCCCGGTCAAAATCGGCGGCCGAAATGTGGCCCACGTCAATGCGGTGGTGAATAATGCGATTCACCAGGTCTTTACCGCCAATGTAACGGCCTATGTTAATGTCGCGAGCCGGCAGCCGGTTGGAGTCTACGTTACCGGCGCAGTCAGAATCCCGGGTCATTTTGCCGGCGATCGCACCGCCAGCCCGCTGTATTATTTGTCCCAGGCCGGCGGAATCGACCCCAAAAGCGGCTCCTACCGCGATATTCGGGTGATGCGCGGGGGAGCCTTGCTGGCCCAGCTCGATTTATACCAATTCCTGCTCGCTGGCAGCCTGCCCACCTTTCAGTTTCTCGACAATGACGTCATTTTCGTCGGCACCCAGGGGGCGACGGTCATCGCCAAGGGCGACGTCCAGAACAATTATCGTTTCGAGGTGGACATGGCCCGGGTGACCGGGAACGATATCGTCACCCTGGCCCGTCCCCAGCCGAGCGTCTCTCATGTCTCGGTGAAAGGGTTGCGTCAGAATCAGCCCTATAACGCTTATGTCAGCCTCGGCGACTTTGCCACCATGCCGGTGGCCAATGGCGATGAGGTGACCTTCGTCGCCGACCGTGTCACCGAGACCATTTTCGTGAACGTGACCGGGCAGAGTGCCGGCCCCTCCTCCTTCACGGTGGCGCGGGGCACCCGGCTGGGCGATGTCCTCAAACTGATCGAAATTGATCCGCAACAGGCGGATCCCACCTCGATTTATTTGCGCCGCGTCTCGGTGGCGGAACGACAGAAACGCGCGCTGGAAATGTCGCTCAACGAGCTGCAACGCGCGGTCTTAACCTCCACATCGACCTCCTCGACCGAGTCCGGGATGCGGACTCAGGAAGCACAACTGGTTGAGCGGTTCATCAGCAAGGCCCGGGCGGTGCAGCCGGAGGGGCGGGTGGTGCTGGCCAATATCCCCGGCCGTGACGAATTACGGCTGGAAGCGGATGACGTGATCGTCATTCCTGACCGGAGTCAGGTGGTGATGATCAGCGGCGAAGTGCGGGTGCCCCAGACTCTGATGTATCAACCGGGCGTGAACATCAGCGACTATATTGAACAGGCGGGCGGATACACCAATCGCGCTGAAATCGGGGATTATGTCATCATCCGCCGGAACGGCGCCGCGCTCCTGGGAAGCAACCTGGAGATCTGGCCGGGTGACCAGATCATGGTCATGCCGTCTGCAGGGGAGAAAGGCTTTGCCATGTTCAAAGACTTTATGGAGGTCTTGTACCGTGTCGCCGTCTCGACGGCCGTGGTTCTCAGGGTTACGGATTAGACCGGTGTCCTCCTGTCTTCTGGCCCGGGGCGTGGGGGTGCTGGTGCTCGCCTTCAGCCTCGGCGGCTGTCACCCCCCCCGGGTCCCGTCCTCCGGGGGGGCAAGCCCGGAGACGGTGCGACCCGCAATTGCGGTCTTGTCCAAGGCCGTTCCGGGGCAAGCCGTCAGTGTCAGCGATCCTGACCTCGGCACCGTGATCGCGGTTTTAGAACGCATCTATCCCTCGGCCAGCCAACAGACCTGTCGCCGCTTTGCGCTCCGTCCGGCGAATGATCCTGAGGCGTTCCTGGAAACCTTGGTGATGTGTCAGGAAGGCAGCGGTTGGTCCCTGACCAAACTGCCCGCCTTGCGTTACTAGGCCTGCCCGAGCCCTCTCTTAAAAAATGACACGGAATCAAAAAGATAATCCCGTGGTTATGCTTGATACCCTTGGGCGTTTTACACGTCCTGCTGAGACCGGCAGTCGTCATCTTCGCCTTTAACCCCATGGCCCGACCGAGCCCTGGTTGATGATTACGGTGAGCTTCGAATGAACAAAGACGACGCCACATCCTTTTCTGTTCAACTGATTGTTATCAATGCTCTGATCCTGCGAGAGATTCAGACGCGGTTCGGCACCTCAAATATTGGGTATCTTTGGGCCATTGTTGAGCCGCTGTTCGTTCTCATCGTATTTTTTCTACTGTACGAGCTTCTCGGGCGGACCCCGCCGGGGGGGATGGAACTCGTTCCCTTTCTGGCAACGGGCGTGACCGCTTTTTATGGATTTCAAAACACAATAAAACGTCTTGAAAAATCTGTTGATGCCAATCAGGGTCTGCTTCTTTATCCGCAAGTTACCCCCTTGGATGTCATGATTGCGCGAGGACTCCTCGAAGCCTCAACGTTTCTGGTTGTTTTTGGACTAATTATCTTTGGAAGCTGGATCTTTGATCTGACTCCGCCGATTGAGAGCCCTTTGGTCTTGATCTTTATCCTGATTGATCTCCAACTCCTTGCTTTTGGCTTCGGCTGCATGTTTTGTATTGCCTTTATGATGTTCCCGGTCATCGACCGCTTTATGTCTCCGGTCTGGCGCGCCTTGATGTTCTTATCCGGTGTTTTTTACACGATGGATGAGCTGCCAGAAATGACACAGGATTGGATTGCCCTTAACCCAATTGCTCATGCCGTAGACTTGTTGCGGGGCGCCTATTTCGCCTCTTATACACCGGAGGTCGCAAGCCTTTCCTACCTTCTGGAATGGACGTGTGGATCGCTTTTTGTCGGTCTGATGCTAGAGCGGATGTTCCGACACAGGAAACCGAACTCATGATTCAGTTAGAACAAGTCACCAAGATCTATCGTACGGTCAACGGGCCGCTGCGAGTTCTTGATAATGTCACCACGGTGATTCCGACCGATCGGAATGTCGGCATTCTCGGGCGAAACGGGACCGGCAAATCAACCCTGTTGCGCCTGATTGCCCGAGCGGAAGCCCCGACCCGAGGCCGGATTCGGGCCAATTGTCGGCTGTCTTGGCCGATGGGATTTTCCGGTGGGTTTCAGGGCAGTCTGTCGGCGATTGAAAATATCCGTTTTGTCTCTCGGATCCACGGGGTGGATTGGCGCCAGACCGTCAAATTTGTCGAGGAATATACCGAACTTGGCAACTTCATGCGGATGCCGGTCAGCACCTATTCCTCCGGCATGCGGGCGCGTCTTAACGTGGCGATGTCTTTGGCAATCCGGTTTGACACTTATCTGATCGATGAAATCCCCGGGGTGGGCGATGCCCGGTTCCGGAAACGCTTCGACGATTCCTTCAAAATGATCAAAAAAGAATCCTCTTTGATTCTGGTGTCCCATGATCCAGGCAGCATCAAAAAGCATTGTGATGTCGTGATGATGGTCTCAAAGGGAAAACTTCATCTTTACGAAAACATCGAAGAGGCGTTGAAGGTATACGAAAATGAGTGAAATTGAGACAAAATACCTGTCGCCTTTTGAAAAAATAAAAAAATTTATAACGTCGCCTCTTTCGCGAAAAATTTCGCTTATACTTTTGCCAACATTTATATCTATAATATATTACTCCCTTATTGCTACCGATCAGTATTTTACTGAAGCGAAATTCTCTATAAAATCCCACAAGGATGGTGCCGAGATTGGTCTGCTTGGCACCGTCTTGGGGAGTAGTATGGGGCTGGCCGATTCAGACTCGCGGAGCGTGGTTGATTTCATCCGCTCTCATGACGCCGTCCGCTTGCTGGATCAATCCATTCATTTGCGGGATATGTTTCGTCGCCCCGAGGCGGACATCGTTTCGCGCCTCCCGGAGAAAGCAACTTTTGAGGATCTGGTTGATTATTATCTTTCCCGCATCACGGTAACCTATGATGTCCATTCTGGCGTCACGACGCTTCAGGTCAAAACCTATCGTCCAGAAGATTCTCTGGCGCTTTCGAAAGCGATTTTGGCCATCTCTGAAAACATTGTTAATTCGTTTAACCGGCGAGCCGAGGAAGATTCGGTTCGGGTTGCCCGAGAGGAACTGGCTTTCGAAGAAAAACGCCTGATCGACATCCAGGCTCGTTTGCGGAAATTCCAGGTTAGTAATAACGAACTCGACCCTAAAAGCCGGAGTGGGGCTGTCCAGACGATCGTTGCCGAACTGGAAGGCGAAGTCGCCAAAGAGACCGCGAAACTCAGAGCCTTGGAATCCTTCATGCAGCCGACCGCCCAACAGGTTGTCACGCAGCGCGAACGGGTTAAAGCCTTACAGGATCAGGTCGAAGTTCAAAAAAGACGCCTGACCGGTAATAATGCAGGTTCGATCGTCAACACACTGTATAATTATGAATCGTTAAAATTCGAACTGAATCTGGTGGAGAAAGCCTATTCATCCGCTGTCTTTTCGCTTGAAACGGCGCGGATCAGCGCACAACAGCAACAAAAATATGTTATAACTGTGGTCGAGCCGCATCTTCCCCAGGAAGCGCTTTACCCCAAGCGGATTGAAAATGTCCTGACAACCCTGATTTTCTCCATGATCATTATTGGAATCTTGAAACTGATGATCAATGGAATCCGTGACCACTTTATGACCGGCATCAAGGATTAAGGGTGAGGGCGCCTTCCCATTCATTTCCTTCGGAGAGGATGTCCCATGTCGCTCCCGGGCGATCGCCGGTCTGTCGGCTCGTGCTGTTCTAGCCGGCCCTTTAGCCTGTTGGTGCTCGTTGCCGCGATGAGCATCCCACCGATGCTGATCGGCTGCACCTCGGCGGAGGCTCTCTTCTCTTGGCCGGGAGGGCCGGAATGGGCTGAGTCCTCCTTGCCGCCGCCCTTTCTGGTCGGAGAGGTGGTCAACCTTGGCAAACGCCCCGCTCTGGTCCGGGTAACGGCCGAGCCCCCTCCCCCGGACCCAGCCCCCAGCGATCAGGCTCGATTCGAGCCGCCCGAACCGATTGTGATCCAGGAACTGCCCGTCTCGCCCCCCTCCCCGCCGGCGACACCAGCGGCGCCCAGCCTCGCTTCCGCAAAAGAGGAGGTCGTTCCGGACCGGATCGAAGCGAAGCCCCCTGCCGTTGAGACGGAGGGGCGAGCCGAACGCCCCCCACGATCAGAAACCGATACCGAACACCCCTCAACAAAGCTGTCAGACTATTACCAGGATCGCCTGTCGGAATGGTCGGCCCCAACGTCCCCAAGACCGCCCCCTCTTGCCGGCAAGACCACGAGTCCTGTCGGAGAGTCCGCTCCGCCGCCGACGCTGGAGGCACAATACCAACACCGTCTGGCCGAATTTTACTGAAAGGCCTGATGAGGCCTGATCAGGAGACGGGCTGGCGTGCGGCAGAACGGGGATTTGAGAAAAGAGGGCCTCACGGCACTCTCCATGCTTTCTGGTAGGCATCATGGAGAACCTCAGCATTGATCGTTTTCATGAACTGATCAACAATAATCCCCTTGCCTCCCTCAATTCCTTTGACCCTGTAATCATCTACGCAAATAATCGTTCCAGATTTGATCATCGGAGAAACCGAAATCATCTCCAGAGAATGATGTATCGCACTTGGCATGGGATTCTGGGCATCGACATCAAAAGAATCTAGATATATCAGATCCGCTTTCAGCCCCATCATCAATTGTGACATCTGCCTCAAAGCTGAAACTGAATCTCCTAATATTAACATGCTGTTATTGCTACATGCTTTTCTTGCTGTATCAATACTGTCGGCGTTAACATCAATTGAAATAAAAAACCCATTTCTTTTCTGGCAAAACACATCAAACATAAAAGTACTCTGGCCGTCACCATCCCAATTTCCGGGAACACGCATGCATCCCGTTTCGATGATGACGGGGCGCGACTCAACCTTAAGAAGCTGTTCAAATATTTTATAGAATCCAATAGATCTCTTTCTATCGCCATCAAGTCTTGGGAAAAAATATTTTTCAAAAATTTCCCAAAAATCCAATTCAGGGGGGGGTTCTTCGACCGAAACAAAGTCGAATGATGATTTTTTATATCCACTGACTCCGATACCGTTTGTCTTATGAAGTTTATAAATCCCCTCAACAATCCCTCTATTAGTTACTTTGTTATAAATATCACTAATAAAACCATCTAAATTTACATCGCTTTTTTCGGAAAGAATCTTGTTCATTGGAGATGTAATATCAGCAAGGGCCAAAATTAATTCTTTTTTGTTCATGACATTCTCCAGTTTTTATCTAGAATTTTTCCAAAAAGCTTGAGTCTCTCTCAAGGGTTTTAAAGAAAATAACACGACCTTCTTTTAAAGGAAAGCAAATGAACGTTTTTGCTTTTTTCTGTGTGACGCGGGAAGAGACGAGATACGCTGTTTTTTAAAGAGGAGGGGCTCTGTCTCCCTTTTTCTCCCCCCCCCAAGGGATTTAGCGGTTCAGCCCGTCATGCATCAAAGGGCACGGCGTAGGATTGCCGCGACACGATCGGGATCGATATCCTGACGTTCTCCCAAGGCGGTCAGGCCATGGTCGGTCAGACGCCGGGCGACCTGATCTGGCGTTTCGCCTCCGAGTCCGACTGCAGACAGGCGGGTCGCCACGCCAAGGGATTCGAAGAATGCCCGGGTCTGGGCAATCGCCTGATCGATCACCGCTTCGTCCGGGCCAGACAGCCCCCACACCCGGCGGCCATACTGAACCAGCTTGTCGTGTTTGGCCGTACGCCGCTCTTCCAGCAGCGCCGGCAGGATGATCGCCAGAGTCCGGCCATGATCGAGACCGTATAAAGCTGTGAGTTCATGGCCGATCATGTGGGTGGCCCAATCCTGGGGCACTCCGGCGGCGATCAGGCCATTGAGGGCCAGCGTGGCCGACCAGACCAGAGTCGCCCGAGGCGCCAGAGCGGTTGGATTGGCCAAGGTCTTCGGTCCCACCTCGATCAGGGTCAGCAGGATGGATTCAGCGAGACGGTCCTGTAACGGTGCCTCGACCGGATAGGTCAGATATTGTTCAATGACATGAACGAAGGCATCGACGATGCCGTTGGCGATCTGACGGGGCGGCAAACTGAAGGTGCAGGCCGGATCGAGCACGGCAACGCGGGGATAGAGCAACGGGGAGGAGAAGGCGAGCTTGTCGTGGGTCTCGGCCCGACTGATCACCGCGAAAGCATTGGATTCCGAGCCAGTAGCCGGCAAAGTGACGACGGCGGCCAGGGGAATCGCCTGCGTCACCGGGGCCTGACGGGCCAGGATATCCCACGGCTCACCGTCAAACGGAATCGCGGCGGCAATGAATTTGGTGCCGTCCGTGACCGAACCACCACCGACCGCAACCAGAAAATCGATCTGTTCACGCCGAGCCTGTTCGACGGCACGCATCAGAGTTTCGGAAGTTGGATTGGGTTCGATCCCGCCGAACCGGCTCAGAAAACGCCCCGCCAGCCCGGCCTCGACCTCGGCCAGAGTGCCGTTCCGTTCGGCGCTGCCGCCACCATAGGTGATCAGAACACGGGCGTTGGCCGGGATCTCCGCGCCCAGGCGGCCGATACTGCCGGCACCGAACAGGATTTTGGTGGGATTGACGTAGGTGAAATCGAGCATCAGGCTCTCCTTGTCGGCGAACAGGGGGACTCCCGCCCCTCGGGACCAAGATTAGTATAATGGTAGGTTTTTGATCTAGCCGCGACGATCTTCAGGCCGGCGGAGCGGTGGCCTGGACGGGAGACCCCACCGGACCGCCGAGAGGCTGAAACGAGGATCTGGTGCGGCGGAAGCGTTGGAGCGGGAGATTCGGCAAGGATTGTTGCACCTCCTTCCGGTGACGGATAGGGTAGCAGCGGAAAAAAATGGGAGTTCAGCGTGCTCGATGGCCGGCGGATTCTGCTGATCCTTTCCGGCGGCATTGCCGCCTATAAA
>Ga0209373_10003573_pt1 | contig 14236 bp, 6 predicted proteins | sample Higcelweek5metaG_FD_187173 | JGI IMG/M metagenome (GOLD analysis project Ga0209373, IMG submission 187173) | Freshwater pond sediment microbial communities from the University of Edinburgh, under environmental carbon perturbations - High... | ecosystem: Environmental > Aquatic > Freshwater >...
ACTTTTATATCTTTCAATAAGAAAAAGAATACCCAAAAAAATAGATAAACAAGAATATATTCAAAGAGAAAAAATATCAGCAAAAGATGAAGCATTGAATGAATTGAGAGAGCTAAAGAAAGATAAACTAATAGAACAAAATAAATATAAACTCTTTTATGAAAAAATAACTCAAATAATAAAAACTTATCTAAAAAAGCAATATAATATAGAAACAGATTCAAAAACTTCCAAAGAAATTCTTTATCAATTAAAATCTATGCAACTAGATTATAATCTTGTAAGACATATTGAGACTTGTTTTGATAATTTTGACTTTGCAAAATATTCTTTTTATAAAATTTCAACAAAAGATATGTATTTATCATTAGACAATGCTTTTATTTTATTCAAACTTGAAGAATTAAAAAAATCAGATTATTAATGAGTTTATTATTCATTTGGTCAAAGTATTTATTTATATGTTTAACTTTTTAAAAGAAGAATTTTCTTTTTCAGTTGGGAATTTATAATTTATCAAAAATACTTTACACACATTTATTGACAATCCTTATATAGCAAAATAATTACTCTTCATCTTCTTGACTTTTAACACAATCTCCAATATTGGATATAATTTCCCTTAGAGTCTTTTTATAAAAAAATAATATAAATTGTTATCTAATAAATAACAGAATTGGAGTATAACTATGGAAAAATCTTATATGGATTTACACGAACAAGTAAAAAAAGAAATGGCTCAATTTGCAAGTGAAAGTCCTGAAGTTATGAAATCTTTTATGCAACTTCATGAAGTTGCTGGAAAAGATGGTGTTTTATCAGCTAAAACTAAAGAATTAGTAGCTTTAGGTATCTCTATTACTGATAGATGTGAAGGTTGTATTATAATACATATTAATGCTGCTCTAAAAGCTGGAGCTACTCATGATGAAATTGTTGAAGTAATTGGTATAGCTGTTTATATGGGTGGTGGACCTTCTGTAGTATATGGTTCAAAAGCTCTTGCTATCTTAAAAGAATTTGAAAGTAAAAAATAAATAGATTAAATTATATATCTAAAAAAGACTCTAGTATAAACTAGAGTCTTTTTTTTATTTAAGGATTATATTTTATTTATATTCTTCTATTGGTGGGCATACACAGAATAAGTTTTTATCTCCATAAGGATTATCAACTCTTCCTACAGGTGACCAGTATTTATTATGTTTTAATGATGGTACTGGATAAGCTGCTTTTTCTCTTGAATATGGATGTTTCCAATCTTCTGAAGCTATTTCATTTGCTGTATGTGGCGCATTTTTTAATACGTTGTCATGTTCATCTGCTTTACCTTCTGCAACTTCTTGGATTTCATTATAAATTGAAATCATTGCATCACAAAATCTATCAAGTTCTTCTTTTGGTTCACTTTCAGTTGGTTCAACCATCAATGTACCTACAACAGGGAATGACATTGTTGGAGAATGGAAACCATAATCAATCAATCTTTTTGCAACATCTTCTGCTGCAATATGTGTTGATTTAAATACATTGAGGTCTAAAATCATTTCATGAGCAACTCTGCCATATTTACCTGTGTAGAGAACTGGATAATATTTTTCTAATCTTGATTTTATGTAGTTAGCATTTAATATTGCATATCTTGTTGCATCTTTTAAACCATATTTGCCAAGCATTTTTACATAAGCATAAGAAATTAAAAGAACTGTTGCACTAGAATATGGTGCAGCTGCTACAGCATGAATACCTTTTTCTCCACCTACTTTTACTATTGGATGTGATGGTAAATATTTTTCCAAATGTTTTGCTACACAAATTGGACCAACACCCGGACCTCCACCACCATGAGGAATACCAAATGTTTTGTGTAAGTTTAGATGACATACATCAGCGTTAACAGTTGCTGGACTTGTGAGACCAACTTGTGCATTCATATTTGCACCATCAAGATATACAAGACCACCATTTTCATGTATTATCTTAGACATTTCTTTTATTTCTTCTTCAAATACACCATGAGTAGAAGGATATGTGACCATTAGACAAGCTAAAGTATCTTTATATTTTTCAGCTTTTTCTCTAAGGTCATTTACATTAATGTTACCTTTATCATCACAGCTAACAACAACAACATTCATACCTGCCATAGCTGCACTTGCTGGATTTGTACCATGTGCAGATGAAGGAATGAGTACAACATTTCTTTGAGATTGTCCATTATCAATGTGAGAAGCTCTAATAACCATCAAACCAGTAAATTCACCTTGAGCTCCTGAATTTGGTTGGAAAGATATTGCAGAAAAACCAGTTACTTCACATAAATATTTCCCCAAATCTTTAATTACATAAGAATATCCTTCTGCTTGATCTTTTGGAACAAAAGGATGAAGTTTGGAAAATTCTGGCCAAGTTATTGGCATCATTTCGGTTGTAGCATTAAGTTTCATGGTACAAGAACCTAACGAAATCATAGAATTTGCCAATGAAATATCTTTATTTTCTAAATATTTTAGATAACGAAGCATTTGTGTTTCTGAATGATAAGAATTAAATACTGGGTGTGTAAGATATGGTGTTTTACGAATTAGATTTTCTGGATAATTAATTTCTATTTCTTCTTTATCTATTTTTATTATATTTTTTCCAAGTGCTCTAGCAAAGATGGAAACAATTTTTTCTACATCTTCAAACTCTGTTGTTTCATCTATTGAAATACCTACATGAGTTTCATTGATATATCTAAAATTCATTTTTTCTTGTAATGCAATATCTCTTATTTTTTCAACATCATCAAAAGCAACTTTTAATGTATCAAAATAATATTTATTTTCTTGCACATAACCAAGTTTTTGTAATTCTTTGTCTAAAATTCTTGTTAGGTAATGTGTTTTTTCTGCAATTGTTCTTATACCTTCTGCACCATGATATACAGCATACATACCAGACATAATAGCTAATAATGCTTGAGCTGTACAAATATTTGATGTAGCTTTTTCTCTTCTTATATGTTGTTCTCGAACTTGAAGAGCCATTCTATAAGCTCTGTTACCATGAGAATCTATGGAAACACCGATAATTCTACCAGGCATTTGTCTTTTATATTCATCTTTAGTTGCAAAAAATGCTGCATGAGGTCCACCATAACCCATTGGAATGCCAAATCTTTGGGAAGAACCAGTAACAATATCAGCACCAAATTCTCCTGGTGGAGTCAAGATTGCAAGACTAAGTAAGTCTGCAACTACAGTAACTAATAAGTTTGAGTCATGTGCTTTTTTTATGAAGTCTGTATAATCATATACATTACCATCACCACAAGGATATTGAACTGCAACACCAAATAATTTTTCATTATTAAAGTCTAAGGTTTGAAAATCTCCGACAATAAGTTCAATTCCCAAAGGTTCTGCTCTTGTTTTCATAACATCTATTGTTTGTGAAAAACATTTATCAGAAACAAAGAAAGCATTTGCATTTTTCTTAACTAATTCTCTGCTTCTTAATCTAAAAGACATTGTCATAGCTTCAGCTACTGCTGTAGCTTCATCTAATAAAGAAGCATTGGAAATATTCATACCTGTAAGGTCATTTATCATTGTTTGATAGTTTAGAAGAGCTTCTAGTCTTCCTTGAGAAATTTCTGCTTGATATGGTGTATATGATGTGTACCAGCTTGGATTTTCCAAAACATTTCTTAAAATTACAGTTGGTGTATGGCAATCATAATAACCTAAACCAATAAAAGATTTATATAGCTTATTTTTATTTGCTATTTTTTTTAATTCGTCTAAAAACTTTTCTTCACTAACTTCTTCGCCAACATTAAGATCATCTTTTAGGCGAATATTCTCAGGTACTGTTTCATTTATAAGATGTTCAAGTGAACTTACACTAATAACATCTAGCATTTCCTTAAGAGCTTCTTCGCTTATGCCAATGTGTCTTCTTGCAAAGTTTTTTTTTGTACCTACGTTTAGTTTCATACAATCTTTTACCTTTAAAATAATACTGTTATTTATAAAAATTTTAACCACTCATATATTATCAGATTTAAAGTATATCTTGGTTTAAGTTACAATTAAATTAACTTTTCATATTAGTTAATATTAGAAAATTATTGAGTAAAAAAAATTTTTTTATAGTGATAATTTTCATGGTAAAATTTTTATTAACAATGTACTGAAATATAGACATTATAAGGATTAAATGATATTTTTTTGATATTTTAATTTTATTACAGTAGGGAGAGATGTAAATGAAAAAATCCAAGAGAAAATTAATTGGATTATTATTGGCTGTATCTATGCCAATTATTGTTTTGAGTTGTAGTCCAGAGACAGTAAGAATTATTTCATCAGAAATTGAAAAAGTATCTGCTGGTATATCTGGTAATGTTTATGATGAAGATGGTAAACCTATAGAAGAGGTAGATGTTGTAATTGACGGGACTACACTTAAAACGAATAGTAAAGGATTTTATGAAAAAGCAAGTGTGGTAGCAGGATTTGCAAAAATAACGATTTCAAAAGATGGATATCAAGCAATATCAGAAACTGTTGATATATCAAAAAAGATGGTTAAAGATTTCTATCTTCAAAAACCTTTAACTGACTCATCAGCAAAACCAAATTCAACACCATCACCAATTGCATCATTAAGCTCTGGAGTTCCCATTTCAACGCCTAAACCAACAGTTACACCAACTCCAACTACAACAGCAATTTCTACCCCAGTACCAATTTCTACCCCAGTACCAACAGCAACTCCAACACCAATTCCAACACCAACTCCATTTCCTGTTGGTCTTGTAGCACATTGGAGTTTTGATGATGGGACAGCAAAAGATGTAACAGGCAATGGTTTTGATGGAACAATTACAGGAGCACTTACAACGGTTTCGGGAAAAGTAGGCAATGCATTTGAGTTTAATGGTAGTTCTTATATAAAGATACCAAAAGCATTTGAGACAATATGGGCAGAAGGATTTACTGTTTCAGCTTGGGTTAAATTTACAGAAAATAGAAATTTTGAAAGAATAATTGATTTTGGTAATGCAAGTGGAGATACAGGTGGTTATCCAATATGGTTTGGAAGAGAAGGTGTAAGTGATAATATTGCAATTGAAAGTTGGATTAGTTCTACTTCAGAAAATAGAACAACTGGAAGATTAGCAGTTAATGGAATAGTTAATAATGAAATGAAATATTACACAGCAACCATTAGTAAATCTGGAACTATGAGTATATATATAAATGGTGTAAAAGTTCAAGAAAAACCGGGAAATATAATAAAAAATATAAAAAGAACAAATAACTATATAGGTTATTCACTTTGGGGACTTGGTATTGATGACATTTTTAAAGGTGTAATGGACGAAGTTAGAGTATATAATAAAGCACTAACAGAGAGTGAGATAACAACACTTTTTAATATACATTAGTTTGATTCTTAGATAAAAAGCATGAATAAATATCATGCTTTTTTATTATTGTTCTTTAACTGCGGCACTATAACGTGTTGGAATGACACAAATTTCAAGAATTGTTCCCAAGATTTTAGAGTATTCTTCATTCTTTTTAAAATTTCTTACTTTTTTCAGTTCAGATCTTTGACGTTCAATTTTATCACTGTATTCTATTACTTGATTTTTTAGTGTCAAAATAGATTGTTCATGTTTCATTTTATTAAAAAATTTTGTTATAAAATTTCCTTTTTCAAGGATTCTTTCGGTATCATCTATTTGATCTTGTAGTTTTTTCCTTTTTCTTTTTAGAACCAAAATTTTCTTTTTTAGGGTTTTTATCAAAACATCTAAATCTGGATATCTTTGTTTATAATATGCACCACCATTTTCATAAAAGTCTTTTCCAAGACCGATAATCATACTTTTTATCAAGTGCAAAGTGGGAGCATGTTTTCTGTCCACATCCAAAGCTGATATTATATAACTAATGGACTTATCAGTATTAGATTCATTCAAGCTGATTAAAGCCCACTGATATAAATAATCAGCAGTGGGAGCAAAACCAAATTTTTTTTCATATTTTGAATAAAGAGATGAGTCCAAAACTTTTTCCAAAATATTACTTATTGGAACATATTTTAATTTCATGTTTACATATCATCGACCTTTTTTAAGCCATTTTAAAACAAAAACTGCATTTGTTTTTACAACATCAGATGAGGGAGCAATTTCATCTAACCTTGAAAATAGTTCTAGCCTATCTTCTTTTTTAGAATTTTTTCTTGCCAAAAAATCAAGCTCTCCAATTAACAATTCTTCTTTTTGTTCTGGAGAAACTTCAAAAAATTCTTCAATTTCTTCTTCAGAAACATCATAAGCAATTTCATTTAAAATTTCAGCAACTTTTTCTTCTGGTTTTATTTCAGGTTGTTTTGTCTCATCTTCTTTAGTTTTTTTTCTTATTTTGCCAACATCAAGTTTAACTACTTTAACTTTTTCTTGAACAGTAGAAGATTTTTTGATTTCTTTTGAGATTTCAATTATATCTTCCAGTTCAGAATCATCTTCAAAATCATCTATTTCTTCAACTTCTGGTTCAAACTCTTCTTCAATTTCGTCTTCAATTTCTTGAGCAAGTTCATTTATTTCTCCATGAATGAAGCTAACATTAGAATTGGACGAACCAGTCGTTATTTTTCTAAGTTTACGAATATCTGTAGTTAATCTATCTTTTGGCTTATCTTTTGACATAAAAAGCTCTAACTTTCAGAAATATTTCTTAAAAACTCTATCATTGTTCTTGTACTTACACCAGTGGAACCTCTTGGGTAATATGTAGCTGTTTCTCCACTTGAAGTATCAGCACCAGCAATATCAAGATGTAACCAAGGAATTTCATTTTCTATAAATTCATATAAGAATAATCCAGCCTTGATAGCTCCGGGTGGTTTTGCACTAGAATTTTTTAAATCAGCAAAAAAACTTTTATTTGCGTCTTTAAATAATTTTTTATCTAATGGCAATTCCCAAATTAATTCATTAGATTTTTTGGATGCTTCCATTATTTTTTTTATTAATTCTCTACTATTTGTAAAAGCACCACTCATTTTTCCACCAAACATACTTGCAACAGCACCTGTTAGAGTTGCTATATCAATTATATAAGTTGGTTTATATTTTTTTTGAACAAATGTAAGCAAATCTGCCAAAACTAATCTTCCTTCAGCATCTGTATTTATAACTTCAACAGTTTTTCCAGACATTGATTTTATTATATCGCCCGGTTTGAGAGCATTAGAACTTGGCATATTTTCGGTAGCACCAATAACGCCAATAACATTTACATTTAATTTTAGTTCAGCAACACCCTTCATTATTCCAATAACAGCAGATGCACCACTCATATCTCTTTTCATGTGGAACATATTTTGAGCATTTTTAAGTGATATTCCACCACTATCAAAAGTAACGCCTTTGCCAACAAAAGCAATTAATGGAGCATTTTTATCATTACAATGATATTCCATAACAATCATTCTAGGAGGAACGCTTTTAGAGCATCCTTTTGCAACTCCTAAAAAACAACCCATTCCAAGCTCTTCTAATTCTTCTTTACTATATATACGGCATGATAAAGATTGCTTATTTATTTCAGCAATTTCACTAGCTTTATTTGCCATTTTTTCGGGAGTCATATAATTTGCTGGTTCATTTGCAATATCTCTACAAATGTTAGTAGCATTACTCAAAATACGACCTACTTCTAACCCTTTTTTTATAGAATCTTTTTGATCTTCATGTTTTGAATAAATGTATAGCTCTTCTAATAATTTACTTTCATCTTTCTTTTGAAGATATTTATTAAATTCATAGTTTCTAAGCATCAAGCCTTCCATAAAAACTTGAGAAATTTCTTCTAGTCTATTTGAGTCTGGAAACTTGACAGTAACACTTTTTAAATTTAAAGACTTAACTGTTCTGCAAACTAATGCTCCAGCAACTCTAAACGTTTCTAATTCAAGATTTTTTTGTTCACCCATTCCAATAAGAATAAACCTATTAAAAGGTGATTTGATAGATTGAATTTGTATAAGTTCGCCTTGTTCTCCTTTAAATTCTTTATTTAGAAGCATACGATTATAAATCGTTTCTACATATTCATCTTGAAATATTTCTACAGGAATTTCATTTAATTTATTTGAAAAAACGAAAACTGCTAAAGGTATATTTCCTTTTAGACTTTCATCAATAAAATCAAAATCTTTTACACTAATATTCATGTCCATAATATAAAATTCATCCAAAAAATAATAAACATATCTTAAAATACATATTTAAAGTATCTTATAATAACTCTAATATAAAAATACAAGAATTTAACCAATAAAACACAATAATAATAATAAATTTAACATGGTTTGATATTACAAACAAGCTAAGCTTTTTTAAGAAATATGGACTGATTATTAAGATAAATATATTAAGTTAATAATCTTATAAAGTTTAGAAAAATTTAAATATAAAATTTTTTTGGTAAATTATGATATATTATATTGTCTTTCCTTAGTTTTATTAGTTTTTATGAAGATATGAATATAGAACATTATCCTTATGCAATAGTAAAAATATATAAAAACATAAAAAAAGAAACTTCTTTTTTATCTAAGTTTTATTTTTTACTTGATTTATATGATGCCATAATAAAGTATTTATATTTAATTTCTATAAGCTGTTTGGACAAAGAAGAAATTTCCAAAATTTCATTTTTAAACACACAAAAATCAATATTTCAAGTAACACAAGATACAATAAAAGATAATAATTTTTTTGAATCAACATTAGAAATATTAAAAAATCTTTCAAAAATAGAAAAATTATTTATTTCAGAACTAAGAGATTTTGAAAAATCTACTATATGGAAAGATTTATCAAAGCTAGAAAAGATAAAAAAAACAGTTCTAAAAAAAGATATTCAAACAGAAATTTTTTATAAAAAACTTTATACTCAAAACATAGAAAAGATTGAAACAATTTTAAAAGATTTATCTTTTATAAGTAATTATGAAATTATATTATCTTTGGATATACAAGATAACTTTGTTAAATATATTTCTTTGGGAAATAATTTTAAAATTCAAAAGTCATTTGTTTCTCAAGATGAAATACAAAAAGAAGTTTTTTATATCAAAAAATTAGTTTCAAAAAATACAAAACTTTTGGAACTGAATGCAGATATTTTTAAAGATTTTTCCAATATCTTTTATAGTAATGAAGTAAAAAGTAATAACTTTGAAATATTAATTAATTCTTTAAATGTATTTCTTGGTGGAATGTATTTAAGAGTAAAAATTGATTATGAAAAAGAAGAAACAAAAGAAGTTTATCAAGAAGAGAATATTATTGATAATTTAGATTTTACGATAGAAAGACCATATATAAATAAAACTATTGATAAATTTTTAGATGATAAAAAGAATGGATATTTTATTTTTACAGGTTTACAAGGTTCAGGAAGAACGACTTCATTACTTTTGTATCAAAAAACATTGAAAGATAAAAATTTTTATATTACATCTGTAAAAAAGAATGGAAATTTAATTGATAATTTTGAAGATATTTATAAACAAATTTCAAAAAAGCATGAATTAAAAATAGAATTTGGAAAAGATGTAAAAGAACAACTAAATAATTTTGAAAAGATATTAAATCTAATTGGAGAATTTGAAAATAAAGAAATAATTGTTTTTGATGATATTGATAATTTGATAGATAGTTGGAGTTTTATTAATTCATTCCCATTAAAATTACCTAAAAATATTTATTTTATTCTTACAACAACTTTAAATAGTAAATTAGTTTTGCCAAATTTTTTGGAAAAAACAGTTTATTACATTCCAAATTTGACAGCAATTGAAGTAAAAAATATTGCCGAAAAATTGGGCTTAGACCCTGAAAAATTGGAAGAAGAACGATTTGAAAAACTTGATGATGTAAATTATGGTATCCCAATTTATACAAAATTGATGATTTCAAAACTTCTAAAAGAAAATGAAACAAGCCGTAAAAATTTAAGACACAATTTGGAAAAATATTTTTTAGATGTTATATCTCAATTATCAAAAAAATTTTCTAATAAAAACGAAGTGGAGCTTATAAATCAATTTTTTGGTATTTTTGCCATAAGTAAAGAAGGTTATACAAAAGAAGAACTAAAACAAATATTTCCAGAACTTACTTCTGATATGATAAATGAATATTTGGAAGCATCTTTTAGCTTTTTGATTCAAAATAATGAACGTTATAAATTTGTTTCTTCTATGTACAACGAAATATGTATAAACTTATTGAAAGAAACAACTGAATTAAAAAAAATACATAATAGAATTATTAGTTTTTTTGAGCCTTGGGATAAAAAAATTAAATCTAAAACTTTAAAATATTTGCCATATCACTATTTGCAGACAGAACGTATTGTTGAGCTAAAAAAATTATTTGAAAGTAATTTTCTAAAATCAAAATTTAAAATTTATCCACAAGAAACATTGGAAGATATAAAAGATTTAATAAGTTACCTTGTAAAAAAAGAACCAAATAATATAACAGATATACTAAAATTTTCTCTAATTTATCAAAATCTAAAAGATAATACAAAATACGAATTATTAAATATTAATGACCTATGCAGACTAAAAGATTATAAAAACTTACTAAAAAGAATAGAGACTCTAAATAAACCAATAGATAAATTTTATCAATTATTAATTACAGCTGATATTTTATTAAGCAAAGGTAAAACAATTGATGCCAAAAAGATTATTGAACTCATTATTACTTCTGGTAAAAATGTATTTATAGATCAATATGATTCAGAATTAATTTATACTCTTTGTGCTGATATTGCAAATAAAGGTAGTATTGAAATTATTGATATTATAAATACAAAAGAAAAATTAATCGATTTCATAAAAAATATAAAAGAAACACAATATACCTATGATGTATTAGTAAAATTGGTAAAATTTATAATAACTCTCCCTCTTGAAATAGAAAAAACACAGATTTTAGAATCTTTAATAACGAAAATATCAGAATTTACAGATGTTGACCTTGTATCAAAATTTTTTGTAAAATTTATAGATTTAATAGAAGGTATAGAAAATACACAACTAAAAGATAGGCTCTATTATGTTTACATAACAAATCTTTTGAGACAACCCAATTTATATAAAAGACTTGTTTTGATAATTTTGGAAAAAAGGTCAAATATTACAAATCCTTTATTTAGATTTTTATTTTTGGGAAATTTGTCATTAATTTATCATTCCACACATCAATTAGATAAAAGCAAAGAAGTAATAATGCAAACGCTTGAATTTGTTAATGAAGAAGAATTTAAGCCTTATATAAATTTTATGATTGCAACTCTTATACTTAGTTCAAAACAATTTGTAGGAATATATTATTATGAAGAACTCGTTGATAAAATTTTTGTTTTGATAGAAAAATATTTAACTGGTGAGCAAAAAATTGAAAAAACATTAGCCTTATTAAATGGTCTTAAAGATTATAAAGATGAAAAAATAATCATAAAAAGTTTGTTAGATGATGTTTTAAAGTTAAAAGATAATTCATATTTTACTATCATTCGTCAATATATACAGGTTTTGAATAATATAAAAGATGGTAGGACAAAAAATCCAATAATAAAAAAAATATTAAACGTTGCTAAAACTCAAGATGATATAACAAAATTTAATACCTATTCAGCTTTAATATTTTATGGATATTCAAAAGAAAATATATTTGAAGAATTTAAAAATAGCTTTTCTAAAATAGAAAGTAATTTGCCAGAATATAAGCATTATTTTGAAATTATTTTAGATGATATATATTTTTCAAAAGATAAAACATATTTAAAAGAAATAATGAATATTGTTATTTCAAAACTTCATGATGTTTCTGAAAACTTTTTAATTCCAATCGCACTTATAATAAAAATCTTAGATATTTTTGAAAAAGAATTTTTAAATATAGATTATAAAAAATTATTAGATGAGGTACATCAAATTGCAGAAAAAATTTATTCTGTAGCTGATAAGCTAAAAATATCTAGTTATATATCATTATTACTTATCAAACTTGGTGAACAAAAACCAGCACTAAATATTTTGCATAGAGTATTTAGTTTTATTGCATTACAAACAGATGATAATATTTATAGCATAATATTTTTCATGCTAAGAAATATTGGTAGTGTAAAAGATGATGATTATATTCATAGTTTGCTTGTAAATATTTTCAATATATTAAAAAGTTTTAAAAATGAAGACTATGTAACAAAAATGATATTTTCAATTCTTGAAAATTTACCAAATAGTACAAAATTTCCTTATTTAAAATATCTTTTTTATAAAATTCTTGAAATTATCCCAACTCTAAATTATGGTGTAAATAAAGATAATATAATAAAAATAATTAGATTTAAATTAACAAAAATAAAAGAAAAAGATGTTTTATTAGATATTTTGGAAAATTCAATAATATTTTCTGAAAAAATATTTGATAAAAATAATTCAAAATTACTCAGTTTAATAAGTTCTGCATTTATAAATAATTCTGTAAATAATATTGAAAATTCTGAAAATTTATTTAACTTTGTTTCAAATGAATTAAAAACATTTAGTTATGAAGAATATTTATATGAAGTTGTAAAATATTTTTCACTTACTTCAAATAAATTTGAAGATGATGAAAAAGCAACAGAATTATATAAGAGTTTAATCAAATCTGAAAAAGGCTTAAAAAGTAGCAAATTTACAAGTCAAGTATATTCAGAAATTGCAAATAATCTTATAAAATTGGGAAATAGTAGCCTTATTATTCCATTGTTTGAAGACCTTTTGGAAAAACAATTTGATATAAAAGATGAAAATTCTCAAGTTGTCTATCTTTCATTATTATTTTCTTTAATTTCTAATATAATTCTTGTTTCAAAAGATACAGAGCTTATTGGTAAAATATTTGAGCTTTCAAAATCGATAAAAAAAGAAGAAAATTTGGTTTCTTTTTTTAGAGTTTTTATTATTGCAATAGATAAACTTCAAATTGAAGAAATGTTTTCATATTTTAATGAAATAGAGAAAAGGATACAACTTTTTACAGATAATTATCTAAAAGGTGAAATACTTTCTATCATTGCCACAGCATATTTTAAATATCAAAAATTTGAAATGGGGATAGAAAGATTTAATTTTTCTATAAAACTAATGTATGGGATAAATGAAGTTACAAAACAAATTGACTATATTGGCAATATATCATTAAGAATTTTACTAGTAAATAATTTTAATTTGGCAAAGAGTTTGATAAATTTTGCATGTCAACTTTTTGGAGATTTGGAAAATGAGGAAGAAAAATTAAAATTTGCTATGTCTTTTGTCTATAAATATACATCATTATCATCAATAAAAAATGCTAGAGAGTTTTTTAAAGCAAAATTTGAAGAATTGGCAAGTTTTAAAGAAGAAAATAATTTGGCAAGATATTATATTGTTTTGGCAAAAGTTTTTTATAAATTAGATGAATTAGATTATGCACAAGAATATTTTGAAAAAGCAGAAGAAGTTATAAAAAATTTAGATGATTCTACAAAAAACATTGAATTGATAATATTTTTTGTGGTTACATTACTTCAATCTAAAAATATTAAAGGCAATGAATTTTTTGAAAATCTCTTAAATATTATAGAAAGTCAAAAAGAATTTGAAAAATCTGACTTGGCAATAAAATTATTTAATTCGCTTATACAGGTTGGTGAACTTCAATATGATTTTAATATTTATGATAGATTATTAAAAATCTTAGATGAAATTAATCTTAATTCTCTAAATGAAGATCAATTATTTAATCTTGCTTATACTTATGCATATAAAAATAAAGTTGATAAATTTTTAGAAATTTCTAGCTTAATTAAAAATAGTATGTTGAGAGAACATCTAACTAGACAAGTAGTAAGTATTCTAAAAGATAGAGAGGATATAAAATCATTAAAAAAACTTATACCCTCTTCTCTCAATAACTTTAGAACCCTTGATTTAGTTCTTTCATCTATATTATTTTATATAAGTGATTTGGAACAGATAAAAAAAATAACAGAAATAATAATAAATAATTGATTAAGTAAAAAAATTATTTACCATTTTTCCCAATGAATATTATTTTCTTTAAACTTTTCTTTGGGTTCTTCATCAGCAGTTGGATATCCAATTGGAA
>Ga0209373_10003574_pt1 | contig 14236 bp, 13 predicted proteins | sample Higcelweek5metaG_FD_187173 | JGI IMG/M metagenome (GOLD analysis project Ga0209373, IMG submission 187173) | Freshwater pond sediment microbial communities from the University of Edinburgh, under environmental carbon perturbations - High... | ecosystem: Environmental > Aquatic > Freshwater >...
CCTGCTGGACGCCAAGGGCTGCCTGGGCTGCCATACGCTGGACGGCGCGGCGTCCATAGGCCCCAGCCTCAAGGGCGTGTGGGGCCGCGAGGCCGTGCTGACGACGCCGGACAAGAAGGAAAAGAAGCTCAAGTACGACGCCAAGGCCCTGACCATGATGATAATGGGCCCGCGCGAAGGCGTGGTGAAGGGCTTTGAGCCCATGATGCCCGCCTACGCCGATCAGCTGACCCCGGACGAGCTGAAGCAGATTCTGGACTTCCTGGAGCACGGCGACAGCGCCGCCGCGGCCGATGGCCCGGAGGCGGGCAAGGCCCTTGCCAACGCCCAGGGCTGTCTGGGCTGCCACTCCACGGACGGCAGCGAGATCGTCGGCCCCAGCTTCAAGGGGCTGCTCGGCAAGAAGAGCACGGCCAAGGACGGCGCCCCCGTGGACCGCGCCTTTGTGACGGCCGTGTTGAAGGACCCGGCCGCGCGCCTGGGCAGGGTGTCGTCCATGCCCGCATACCCGGCCCTGACGGAGACCGAGCGCGAGGCGCTGCTGAAGTATCTGGAATCGCTGAGCGCGGCTCCGCCTGCTGGGCACGATATGACACACGACATGGTCGCTCATGACATGGCGGGACACGACATGAAAAACGGGGAGCACAAGTGATCCGGACCGGAGACCTGCTGGCCCTTGCGCGGCCGCGCATCGGGCTTTTGGCTGCGGCCGGGACCGCGGCGGGTTATCTCTTGGCCCAGAGCCTGTTGGCCCAGAGCCTGACGTCCCAAAGCCAGACGGCCGGAAGCCATGCAGGCGCGGGACTTTTGGCCGCAGCTGCCGGGGCCTTCGCGCTCTCCGCCGGGTGCTCCGCCCTGAACCAGGTGCAGGAACGCGCAGAGGACGCCCGCATGGAGCGCACCAAAACGCGGCCCTTGCCAGCGGGACGCCTAAGTTCCCGCGCGGCGCTGCGGATCGCCCTCGCCTGCCTGGCACTCTCGGCCCTGGCCCTTGGCCTCGCGCCCGGAGGACCGGCCACGGCGCTGTTCGTTCCCCTCACCGTGCTGGTGTACAACGGCTGCTACACCCCGCTCAAGAAACGCACGTCCCTGGCCATGCTGGTGGGCGGGCTGGCCGGAGCGCTGCCCCCCGTGGTGGGCTTCGCCGCCGGCGGCGGCGCACCGGGCGATACCCGCGCGCTGCTTTTGGCCGGGGTGTTTTATGCCTGGCAGGTGCCGCACTTCTGGCTGTTCGCGCGCATCCACCGCGCGGAGTATGCGGCGGCGGGCTTCTTCGCCCCGCACGACGGCGTGGCGCAAAGCCGCGCCCCCGGCGCCCTGGCCCTCTGGGTCGTAAGCTACGGCGCGCTGATGCTGCTCATCCCGGCCTTCGGGCTCATGGCCCAGCCCGCGCCAAAGGCCCTGGTGGCCGCGCTGGCCGTGGCCCTGTGCCTGGGCGCTTGGCCCCTTTTGACCCGCGAGCGCCTGGGCTTCGCCCTGGTGAACGCCTCACTGGTGCTGTTTTTGTGCTTCCTGGCCGCCGACGCCTTGCGCTTGGCGGTCTGATTTCCCTACCGAAAAGAGGACCTCCCCATGATCATGTGGATCCACCCGCCCCTGCAAACCCTGGCCGCGCTCCTGTCGCTCTACGTGCTGTACCTGGGCTTCGTGCGCTTCCGCTTCGCGCACCTGGGGCACAAGGGCATCATCTTCCAGTGGAAGCGCCACGTGGCCCAAGGCATCGCCGTCATGGTCACCTGGGTGCTGGCCTTCGTCATCGGCCTGGGGGCCGCCTGGACGAACTGGCATGTGGTGGGCGTCACCGAACTGCACTACCAGGTCGCCCTCGTCATGATCCCGCTCATCTGCTTCGGTCTGGCGTCGGGCTACTACATGGACAAGGTGAAGGCCAAGCGCACGATCCTGCCCCTGGCCCACGGCGCGGTGAACGCCCTGCTGGTGATCCTGGCCCTGTGGCAGCTCTGGACCGGCATCGGCATTCTGCGCGACATGGTGCTGGTGTAAGCTACTCCCGCCAGGAGCCGCGCAGCAGGGCGATCTCCTCGGCATAGCCCGGCAGTTCGTTGGGCGTCTCCAGATAAAAGGGCAGCGCCCGCAGGCGCGGATGGTTGATGACGCGCACAAGGGCGGCAAGGCCGATCTGCCCCTGGCCGATTTTCGCGTGGCGGTCCTTGCGGCTGCCCAGCGGATTCAGGCTGTCGTTCAGATGGATGGCGCGCAGGCGCTCCAGCCCCAGCACGCGGTCGAACTCCTCCAGCACGCCGTCCAAATCGCCCGCAATGTCATAGCCCGCATCGTGCACGTGGCAGGTGTCGAGGCACACGCCCAGCTTATCCGCGCAGACCACCCGGTCGATGATGGCCCGCAGTTCGCCGAAGCCGCCGCCCACCTCGCTGCCCTTGCCGGACATGGTCTCCAGCAGCACAAAGGTCGTCGTCTCCGGCGTCAGCACGGCGTTCAGCTGCGCGGCTATGCGCTCCACGCCGGCATCCGCGCCCTGCCCCACATGGCTGCCGGGATGAAAATTGTACATGGTCCCCGGCAGCAAGGTCAGGCGCGCCAGGTCGTCCTGCATGGCCTCAAGGGCGAAGCGCCGCGTCTTCTCCTCGGCGGCGCAGGGGTTCAGCGTGTAGGGCGCGTGGGCCAGAAAAGGCCCCAGCCCGTGCTCCTTGGCCAGGTTGACGAAGGCGGCCATATCCGCCGGGTCCACGGCCTTGGCCGCGCCGCCGCGCGGGTTGCGGGTGAAGAACTGGCAGGTGCTTGCGCCGATGGAAAGCGCGGTGCGGGCCATGGCCAGATAGCCCTTGGCGTTTGAAAGATGGCAGCCGATGTTCAGCATGGTGGTGCTCCTGCGGCAAGGCTACACCGGCGGCCCGCACCTCCGCAATAAAAGAAGCCCGCCGCTGCGGGCCGGAACCGGGCCAACTCCGGCGCGTGCCCGGCCCGAAAAAAACGACCAGACAGGAAACATCCCTGCCAGCCGTTATTCCCGCCCCACGCTTGGCGGCGTTTCCCCTGTGCGGGGTCACACGTAGTCGGCGTCGCGCTCGCGCTGGCGGCAGGTGGAAACCGTGCGCGCCACCATGCGCTCCAGGTAGCGGATGTCCCGGATCTCCATGTTGGTGAAGAAGATGCCAATGTCCACAAAGGCTTCCTCCGCGCCGTGGTCCAGGCTGCGCACCACGCCATCGCCCGCTGCATAGCCGGAGCCGAGAAACAGCAGCCGGAAGGGAATGGACTGCCCCACCGCAAGCGTGGGGAGGCCCTCCGGTCCCGCGCTGACGCGCACGCGCGCGCCGCCTGCGGAAAAATCAAGAAGCTCCGGGTCGTCGAAGCCCTCCAGACGGATGGCGACGTTCATGCTCTCTTCCACGGGAACGCGGTAGTGCATGCGCAGGCTGGTCTCGAAAAAATCATCGGAACTCGGCGCGCTCAAGGCCAGGGCCTGCGCCAGCCCCTCGCCCATGGGGTAGTCGTCGCGCACATCAAGCAGGCGCGCCACATAGCCGAGCGGATGCCGGGCCTTGTCACCCGCGGTGATGAGCACGGCCACCTCCACCTGCAGCCCGCCCTGCCCGCGCAGCACCGGAGGCTCGGTCTGGGTGACGAAAAGCACGTCCTCCTCCAGGTGCAGCACGCGGGAAACGCGCACATCAATGCGCTCGCGTAAGGGGTCCTTGTGCAGCACGACGAAGACCTCGGTGCCTGGGGTCAGCAGGGCCTCTCGGTCTGGAAGGGGGTCCAGATCTTTGACGCTCATTTGTGGCCTCCCTTGACTGGCTTTTTGACTTCCTGCTCAGGTTCGGGCTTTCCCGTCACGCGGGCGCGGCCCTCGACCGAAAGCATCTTTTCGATGGTGGCATTGACTTCCTCGGCGAGGTTCGGCTCCTTGGGCTTGGACTTGCTCGTGGCGCCAAGGGACTCCTCAAGCCCGTCGCCCTCCTTGGGCGGCACATAGTTGCGCACCAGAATGCTGATGCGCCGGTTGCGCGGGTCGGCCGGGTTGTCCGGGTACAGCGGCTGGGTGGAGGCGAAGCCGGACACGCGGCCCAAATGATCCTCGGCCAGGCCGCCCTGCTGCAAAGCCACGCGGGCCGCGCTGGCGCGGTCCGTGGAAAGCTCCCAGTTGGTGTAGCGGCCGCCGGAATAATTGACGGCGTCGGTATGGCCTTCCACCTCGACCTTGTTGGGCAAAGCCCTGAGCTGCGAACCGATGAACTGGATGGCCTTGCGCCCCTTGGCCGTCAGTTCCGGGCTGCCCTTGGCGAAGAGCGGGTCCTCTTCGTTGTAGCCTATCTGGATGCGCACGCCCGCTTCGGTGACGTCCACGGTGATCTGATCCTTCACATCGGGCAGGTTCAGATTCATGGAGTTCTGCAAATTGCTTTTCAGCTGCTCCGGCTGCACGGCGGCGCTCTTGCCGTGCTCGGCGGTTTCAGTCAGCTGGTCGCGCTGGGGCACCGGGGGCTTGTCCTGATCGGGAATCATGGCCCCGCCCTGGCGCACATCAAGGGCGTTCTGCTTATCGAATATACTGAATTCCTTAAAATACTGTTCAACACCCGCACGTTTTTCCGGCACAACCATGCTTAAAAGCCACATAAGCAGAAAAAACGCCATCATCGCCGTCATGAAATCGGCGTAGGCAACCTTCCATGCGCCGCCATGAGCGCCCGCATGGCCTTTTTTGCCTTTTTTGATGATGATCGGCCTGTTTTCAGCCACGGTGTCTCACTCCTGCTCCAAGTGCCGCGCGCTTATGCGCCGCCGCCCTTCTTGCTCTCGCGCAGCACGCCTTCCAGCTCGTCGAAGCCGGGGCGGTCGTGGGCCGGAATGGCCCGGCGGGCGGACTCGAGCGCCATGGCCGGGGGCCAGCCCATGGCGAAGGCGTTCATGGCCGCCTTGACCACGTTGAGCTCCGTGGAGGTCTCTTTGACCACGGTGTCCATGATGGCCGCAAGGGGGCCGGCGATGCCGTAGGACAGCAGAACGCCGAGAAAGGTGCCGACGAGGGCCGCGCCGATGGAGTGGCCCAGCACTTCGGGCGGCTCGGAGAGCTTGCCCATGGTGAGCACCACGCCCATGACGGCGGCCACGATGCCGAGCGCCGGGAAGGCGTCGGCCACGCGGTTCAGGTTGGTGGGGGCCTGGTGGGCGTCCTCGGCATGGGCGTCGATGTCGATGTCCATGAGGGCCTCGAACTCGTGTGGCTCCATGCTGGCGGCCGTGTAGGCCTTGAAGTTGTCGCAGATGAAATCGAGCACGGAATGGTTCTTCAAGACGGAGGGCCGGTTGGTGAAGATCGCGCTGCCGTCGGGCTTGTTCACGTGCGTCTCCAGGGCGATGACGCCCTCGCGCCGCGCCAGGGACAAAAGATCGAAGAGCACCAGCAGAATGTCCATGTAGTCTTTCTTGCCCTTGGGCTTGCCAAGAAAGATGATCATGAGGTTCTTGCCGATGGTGATGTTGACCTTCATGGGCGAGCCCACGAGCAGGGAGCCGATGCCGGAGCCCAGAATGATGAGCAGTTCGACGGGCTGCCAGAGCACGTGCAGATTGCCGCCCTCGATGAGATACCCACCGATGACGCACGCCAGAACGACGACAAGGCCGATGATCGCAAACATGACTACCCCTTGGCTCCGGGCTTAGCGCAAACGTTTTTGCCGCGGCTTCAGGCCTTTGGCCCGCGGCCCTTGTCCTTCGTTTCCGTGGCGGCGTCGATCTCTTTGGGCCCCGACAGGCCGCGCTTGAAGTTGGCCACGGTCTTGCCGAGCCCGTTGCCAAGCCCCGGCAGCCGTCCCGATCCAAACAGGACCAGGCCGATGATGACGACAAGGAGCAGACCCGTCACGTTCATGCGCAACTCCCATGAGCTTCGCGCGGTCCGGGGCGCTCCCCCACGGCCCGCAGCGATGCAAATTACGTACCTTTATAGCGCGGAGCGTCCGGGAAGGCAAACCTTGCCCGGGCCGCGACATTTTGCGGAGCCTATCGTGCGCGGCGCGGCTTGGCAACCTGGAGGCTCTTGACAGATTCAGAACACCAGGCGTAAAAGTTTGGTTGCCGAATTCCGGAACTGTTTTCCGGGAGCGGGGGACCCACATCCCTTGGGGCGCATCGCCGCACATGCGGCGTAGGACACCTTTCGGTCCGAGCCCGTCAGCTAACCTCGCAGGCGTCGAAGGGGAAGACCTCCGGTACACGGGGCCATCCCCCGTATTCATTCGTACCGGAGGTATTTTGATGCCCACCGTCCATTTGGCCGTATCGCGGCCGCTTTCGTCCGTGGCGTTCCGCCAGGCCTTTTCCTTTTGCCACATCCTGTGCTTGCCGCGCGTGGGCGCGCCGGAGGGCTGCGGCCATGGCGCGGAATGATTCCCTTGGGCGCAAGGCCAAGGAGTTCTTCCTCGGCAAGTCGCTGAACGTCAAAGACCAGTCGATCTTCCACAACCTGTCGCTGGTGGCGTTCTTCGCCTGGGTAGGCCTGGGGTCCGACGGCCTCTCGTCCTCCTGCTACGGCCCGGCCGAGGCCTTTCTCGCTCTGGGCGAGCACACCTTCCTGGCGCTTTTCGTCGGCCTGGCCTCGGTGGTCACCATCTTCGTCATCAGCGCCAGCTACTCGCAGATCATCGAGCTGTTCCCCTCCGGCGGCGGCGGCTACGTGGTGGCCAGCAAGCTCCTAAATCCGACCCTCGGCATGGTCTCCGGCTGCGCGCTCATGGTAGACTACGCGCTCACCATCACGCTCTCCGTGGCCAGCGGAGCCGACGCCATGTTCAGCTTTCTGCCCCCGGCCTGGGCAGAATTCAAGCTGCCCGCGGCCCTGCTCGGCGTACTGCTGCTCATCGTGCTCAACCTGCGCGGCGTCAAGGAATCGGTAACGGCCCTGGTGCCCATCTTCCTGGTCTTCGTGCTCACCCACGCTTTTGTCATCATCTATGGCCTGGGCACGCACCTGGGCAACCTGCCGGCCATAGTGACGCGCACTGCGGCCGACGCCAGCGCGGCCCACAGCCAGCTGGGCATGCTCGGCATGATTCTGCTGATTCTGCGGGCCTACAGCATGGGCGCGGGCACATACACCGGCCTGGAAGCCGTGAGCAACGGCCTGGCCATCCTGCGCGAGCCCAAGGTGCAGACCGGCAAGCGCACCATGACCTACATGGCCGTGTCCCTCTCGGTGACGGTCATGGGCCTGATCCTGGCCTATATTCTCTTCGGCGTGGCCGAGGTGAAGGGCAAGACCCTGAACGCCGTGCTCTTTGAGGCCATCGCCCTGCATTGGGGCGCGCCAGGGCAGATCTTCGTGCTCGTCACCCTCGTCTCCGAGGCGGCCATCCTCTTTGTTGCCGCGCAGACCGGCTTTCTGGACGGCCCGCGCGTTCTGGCCAATATGGCCATGGACCGCTGGTTCCCCACGCGCTTCGCCATGCTCTCCGACCGGCTGGTGACGCAGAAGGGCATCATCCTCATGGGCGGGGCCTCCCTCGTGCTCATGGTCCTGTCGCGCGGGTCTGTGGATCTCTTGATCGTGCTCTACTCCATCAACGTGTTCATCACCTTCGTGCTCTCGCAGCTGGGCATGGTGCGCCACTGGCTCAAGGTGCGCGGCCGCGAGCCCCACTGGAGAAAAGGCCTGGCGCTGAACGGCCTGGGCCTTGTGCTGTGCGGCTTCATCCTCATCACCGTCACGGCCGTCAAATTCTTCGAGGGCGGCTGGGCCACCCTGCTCGTCACCGGCGCCGTCGCCGCTCTGGCCGTGTACATCCGCAGACACTACGACCTCACCTGGGGCATGCTCAAGAAGCTCGACGAACTCCTGCCCGCGGTGGAGGCCGACAACACCTTCCTGACGCCCGCCTCTGGCGCCGGCGCCGAGGACGGCACCTGCTGTGACCCCAGTGGCAAAACCGCCGTCATACTGGTGAACGGGTACAACGGGCTGGGCATCCACACGCTGCTCGGCATCCACAAGCTCTTCACCGGCGAGTTCAGGAACTTCATTTTCGTGCAAGTGGGCATGGTGGATGCGGGCGTGTTCAAAGGCCTGGAGGAAATGGAGGCGCTCAAGACGCACATCCAGGCCGATCTGGACCGCTACGTGAACTTCGTGCGCGCGCGCGGACTCTATGCCGAGGGCGTCAGCTCCGTGGGCGTCGACGTGGTGGAAGAGGTGGTGAAGCTGACCCCGGAAATACGGCAGCGCTTCCCCAAGGCCATCTTCTTCGGCGGGCAGCTGGTGTTCCCCAACGAGACATTCTTCACCCGGCTTCTGCACAACCACATCGTCTTCGCCGTGCAGCGCCAGCTCTACCGGCAGGGGGTGGCCTTCGTCATCATGCCCATCCGCTTGTAGCGCCTTAACTTAAAGGAAAGCCGCGCGCCCTCCTCCGAAAGCTGGACGCAGCGGCAACCCCGGCGCCGGGCAGCGCCGCGCCACGACGGGCGCGACGCTGTCCGGCGTCTCCATAGCCGTCATGGGCTTGACACGCTCTCCGCCCCCCAGGTATGATTCTTACTTGCCGAATTCCGGGCGCGCCGTCCGGAAGCGGGGGACCCACTCCCCAATGGGGCGCAGCGCCGCGCAAGCGGAGCCGGACACCTTTCGGTCCCAGCCCGTCAGCTAACCTCGCAGGCCGCGAAGGGGATAGACCTCCAAATATATGGGGCCGTCCCGAATCATCCGTTTTTGGAGGTATTTTCATGTCCCCTGTCCCGCAGGCCGGTTCCGATTCCCCTTCACCCGCAGACGCCTCCCAGGCCGAGGCGCCCAAAGAGCGCCTGGAGCCGAAGACCGCCGCCCCGGCCGATCCGCCTGAAACAAACGGCGGGCACGCCAACGACCGCACCATGACCCTGGCCCTGGCCGCCCTCGGCGTCGTTTACGGCGACATCGGCACCAGCCCGCTGTACGCGGTGAAGGAATGCTTCCACGGCCAGCACGCGGTGGCCCTTTTGCCCGTGAACATCATGGGCGTGCTATCGCTCATCGTCTGGTCGCTCATCATCGTGGTCAGCCTCAAATACGTCATGTTCGTCATGCGCGCCGACAACAAAGGCGAGGGCGGCATCTTCGCCCTTTTGGCCCTCATCAAGTCCTCGGTGGAGAAAACGGGCAAAAAGCGCCACGCGCTGCTCATCTCCTCCGCGCTGTTCGGCGCGGCGCTGCTCTATGGCGACGGCATCATCACGCCCGCCATCTCCGTGCTTTCGGCCATGGAAGGCTTGACCGTGGCCACCGACGCCGCCGAGCCCTTCATCCTGCCCGGCACCTGCCTTATTCTGGTGGCGCTGTTCTGGGTGCAGAAGCACGGCACGGAGCACATTGGCAAGGTCTTCGGCCCGCTCATGATCATCTGGTTCGCGGTGCTGGCGGGTCTCGGCCTGCAGTCCATCGCCACCCGGCCGGAAATTCTGGCGGCCTTGAACCCCATGTACGCTTACTGGTTCTTCGCGGCCAACCATTGGCACGGCCTGGTCGTGCTCGGCTCCGTGGTGCTCTGCATCACCGGCGGCGAGGCCCTCTACGCAGACATGGGCCACTTCGGCCTCCGGCCCATTCGCCTGTCCTGGTACGCCATCGTCCTGCCCTCGCTGGTGCTGAACTACTTCGGCCAGGGCGCGCTGCTTTTGTCCAAGCCGGAAATGGCCTTCAACCCCTTTTTCGCCCTGGTGCCGGAAATACTGCTCTACCCCATGGTCGCCCTGTCCACCGTGGCCACGGTCATCGCCTCCCAGGCCATGATCTCCGGCGTGTATTCCCTGACCCAGCAGGCCGTGCAGCTGGGCTACTGCCCGCGCATCCGCATCATCAACACCAGCGCGGAGACCAAGGGCCAAATCTACCTGCCCGGCGTGAACAACGCCATGATGTTCGCCTGCATCGGCCTGGTGCTGGCCTTCAAGAGCTCCAGCGGCCTGGCCGGGGCCTACGGCATCGCCGTCACCGCCACCATGGCCATCACCTCAGTGATCTTCTTTTTCGTGGTGCACACCCTGTGGCGCTGGCCCACCTGGAAGACCGCGCCGCTCATCGCCCTGTTCCTGGCGTTCGACATCACCTACCTGGGCTCGAACCTGCTCAAGATTTTTGACGGCGGCTGGTTCACCCTCACCGTCGCCGCGCTCATCATGCTGGCCATGGTGACCTGGCGCGACGGCAAGGCCGCCTTGAGCCACCAGTTCCAATCCATGGGCCTGCCCATGGACCTGTTCCTGAACAGCCTGGTGGCGGGCAAGCCGCCGGTGCGCGTGCCCGGCACTGCGGTGTTCATGTCCGTCTCCGCCACGGGCACGCCCATCACCCTTCTGCACCACTACAAGCACAACAAGGTGCTGCACGAGCAGATCCTGCTTTTGTCCATAACCGTCGCGGAAACGCCCTTTGTGCCCGCCTCGCAGCGGCTGGCCGTGTCCAGCCTGGGCCACGGCTTCTTCCGGATCATCGCCACCTACGGGTTCATGCAGACCCCGAACGTGCCGGACATTCTGGATCAGGCCAGGGGGCACGGGCTGGCCGCAGATCTCATGAGCACGACGTTCTATCTGGGACGCGAGAGCCTGCTCACCGGCGGCGGCGCCAAGATGATGTCCTGGCGCAAGAGCCTCTTCGCCTTCATGTCGCGCAACGCCTGGAACGCCACGACCTTCTTCGGAATCCCGCCCGGACGCGTGGTCGAACTAGGCACGCAGGTGCTGTTGTAGCCTGGAAGTTGAAACACAGGCGCGTCCCGGCCTTTACCCCGGGGCCGGGACGCGCTATGAGCCCTTTCGGGACATTTCCCCGGACGAGGCCCATGCAGCATACGACCCCCGCATATTTCCGGCACAGAGGCCGCCCATGACTAATCGTCCCGCGTCGCTCCTCTCGCCGCTTCCCTATTTCGTCGCCTTCGTGGCCGCGCCCCTGGCAATTCTCGCGGGCAGGCTCGCGGACAAAGAAGCGCTGGGGCACAGCTTCGGGCTCCTGGGCCTGGCCCCTTGGCTGGCTTTGTCCGGCCTGGCCATGCTGACGGCGCTCTTCGCCGGGGCAAAGGCCCGCGCAGGCACCGAGCGCCCCGTGTGGCCAGTTCCGGCCCTGGGCCTGGGCCTGGCCGTGGCGGCCTGGCTGCTGTCCCGCGTGCTGGCGCAGGTGCTGCTCCAGGCCGAGGACTACGCCCCCCTGCTCGACGAGCTGCGGCTGCCCGCGCTGGCCGCCTTTGCCGCGTTGTGGGCCTGGAGCTTCGGCGCGCCGAAGCGCCAATCCCTGGCGCGCGCGGGCGCGGGTCTGGGCGCGCTGGTGGTGCTCGACTTTCTGCTCACGGCCATCATGGCCCGCGGGCTCGTGCCCGGCGGCGGCTTTCTCTTCGGCGATGCTCCCGGCACGGCCGACGCCTTGGGCCTTCTGCTCTGCGTGGCCCTGTGCGCCACGGTGGACGACGCGCCCGTGCGCGGCGTGCCGCGCCTGGAGCGCTGGCTCATCCTGGCGGGCCTTCTGGCTTCATCCTCGCGCGCGGGCCTTGCGGTTGGCGCGCTGATCTGCCTGTTCCTCGAGCGCGGCCCCATGCGCAGCCGCGCAGCCATGGCGGCCGCCTGCATCCTGGCCATCTGGATCTCGCTCATCCTGCCGCTGCAGCGCACCCTGGGCGGAGAAGAACTTGGGCTCGACTGGTACTATTCCGCAACCATGGAAGCCATAAGCCAGGACCCGCGCGCCCTGGCCATTGGCCTGCCCCTGGACAGCCCGCTGGCCCTGGCCATGCCGGAATTCCAGGGGCTGCTATGGGATGCCGAGGCAGACGGCCTGCCCGTCTCGGTTTTCCAGATCCCCTCCTCGACCCTGCGCCTTCTGGCCGGGTGGGGGCTTGGCGGCCCGCTGCTGGTGCTCGGCGCGGCGCTTTTCTGCGCCCTGCGCGGCCGCAAGCGCTTCGGCCTCGGCCTGCTGCTGATCGTCGCGCTCGGCGGCTCGCTGGCTCCCGTGCTGCACATGCCGGCCACGGCGGCCGTTTTGGCGCTGGCCCTCATTTCCGCTGCGCGCAGACCCGAGGCGACAGCTGCGGAGCCGGTCCAGGCGGACGCGCAAAAGACCGGACAGCCGGACGCAGGCAACGCCGCCGCGCCGGAGCAGAACCAGGCACAGGGCCAAACGCCAGGAGAGGCGCAGGCCACGGAAACGCAGGAAGCCGCGCCCACGCAGGCTTCTGCCTAATCAACCAACAACGCCAGCCCCCTGGCGGCCTTACGCGGAGAGAATCATGACGGCATATCCCCGGCTCACCGCAGCCTTCCATTGCCTCGCCCCCACCCCGGCCTTCAAGCGCGGACTGGCCCGCGCCCTAACCGGAGCGGCCTTGGCCTGCGCCCTGTGCGCCCTGCCCGGCCAAGCCCTGGCGGGCATCACCGACGACGCCGTGCTGAAGCACATGGACTCCGTGCTGGATGAAAACGCGCGTCTGCGCGACGAGGCCTGGAAGGCCCGCAAACAGGGCCGCGAGGCGGCGAAGCAGGCCGAGCAGGCCCTCGACGCCTCGGACGAGCGCGTGGAGAAGACACGGGTCGAGGCCCTGGCCCACGTGGCCGGAGTGAGCCCGGCCCAGGTGGAGGGCTTGCGCAAGGAGGGCCGCTCCTGGGGACAGGCCGCCGGAGATCTCGGCGTGCATCCCGGCTTCCTCGGCATCGGCAAGGCGCCCCTCTATAATTCGATGCCTCCCAAGCGCAAGGCAAAGGCCGAGGCTGCTCCGGCCAAGGTCAAGCGCGGCAAGAAAGGCAAGGAGAAAATTCCCGCCGTGGCGGAGAGCACGACCAGCGTCAAAAAGAACACGGCAAAGAAATCCAAGGCCAAAGCATCCGCCAAGGCTCAAGCCGAGCCGGTCAAGAAACACAAAAAAGCAAAGTAGAAAAACAGCCAGGCCTGCGCGACGGCGCGTCGACGCGGTTTCGCCATCCCCCCGCGCGCGCACGGAAGACTCGGGCCTTTGGATATGCCTGTTCGCAGGTGCGTGCAGATTCCCCCACGCATGGAAGACTCTCCCGCGCGGTGAAGGCCCACGCGCAGGGCCGCACATCCTCCCCCGGCGCGCGGAGGCTCCAAAAGCGCCTGTTCCGCAGGCCGCACTTCCCTTCATCCCGGCGAACGCAGTCCCGTCGCCGCGGCCAATAGTGCCGGGCAAGCCGGACGCGGGAGCGCGTCAAAGCACAGACGCCGACAGCAAAAGGCCGGATGAGGAAGCTTCCCCATCCGGCCTTTTGCCGTACGTGCGACTGACGCGACGGGACGATCCGCTTTTGGCGTCAGTTTTTGTCCGCGCCCTCAAGACGCAGCAGCAACGCCTTCAAGTCCAGGCCATGCGGATTGGTGTAGCCGGTAAGACCGCCGCCAGCGCCCAGCACCCGGTGGCAGGGCACCACAAGCGGCCAGGGATTGCGCGCCATAACCTGGCCCACGGCGCGGGCCTTGCCCCCCTGGCCGGAAAGCGCCGCCAGCTCCCCATAGGTCACGGTGGAGCCGGAAGCCACGCGCTCGTACAAGGTTTGCAGCACCTGCCGGGTGAAGGGCGGCAGCGCCTCCCAGGCCAACGGCAGCGGCGGGAACGCCGCCTTCTCGCCCGCAGCCAGCCGGGCAAGCGCCGCATGCACGGCCCGCGCTTCCGGGCTTGCGTCCGGCTGCAGCTCCTGCGCCTCGGCCCGGCGCAGCTCAAGATGCGTCACCTGCCCGCCGGTCCAAAAAATCCGCAGAGCCAGCGGCGGCGCGGCCACGGTCTCCACCCGGTCGGCAACCTTGTTCAGCTCGCGCGTCAGGGTCTTCTGCTGCTTGCGCACCGCCATGTTCAGACCTCCTTAGACATAATAGCCGTTCCAGTCCGGCAACCCGTGCGGACAAAAGCCGACCCGGCCCTGCCAAGTATTCTCCCGTAGCATTGTCCCCCGCGCCTGGTCCAGCGCCGCAGACTTGTCCAAGGCCCAGTCCGGGGCGAGCAGCTCGCCGGGGGCGGGATCAGCGAAGACGCGCTGCACGCAGATGTTCGGCCTCAGACGCTCCAAAGCCTGGATCAAGGCTGAGATGTACACCTCGCGGCTCGCTGCGGCCAGGCTGCCCTCGCGCCACTTACCGGCCAGGGGCGTGTCACGGCAGATGAGCAGATTATGAAATTTCACCGCCGCGACAGGCAGCGTGTTCAAAAAATCCACCGACCGCGCAAGATCGTCCGGGCCCGCGCCAGGCAGGCCGTGCAGCAGGTGGGCGCAGACGTGG
>Ga0209373_10003575_pt1 | contig 14234 bp, 13 predicted proteins | sample Higcelweek5metaG_FD_187173 | JGI IMG/M metagenome (GOLD analysis project Ga0209373, IMG submission 187173) | Freshwater pond sediment microbial communities from the University of Edinburgh, under environmental carbon perturbations - High... | ecosystem: Environmental > Aquatic > Freshwater >...
GCCTTCCGGCAATGCCCCGCGGCGCTGCGGCCCCTGCTCACGCTTGATCTTCGGGGGAAGAAGCTTGTTCAGCCAGCTCATCTTTTCACCTCGTCCACACCACGACGAATATCCGCCACCAGTGCTCTCACATTGGGACAGGCGGTTTCGGCCGTGGATTTTTCAATTTCCTCGATAATCCGGCTGCCGACCACCACGGCATCCGCAATGGCAGCGATGCGTGACGCGGTCGACGCGTCACGAATGCCGAATCCGACACCGACCGGCAAGCCCGTCTGCTGGCGAATCTGCGGCAGGCGCTCGGCCACCGCGTCGACATTCAGGGCGCCAGAACCAGTCACCCCGGCCAGCGAGACGTAATAGACGTAGCCGCTGGCCACTTCGGCCACCTGCGCGATGCGCGCCGCGGTCGACGTCGGCGCCAGCAGGAAAATGGGATCCATGCCGTGCGCTTTCATCGCGGCGCCAAAAGCCGCGGCTTCTTCGGGCGGGTAATCGACGATCAGGACGCCATCGACACCGGCGGTTGAGGCAGCGGCGGCAAACTTCTCCAGCCCCATCGCCTCGACCGGATTGGCGTAACCCATCAGTACGACCGGAGTTGTCGCATCGACCTTGCGGAATTCGACGACCAGCTCGAGCACCTTGCGCAGCTTCATGCCCTTGGCCAACGCCCGCTCGGAAGCGCGCTGGATGGTTGGTCCGTCGGCCATCGGGTCGGAGAACGGCACGCCAAGCTCGATGATATCGGCTCCCGCCTCGACCAGCGTGTGCATCAGCGGTACGGTCAGCGCCGCATCGGGATCGCCGGCGGTGATGAAAGGAATCAGCGCCTTGCGGCCTTCGCCGTTGAGGCGTTCGAAAGCGGATTTGATACGCGACATCAGAAGACAATTCCGGATTTTTCGGCCACGGTATGCATGTCCTTGTCACCCCGGCCGGAGAGGTTGACCAGCAGAATCTGTTCCCTCGCCATGGTCGGTGCCAGCTTGGCGGCATAGGCCAGCGCGTGGCTGGATTCGAGCGCCGGGATGATGCCCTCGAGGCGGCACAGGTTGTGGAAGGCTTCCAGCGCTTCGCTGTCCTTGATCGGCACGTATTCGGCGCGGCCGATGTCCTTCAGCCAGGCATGCTCGGGGCCGACGCCGGGGTAGTCGAGGCCGGCCGAAATCGAATGCGTCTCGATGATCTGCCCGTCCTCGTCCTGCAGCAGGTAGGTGCGATTGCCATGCAGCACGCCGGGGTGGCCGGCGGTCAGCGAAGCGGCATGATGGCCGGACTCGATGCCCTCGCCGGCGGCTTCGACGCCGATCAGGCGGACGCCCTCGATATTGATGTAGGGATAGAAGATACCCATCGCGTTCGACCCGCCACCGACGCAGGCGATCACCGCATCGGGCTGGCGACCGGTCATTTCCGGCATCTGCAGCAGGCACTCCTCGCCGATGACCTTCTGGAAGTCACGCACCAGCATCGGGTAGGGATGCGGGCCGGCCACTGTCCCGATGATGTAGAAGGTGTCGTGGATGTTGGTCACCCAGTCGCGCATCGCTTCGTTGAGCGCATCCTTGAGCGTCTTCGAGCCGGACTCGACCGGGACGACGGTGGCGCCGAGCAGTTTCATGCGATAGACGTTGGCGGCCTGGCGCTTGACGTCCTCGCTGCCCATGTAGACCACGCACTCCATGCCGTAGCGGGCGGCGACGGTAGCGGTCGCCACGCCGTGCTGCCCGGCGCCGGTCTCGGCGATGACGCGCGGTTTGCCCATGCGCCGGGCGAGCATGGCCTGGCCGATGCAGTTATTCACCTTGTGGGCGCCGGTGTGGTTGAGGTCTTCGCGCTTGAGGTAGATCTGCGCGCCGCCGAGCAGGTCGGACCAGCGTTTGGCATGGTAGATCGGCGAGGGGCGGCCGACGAAATGCTTCAGTTCATACTCGTACTCGGCGCGAAAGGCCGGATCGACCTGCGCCGCCGCGTAGGCGGCCTTGAGTTCATCGAGTGCACCGAACAGCGTCTCGGCGACGAATACGCCGCCATAGGGACCGAAATGGCCCTTGGCGTCGGGGAAGTTATATAGACTCATCGGCTTTCCGTACTGCCGCCACAAAGGCAGCGATTTTCGAGTGATCCTTGATGCCCTTGCTCATTTCAACCCCGGACGACACGTCGACCGCAACCGGTCGCACACGTTCGATGGCGTCGCCGACGTTAGCTGCGGTCAACCCGCCGGAAAGCACCAGAAAGCCTGGCAGATCCAGCGGGATCAGCGTCCAGTCGAAGACATGGCCGCCACCGCCGTAGCCCTCGACAAAGGCATCCAGCAATAGACCCCGGGCGTCGGGAAATGAACCGGCGAATTCTACCAGATCGAGACCCGGCCTCACCCGTGCCGCCCGTAGATAAGGCCTTGAAAACTGGCGGCAATAGGTGGCATCCTCGTCGCCATGAAACTGCAGGAGGCTGATCGGCAGGGCTCTGCAGGCAGCGTAGACAACTTCCGGCGCTTCGTTGACGAAGAGGCCGACGACATCGACAAACGGCGGAATCCGTCTGGCCAGTTCTGCCGCCCGTTGCGGCGTGACATAGCGTGGACTGGGCGGATAGAAGACGAAGCCGATCGCGTCAGCCCCCGCCGCCACCGCGGCATCGACATCCTCGTCGCGGGTCAGGCCGCAAATCTTGATCCGTGTTTTCACTTCAGCATTCCATCGAGAAAATCGTCGTCCGGTTTGGGTAATCCCCAGTGCGGTTCGTAGATCGGCCCGCGAAAATATAACCCGTCCGGTGAAAAAGTCGGCGCCGCCAGCTTGCGGTCTTTCATCTGCAACAGTTCGTCGATCCACCCCGGCGCCTGCCTTCCCTTGCCAATATGGACCAGACTGCCGACCAGATTTCGTACCATGTGATGCAGAAAGGCGCTGGCCTCGAAATCGAAGACGAGCAAACTGCCGCTCTGCCGGACCTCGGCCTGCCACAAGGTCTTGATTGGCGTCTTTGCCTGGCAATCCGCCGCGCGGAAAGCCGAGAAGTCATGTTCGCCGATCAGTTTCCGTGCCGCTTCGCGCATCGCCGAAACATCGAGCGGCAAATGAAACCAGCCGACCCGACCCTGCCACAATCCGGGGCGCTGCGGACGGTTGAGCAGCAAGTAACGATAGCGCCGGCCACGCGCGCTGAAGCGGGCATGGAACGATTCGGCGACCGGTTGCGCCCAGCGCACCGCAACGGCATCCGGCAAATGCGAATTGACGCCGCGTACCCATGCCGACTGCGGCCGTTCGACTGCCGTTTCGAAATGCACGACCTGATGCGTCGCATGAACGCCGGCATCGGTGCGTCCGGCGCAGATCACCCCGACCGGCTCGCCCGCAATCTCGTTCAGCGCCGATTCCAGTGCGTCCTGCACGGTTTGCCCTCCCGCCTGGCTTTGCCAGCCGCGAAACGGGGTACCGCAATATTCGACGCCAAGAGCGATCCTTGTTACCGTCACCCGCTCACCCCAATGAAATCGCGAACCATGAAAACGCCAGCGCTGCAAAGCAGACCAGATAGTCAGCCGCTTGCCATGGTGGCACCTCGACGCGCAGTGTTTCGGGGCCATCGACCGGACCTGCATTCCCGTCCAGCATGTTGCGCCAGGCGCCCCTCGGCAGCTCCACCTGCAGATTCTGCATTACCAGCGACAGCCGCACCACCAACCGCTCGCTCCTGATACCGAATCGCGACAGCGGATGCAATAGCGACTGCAGCGCGACCAGAAGGCCGCGGTTCCCGAGCACGGCGAACAACCACGCCAGGGCGCCCAGCATCAATATCAGGCGGGCGACATGCAGCGTGGCTTCCCGTGCACCCTCGTGTGTCGGCATCCAGGCGAGGTCAAACAGGGCATCGCCCGATACGCCGTAGGCAAGTATCAGCCAGACGCTCAACAACAACCAACGCATCCGGCGCAGCAATTGCCACCACCCGGCGGCCGCATTTCGCGCAGCCAGCAGCACCGCAAACACCAGGGCAAGCCCTGCCAGGCCGAGAAACTGGATGACGACGATGGCGATCAGGCTGACCAGCAAGGCAGAGGATGGGTGCAAACTCCGGCTCCAGAATGCACATGGCCCCACGCGGGGGCCATGTGCCGTTCGCAAAGACGTTCTAACCGCGCAAGCGACCAATAACCTCGCGTGCCTGATCGACGAGATCGCCGCTGCCTTCGGCAAGGACCTCATTCAACAGTTCGCGCGCCTGATCATGATCGCCCATTTCCTCGTAGGCCTTGGCCAGCGCGAGCTTGGTACCGACATCATCGGCACCCTGATCGGCCGCGGAATCCTCCGTGCTCATCACATTGGTCAGTCCGGCGACCTGGGTTGCGCCCAGGTCAAGATTAATCGATGTCATGTCGAATTCGGGCGACGGCATGGGATTGCCGATGAAAACCGACTCACTCAGATTGACGTTGTATTCCTCGTCCCGGGAATCCGAATCGATCGACAGTCCGGCCATGCCATTGGTAACCGTCGGCTCGCCCTGTGCAGATTCCAGGGAACCCAGCGGATTGACGACCGTTGCGGTACCCATCTCGCCACTCGTAGCCTCCTGGAGCACAGCCGGATTTACCAGTGTCTGCGTGTCGGGCGCAATGTCGCCAAGCTCGAAATCAATCATGCCCACTTCACCCTCGTGCACCTCTTCCTGCAGGCCCACAGGTGCTTCGAGTCCGATGATGGTTTCCGTGAAATTGTTTTCACTTTCCGGCACACCCATGACCAGCGTATCCGTCGGCAATACCTGCGGATTCGTTTCCGTCGCCGTCAGCGCTTCCTGTGGAATGCCACCAAGGTCGAAATCGATGGCCTCGATCTGCGGCATTTCCATTTCGTCAACCACATCGCCAATCTGCGTCACCTCAGGCGCGAACGCTTGCCCGGCGGCACCAAGATCGAAATCCAGTGAATTTTCATCGACACTGTTGACCACGGTCTGAGCGAAGTCACCTTCTACCGCAGCTTCGACAGGAATGCTGACCGCTTCGAGCGTCGGTTGTTCGGCAACCAGTACCGCCGCCGTACCAACGGCAGCAGCCGCAGCCATCTGGCTGAGTTCGCCCGGTAACACGACAGTCGACTTGGCATCGACGACCGCATCTGGGGCGGGTGCTGCCACCTCGTCGACCGCAGCAGACGCACCGCGCCCAGCGGTATACAGGGGATTCTCCGGATCCAGCGCGGTACCCAGAGCCGCCGCCTTTTCCCATTCATCACCTACGCCGCCGGTCTGCGCGTAAAGTTCGCTGGCCAGCGTATCGAATTGCTTGACGCTCTTGCGATTACTGTAAATTTCGAGAAGCTTGACGTGGATGGCGGTGCGATGCGGATCCTTACGCAAGGCCTCGATCAGAATTTCCTCAGCCTGCGCATCCCGGCCATAAGCCATGTAGACATCCGCTTCGGCAACAGGATCAACCTCGTCGGTATCGATCGTGCCCGGACCAGTCTGACTGAATTCGCCGGTTTGCAACGGAACATTGCCGGTATCGACACTCTGCCCCCCGGTCATCCGGAACACCGAATTCGGCCCGAGGCTCGAAGGCGCGGGAACGGCGGTCGTGAAGTCGGGCTCCGGCTCGCTGCGGCGCCGCCTGAGCAGGAAATATCCGGCCAGCAGGGCCAGTATACCGCCGCCACCGATCAGTGGCAGCGGATCGTCCAGCAACCCCGGTTCGCTAGCGGGCGGCGTAACGGGTACCGGCTTTGGCGGCTCGACCGGTGCAGCCGGCTTTGCCGCCTCGACGACCTTGGGCGGTTCGACCGGCTTGGGCTCTTCGACGGCTTTCGGCGGTTCGGCTGCAACCGGTGCCGGTTCTTTGGGCACCTCGACCGCCTTGGGCGGCTCTGACGGCGCCACCGGCTTCGCCTCTTCCTTCTGTCCAGAGGCCTGCTGCTGCAGTTCTGCCAGACGCTGGGTCTTCATGTCGACCAGCTTCTGCAGTTCGCTGACATTTTTCTCGAGCAATGCCAGCCTGTCCTGCGCCTCCTTGAGCGCCTTGTCCTTGGCGATCAATTCCTCTTCGCCAACGGCAGCCTTGCCGCCCGGGACACCCTTGGCCGGCATTTCGGTACGCGAAACCTTCACCTGGTCCTTGGCCTGATCGACTGCCGACGGCTTGTCTTCGACGCGTGCCGTGACCTTGCCCGCCGCACCCTGAGGAGCGGCTTCCGGACTGGCCTTCGCCTGGGCGGTGGCCGAAGCAAGTTTCTGGCGATAGGTATTCCAGTCCTCGGCCTGAGTGACATATACCTGCCTTGCCTCTGCCGCAGGTATCGCTGCGACGGCCGCCTTGTCGGGAATGCTGAGTATGGCGCCCGCCTTCAGGCGATTGATGTTGTCGCCAATGAACGCATCCGGATTTTTCTTGTACAGTCCGACGAGCATTTGCTCAAGGGTGACCCCGTCATGCTTCGTTTCACCAGCAATCCTGCGCAGTGTGTCGCCCTGCTGAACGACGCGCGTGCCGGACTCCTGAGCTTTCGTCGGCTCCGCAACCGCTCGCGATGGCGTCGCGGCAGCGCCAGTTGGCGCTGGTGCTGCTCCCGCGCCGCGGACTGTCTCGACGACCCGCGCATCCGCCGCGGCTGCTTGCCGTGCCGCTGCCTTCGCGGCAACCTCGGGTGGATCAAGGAGGAACGTGAATTCCTTCAGCAGGGGGCCGGAAGGCCAGCTCAGTTCAACGAGCATGTCCATGAAAGGTTCATTCACGGGCTTCGTGGAACTAACCTTCACCACGGGCTTGCCACTGCTGCGCTTTTCTATTGCGAAGCGCAGATCGAGCAAGGACGACGAAAAATCAACGCCCGCCTCGCGAAATGCCTTCTGATCCGCGAGCCTGGCCGTCATGCCGGCCAACTCGGCTTGCGATGCGCTGATCTCGATCTCGGCGCGCAACGGCTGGCCGAGGCCAGACAGAACAGTGATCTTGCCGAGACTGGCCGCTTCGGCCAACCACGGGGCAAATGAAAGGCAGGAGGCCACGGCGATGGCGGTGGCACGTTTCTTGAAACTTGTCCGGATCATATCGGTCACGGCGAAACCCTGAGTATGGAATTTGGGAGTTTCAAATTAACATCATGCACTTAGCAATGCAAGCTAAACCCGCTTCTCATTACCCGCCTTTTGGCATATTCCCAACAAATGAAAAACGGGGCCGCAGCCCCGTTTTCTCCTGATAAATCAGCGATCAGGCGTCAAGCAGGATGCGCAACATACGACGCAACGGCTCGGCAGCACCCCACAGCAATTGGTCGCCGCAGGTAAAGGCAGCCAGATACTCCGGCCCCATCGCCATCTTGTGCAAACGGCCGACCGGCACGGTCAGCGTGCCGGTCACGGCAGCCGGCGTCAGTTCGCGCTCGGAGATCTCGCGATCGTTCGGCACGACCTTGGCCCATTGGTTAGCCTTGGCCAGCATGTCGCTGATTTCATCCAGCGGCACATCCCTCTTCAGCTTGATGGTCAGCGCCTGGCTGTGGCAGCGCATGGCGCCGATGCGCACGCACAGGCCGTCGATGGGGATCGAGCCCGGGGTGCGGAAGGCCGGACGGCCGAGGATCTTGTTGCATTCGGCGCCACCCTTCCACTCTTCCTTGGACTGACCGCCGTCAACCGGGACGTCGATCCAGGGGATCAGCGAACCGGCGAGCGGCGTGTTGCGGAAGTTCTTCTTCGGGAAGGCATCGGAACGGATCGTCTCGGCGACCTTGCGGTCGATGTCGAGGATGGCCGAAGCCGGATCAGCCAGCAGGTCGGCCACCGACGAATGGATGGCGCCCATCTGCGCGATCAACTCGCGCATGTTCTGCGCACCAGCGCCGGAAGCCGCCTGATAGGTCATGGACGACGCCCATTCGATCAGGTCGTTCTGGAACAGGCCGCCGAGACCCATCAGCATCAGCGAAACCGTGCAGTTGCCGCCGATCCAGTTCCTGCCGCCCTTGGCCAGCGAGTCCTTGATCACGTTCATGTTGACCGGGTCGAGCACGATCACGGCGTCGTCAGCCATGCGCAACGCGGAAGCTGCATCGATCCAGTGACCATTCCAGCCGGTGGCGCGCAGCTTGGGGAAGACTTCCTTGGTGTAGTCACCGCCCTGGCAGGTGATGATGATTTCGCACTGTTTCAGCGCGTCGACCGAAGAAGCATCCTGCAACGGCAGGGACGCCTCCTTGCCACCGAACACCGGTGCCTTGCCGCCCGCAGCGGAGGTGGAGAAATAAACCGGATCGATAAAAGCAAAATCACCCTCTTCCACCATGCGCTGCATGAGGACAGAACCCACCATACCGCGCCAACCGACCAGACCAACCTTCTTCATGACTCTCTCTCCGAATGAATCTTTGTTTAACGTCCGAACCCGTCGTTCGGTTTACGCCAGCGCCGCCAGCACGGCGTCGCCCATTTCCCTGGTGCCGACCTTGTTGGTGCCGCGCTCGTAGATATCACCGGTGCGATAACCCTGGGACAGCACTTTCTTGACCGCGTTCTCGATCCGCACAGCTTGCGCCTCCAGCCCGAAGGTATAGCGCAGCATCATCGCCGCCGACAGGATGGTAGCCAGCGGATTGGCGACGCCCTTGCCGGCAATATCCGGCGCCGAACCGTGTGACGGCTCGTAGAGGCCCTTGTTTTTTTCGTCGAGCGAGGCGGACGGCAGCATGCCGATCGAGCCGGTCAGCATCGAGGCCTCGTCAGAAAGGATGTCACCGAACATGTTGCCGGTGACCATCACGTCGAACTGCTTGGGCGCCTTGACCAGTTGCATCGCGGCGTTGTCGACCAGCATGTGGCTGAGCGCCACGTCCGGGTAATCGTGGGCGATCTCGATCATCACGTCGCGCCAGAGCTGGGTGCATTCGAGCACGTTCATCTTGTCGACCGAGCACAGCTTCCGGTTGCGCTTCTGCGCCGCCTGGAAGGCGACATGGCCGATGCGGCGGATTTCCGACTCGCTGTAGACCATGGTGTTGAAGCCGACGCGCTCGCCGTTCTCCTCGCGCACGCCGCGCGGCTGGCCGAAGTAGATGTCGCCGGTCAGCTCGCGGACGATCAGGATATCCAGCCCGGCCACCACTTCCGGTTTCAGCGTCGAGGCATTGGCCAGTTCCGGGTAGAGGATCGCCGGTCGCAGGTTGGCGAACAGGTTGAGATCCTTGCGGATGCCGAGCAGGCCGCGCTCCGGGCGCTTCTCCCGGGGCAGGGTATCCCACTGCGGGCCACCGACGGCGCCGAGCAGGACGGCATCGGCTTCGCGCGCCAGCTTGCGGGTCGCTTCCGGATAGGGTTCGCCGGTCGCGTCGACGGCAGAACCGCCGAGCAGCGCCTGCTCCATCTCGAACTTGAGATCGAGGGCGTTGAGCACACGCACTGCCTCGGCAGTGATTTCAGGGCCGATGCCGTCGCCCGGCAAGACACATATCTTCATCTCGTCTCCTTCCTATGCGAACAGCCAGGGCTGCTCGATACGGCGTTTTTCCTCGAATTCGCGGATTTTCGCGGCGTGGCGCAGGGTCAGGCCGATGTCGTCCCAGCCGTTGAGCAGACATTCCTTGCGGAAAGCGTCGATCGCGAACGGAATCCCGTAACCATCCGGCCGGATCACCGCCTGCGACGGCAGATCGACCACCAGCTTGTAACCCGGCGTCGCCTCGACCTGCTGGAACAGCGCCTCGACCTCGTTGGCCGGCAGCACGATCGGCACGATGCCGTTCTTGTAGCAGTTGTTGAAAAAAATATCGGCGAAGGACTCGGCGATGATCGCCTTGAAGCCAAAGTCGAGCAGCGCCCACGGAGCGTGTTCGCGCGAACTGCCACAACCAAAATTGGCCCGGGTCAGCAGCACCTCGGCGCCCTGGTAGCGCGGCTGGTTGAGCACGAAATTCGGGTTCTTCGGGCGGCCGGCATTGTCCTGACCGGGCTGGCCGACGTCCATGTAGCGCCATTCGTCGAAGGCATTCGGGCCGAAGCCGGAACGCTTGATCGACTTCAGGAACTGCTTCGGGATGATTGCATCGGTATCGACGTTGTTGCGGTCGAGCGGCGCAACCAGGCCTTCCAGGCGAACAAATTTTTCCATGAAGGCCCTTACTTGGTCGATTTCTGGATGGCTTCGCCACCCTTCTCGATATCCTTGCCGATACCGGCAACCGTATTGCAGCCGCTGGCGAAAATCAGGGCTGCTGCGGTCAACACTGCAAAAATGGCTTTTTTCATCATCACCTCCTTGCTTACAGAACGTCACGCACATCGGCGAAGCGGCCGGCAATCGCGGCCGCCGCGGCCATCGCCGGACTGACCAGGTGGGTCCGCCCGCCCGGGCCCTGACGGCCCTCGAAATTCCGATTCGAGGTCGACGCGCAACGCTCGCCCGGTTCCAGGCGGTCAGCATTCATCGCCAGACACATCGAGCAGCCCGGCTCGCGCCACTCGAAACCGGCGGCGAGGAAAACCTTGTCCAGCCCTTCAGCTTCGGCCTGCCGCTTGACCAGGCCGGAACCCGGCACGGCGAGCGCCAGCTTGACGTTGGCGGCGACATGGCGCCCCTTGAGGACCGAAGCCGCCTCGCGCAGATCCTCGATCCGCGAGTTGGTGCACGAGCCGATGAAGACCTTGTCGATGGCGATGCTCTTGATCGGCGTGTTCGGGTTAAGGCCCATGTACTGCAGGGCGCGCTCCATGCCTTCGCGCTTGACCGGATCGGCCTGCTTGGCCGGATCGGGAACCACGGCGTCGATAGAGACAACCATTTCCGGCGACGTACCCCAGGTCACTTGCGGGCGAATGTCTTCCGCCTTCAGCGTGACCACGCGATCGAACTGCGCGCCGGGATCGGAATGCAGCGTGCGCCAGTAGGCCACGGCGCGCTCCCAGACTTCGCCCCTGGGCGAGAACGGGCGGCCTTTCAGATAATCGATCGTCTTGTCGTCGACCGCAACAAAGCCCATGCGCGCCCCGCCTTCGATGGCCATGTTGCACAGGGTCATGCGCCCTTCCATGGAGAGGCCGCGAATTGCGCTGCCGCCGAACTCGATGGCATAGCCGTTGCCGCCGGCCGTGCCGATGGTGCCGATGATGGCCAGCGCCACGTCTTTCGCGGTGACGCCCTTGCCGAGTTTGCCGTCGACGGCGATCAGCATGGTCTTTGACTTCTTCTGCAGCAGGCACTGGGTAGCCAGCACGTGCTCGACTTCCGAGGTGCCGATACCGTGTGCCAGACAGGCGAAGGCGCCGTGCGTCGAGGTATGCGAGTCGCCGCAGACGACGGTCATGCCTGGCAGCGTGGCGCCGTTTTCGGGGCCGACGACATGGACGATGCCTTGCTTCGGGTCCTTGAACGGGAAATAGGCCAGGGCGCCGACTTCGCGGATGTTGGCATCCAGCGTCTCGACCTGCTGGCGCGAAACTGGGTCCTTGATCCCCTCGTCCCAGTGGTCGGTCGGCGTGTTGTGGTCGGCAGTCGCGACGATGGAAGAAATGCGCCACGGCTTGCGGGCGGCGAGTTTCAAGCCTTCGAAGGCCTGCGGGCTGGTGACCTCATGGACGAGGTGACGGTCGATGTAGAGGAGCGCCGTGCCGTCCGCCTCTTCGTGGACGACGTGGTTTTCCCAGAGCTTGTCGTAAAGTGTCTTCGACATGGAACGCTTCGGATGGGCCGTAAAGCATTGAATTATGGCACAGGATCGACGATTTTGGCCGCGTCGGCGGCGTCGACCGCAGCATCCTCCCGCACCCAGCGCCAGACTAGCGCGAATCCGCCGACCGCGAAAACCGAGGCCAGCGTGTAGGTCCAACCGGCGCCGAAGCTGTCCCAGGTCCAGCCGCTGATCAGCCCGCCGAGCAAGCCGCCGGCGCCGAAGGAGATGCTGGAATAGAGCGCCTGTCCCCGGCCCTGAGCACGGCCGGGAAACCACAGGTTGATCGCGGCGATCGCCGCGGCGTGATAGGCACCGAAAGTCAGCCCATGTAGCAATTGGGCGAGGATCATGACGACCGCCGACTCGACGCCCCAGCCGATCAGGAGAAAACGCAGGATGGCAGCGGCAAAGCTCGCCAGCAACAGGACACGCAGCGAGTAACGCCTGCTCAGCCTGGTCATCAGCATGAAAACGACGATTTCCGCGAGCACACCCAGCGACCACAGTCCGCCGACCTCGGCCTTGCTGTAACCATGGTTGGCCAGATGGATGGAATAGAAGACATAGAGCGCACCATGCGCGGCCGACATCGCAAAGCAGGCCGCGAGCAGCGCCCGCACCCGCGGCTGACGCAGAATGTCGGCGACCGGCAGGCTGTCATGGGAATGCGGCATCGCCGGAACGTCCGGCAGGACCACGGCCAACGCCAGAATCCCGGCCAGGATGCCCCAGCACACCCAGAGCAGGCCATCGAGCGGCAGGATGTCGAGCACGGCACCGGTGCCCGTCACGGCGACGATGAAGCCGATCGACCCCCACAGGCGGATGCGGCTATAGCGCCCGCGCTCCTCGCGCAGGTGGTCGAAAGTCAGCGTCTCGACCAGCGGCAACGCGGCGCTCCAGAAGAAGGCGATGACCGCCATCGCAACGAGCATCCCGGGCAGTTTGTCGAGCCAGAAGAAAGCGGTAAACCCGGCCAGCCCGGCCAGCGCTGCCAGCCGGATGATGAGCATGCGCCGGCCGAAGCGATCGGCCAGCCAGCTCCAGAGATTGGGGCCGAACAGGCGCATCAACTGCATCTGGGACATCAGCAGGCCGATGTCCCAGGCAGAAAAATTCAGTGACTGGAGATAGAGCCCGAAATAGGGCGAGAAAGCGCCAATGAAGGCGAAATAGAAGAAGTAGTAGCCCGAGAGGCGCCAGTAAGGCAAAACGTGCATCCGGCAATTCTACCGGATGCACCGTCGGGCAATAGGCCGATCAGGCCCTGGCGGCTTGCTGGCCGGCGCGGAAGGCAAGCAGCATGTGGTACAGCTCGTCCTTGAGCTTGACGCGCTGCTTCTTCATGTCTTCGATGGTGAAATCGGCCACCGGCATGTCGTGCTCTTCCAGGTCTTCGACCTTGCCGGTCAGGCGATGGTAGCTGGCAAACAGCGTGGCGAAGTGGGCATTACCAGCCTTCAGCGCGTCAATCGCGTCATTGAATTCCGGAAATTCGTGATGGAGATCGTGATGATCGACTTGCATGAAACTCTCCCTGTGACGACAATTTCGCTCGATGAGCGGCAAAAAAGCTCAAGATTTTACGCGATTTTTCTCGGAATGCGCGGCGTCTGGCAGACGACGTCCCCACATTGCGCCCGGTGCCGCAACGCGTGATCCATCAAGACCAGCGCCAGCATGGCCTCGGCAATCGGCGTCGCGCGGATGCCGACACAGGGATCGTGCCGCCCCTCGGTGGCCACCGTGATGGCCTCGCCATGACGATTGATCGAGCGCCGCGCCTGGGCGATCGACGAAGTCGGCTTGATTGCCATATTGACGACAATCTCCTGCCCGGTCGAAATGCCGCCGAGAATGCCGCCGGCGTGGTTGGTAACAAATCCCTGCGGTGTCATTTCGTCGCTGTGCTCGCTGCCCTTTTGTGCCACGGAAGCAAAACCGGCACCAATTTCGACGCCCTTGACTGCGTTGATCCCCATCATCGCATAGGCAATCTCGGCATCCAGCCGGTCATAAACCGGCTCGCCCCAGCCTGGTGGCACGCCAGTCGCGGCGACGGTGATTTTCGCTCCCACCGAATCCAGCGACTTGCGCAGGTTGTCCATGTAGCTTTCGAGTTGCGGCACGATCCCCGCGTTGGGGGCGAAGAACGCATTGCCCGCAATGTCGTCGGCCGAAACGAAGGGAATCTCGATCGGCCCGAGCGCACTCATCCAGCCGCGAATGCTGACGCCGTGCCGCTCGCGTAGCCACTTGCGGGCAATTGCCCCGGCGGCCACGCGTACCGCCGTCTCGCGCGCCGAGGAACGGCCGCCGCCGCGATAATCGCGAAAGCCGTATTTCTGGGTGTAGGTATAGTCCGCGTGTCCGGGCCGGAAGGTGTCGGCGATGTTGCCGTAGTCCTTGCTGCGCTGGTCCTGGTTGCGGATCAACAGCGCAATTGGCGTGCCAGTGGTCTTGCCTTCGAACACCCCGGAGAGAATTTCGACGGCATCCGGTTCGCGGCGCTGCGTCACATGGCGCGAAGTGCCCGGCTTGCGCCGATCCAGT
>Ga0209373_10003576_pt1 | contig 14233 bp, 22 predicted proteins | sample Higcelweek5metaG_FD_187173 | JGI IMG/M metagenome (GOLD analysis project Ga0209373, IMG submission 187173) | Freshwater pond sediment microbial communities from the University of Edinburgh, under environmental carbon perturbations - High... | ecosystem: Environmental > Aquatic > Freshwater >...
GGCAGTTTTCGCTTCTTCCTTTTTACGGTGGAAATGGTATTTTTTCTATAAATATTTTCCATATTTTCCGTAAAAAGGAATTATCAAAATTTTCTCTTGAAAATTTTGATAATTCACATTTTATGGCTCCCCTTCCCCTATTTTAGGGGAAGGGGTTGGGGGATAGGGTAATGAAACGTGACAGAAAATTATGAGCAGTTTTCCATAAAATAATATAAAAACTGAAATTAATGTAATTTGGTATTATACTTGCTATCAGCCTTCCTTTTTCGTCTATCGTCCCTTTTGTAAATTGACAAAAATATCATTTTCATTATTATGCAAACGCAACCCAAGCGGAGGTATGTATGTGGTGGTGGATTCTTGGCATCGTTGCCGTGATACTTATGGTATGGTTGATACTCTGGCTCACCAGAGGCTCTCCTAGCATTGCTGGAGGAGTGATCGAAGGTTTGGCAGATATCATTGGCAGTTTCATAGATTAGGAGGAGTCATGATTTTCATCCTGGATACTGGGAGTATGGTATCTTTGGTCGTCTTGGGCAGTTCTGCTTGACCAAGTGCGACTCAGGAACCGTCTCTTTCTCGTTGCTGGCATCATTGGTGTTGGATTCATCTTCTTTGCATTATGAATACCAATGTGTCGCAACTTTTCAAGAGGAGTTTTACTCCTCTTTTTCTTTGTTTTTAGAAGAAAAAGAGTTGCATTTTCTCAAAACTTATTTACTATGAGGTTTATTTTTTAAACTATTTTCTATGAAACAGTTACTGATCGTTGCCAATCCGAGGCTTGAGAGTTTTTCATTTGCAATAGTTCAAAAATACAAAACACTCTCAGAATCTCAAGGAAATGTAGTCACCGTGCTTGATCTCTATCGTATCGGTTCTGACAAAGAAAAATATTTCAAACTTCTTGAAAAACGTGTGTAACTTTACTTCATTTTCCAAAAGAATACTATGGCATTTGTGATGATCAATGAGACGTTTGTGTGTGAACATTGTGGAAGTATGGTGCCCAAACACCTAGAAGGAAGCGCAAGAAATCATTGTCCTTTTTGCCTTTATTCCAAGCATCTTGATAAAGAGATTCCTTGAGACCGTGCATCGGACTGCAGAGGACTGATGCGTCCCATTGGGATAGACTATCGCAAAAACAAAGGTTGGATGATCGAGCATGAGTGCGAAGTCTGTGCCAAAAAAATGCTCAATAAAGTGGCTCCTGACGATGCTTTTGCTGATTTTGTAGCAAGACTCAGACTCAAAAAATAAACCCCATTCTTATAGGGTCTTTATTCGGTGCGATACTGCAAGAATTTTTCCAAAAGGGATTTTAGGACATTCCGAGATAAAAGCCAACTCCTACTGTTGCGGTTTCGGCTCTAAGAACAGCATTTCCTAGTGAGAGCATCAAAAATCAACCCTTCATACATTCTTCGATTTCTTTTTGTGAAAATCCCCCTTCTGGTCCAATCCGTACTTCAACCACATCAGAGATTTCGGCTTGCGTGAGAAGTTGAAGAGCCTCTGTTGATGTATGAAAAACAATTTTTTGGCAATGGTTTTGGGAGAGGTCTCCATTTTCATAAAAATGAAGTTCTGGGATGAAATTTCTTCCAGATTGTTCGATTGCCTCGATGATAATACGTTCAAAACGGGTTTGCTTGCTCTGCGTAAGATGAAAGACTTGACTCCTTTCTGATCGAAAAAAATGAAAGGAGGTGTATCCTACTTCACAGCCTTTTTGCAAGATCCATTCTATTTTTTCTTGTTTGTTGAGGAGCGCTTGATGGAGATGAATTTTCTTGGAGAAGAGATCTTTTGTGATACGATTCTTGAGAGAAAAAATAAGATTCTTTTTATCAAAACTCAAGAGACTGTAGACAAAATCCAGAGATCTCTTTCCATCAAAAAACACCACCTCAAAACCGATTTTCGCTCTTAGTACAGTCGCGATTTGGTGATAGATTTCACGGTCGGAGATGATGATTTCATCGTTTCCAAGTCCATCAAAATCGAGAAACAGTCGTTGCATAGAAGAAAAGTAAAAAAATATTCTTTCAAGAATATAGTATCAAAAATGCCGAAAAATGCAACAAAGTTACTTTTTTTATCCGTTGTCTTTACATGGCATCTGAAAATGGTATAATGGAGGGGCTTATATTTTTCAATCAAAAAAATAAAAAATCCATTCTCATCCTGCCCCCTTTCGCTCTACCTCGGGTGCTTTCTTTGAAAAAGGGAGAAATCAAAAGGTGTTCTTAGCTTAATTACCGCACTATAATTTAGATTATTTTTCCCTCCACAGTTTTTATGTAAATACCGGGATGCACTGCCATTCGTTTCTATTTAATTTTGTTTCCATGCATAGTCCTTCCCTTAAGTCACCATCACATACACCTCTTCCGAAGTCTCGTGTTCCTCACGATACTTTTTTTCAAATTGCACTTGAAAATGAAACCGAAGAAAATCAGAAACATCAAGAAATGTTGGTTAAAACTCAGATAAAAAAAATATCAACTACACTTTCGCAACTCTCTGAACTTCTTTCTGGGTATCAAGAATATTTTCAAAAGCATCGTGCCGAAATAGAGATAGAGTTTTTGCTCTATGTTCAATCCAAACCTTTCCAATGAGTCTTGGGGATGACAGAGATTGAAAAGTATTATGTAGAACATATATGCTTCGATTCTGTTCATAAGGAAGCATTGAATACTTCCCAAAAACAACTATGTAATCGTATTTGGAATCTGATTTATCTGCGCTTTGTGTTCATATTCATCCAAAATATTATTGAAAAACGTGGAAATTAATTATAATTCCAGCAATACTAATTTTTTATATTTGTTATATGATAGATCTTTTGCCAATTTTAAAAAAATACTATACATGAGACGAGAAGGTAGTCTTGGGGTGTTCGACGGGACCAGATAGTATGTTTTTGCTTCATGAACTCCTAGCTGTGCTTCCTGCCTCTCGAGTGGTTGCATGTTATTTCAATCATCATCTGCGTCCAGAATCGGAGGCAGAAGAGAAGTTTTTAGTAGATCTTTGAAAAGAAAAATGATTTATGGTAGAGATTGGGAGTGGGGATATACAAAAAATCAAAGCAGCAAAATATCCCTCTCTCTCCATAGAAGAACTCTCACGTATCAAGCGTTATCAATTCTTTTCAGTGGTATGTCAGATTTATGAAACTGACAAGATTATGACCGCACATCATCTGGATGACAAAATAGAAACATTCTTTTTTAATCTTGCGAGAGGGAGTAAATTGACTGGCTTGGTGAATATGACAGAATTTCACGGAAATATCGTTCGTCCTTTGCTATGAATTCAAAAAGAACAGATACTCACTTCGCTCGATGCTGAGGGAATTGCCTATATGGTGGATGCTTCCAATTTTGAAAATATCTACACTCGTAATCGCTTGAGAAATGAGATTATTCCACTTTTTTACCATGTGAACGGACGTTTTAAAAAAAATATCTCCCAAACGCTTGATTATTTTCAAGATCTTAAAAGTCACATAGATGCCGAAGTGAGTGCTTTCCTCGCTCCTGCTCCTTGAGTGATTGACTTGAATGCTTTTCAAAACCTCACTCCATTCTTACAAAAAGAAATTATCAGACAGATCTTTTATGACTGCAATCATCAATCCACTTTGTGACTGAGTGAGGCAAATATTGCCGAGATGTTGCGTTATATTTTTGGGAAAAATGACAAAACACACAAAACGATTAAAAATCTCAAGATGAATAAGGAAAAACAAAAGATCTATTATTCGATGGTCTCACTTTAAAATAATGGAAAAGAATGTAATTTTTTGTGCTTTTAAACGGGTTAATATTGAAAAAAACATTATTGTCTTCACAAAAACATTTGGTGTTTTGAAACTTTTCAGTATAATGCCACAACTTTTTGTCAAAAATACTCTGACAAAAACAAATTTTGGGATGTTCCCATCATCAAAAAGGAGATAAAGAGTAAAAATTTGCATTTTTTTAAAAAGAGGTTTATACTTTTTACGCTTATTTCTTAATATTATCTGGTGAAGAAATTCATTTTTTCAAGTTTTCTTTTTACTCTGTTTTTCATTAATCAATCAGATTTTTTTCTGAAAACTACTTATGCCGACGATTGTTTTGTTATCAGTGGATACTATTCTCCACTTCCTGACCAAAATTACTACTATAGGGGAAGCTACGAAGCCGATGTAAAACTTAACTGAAGATGAGTACACGGGGCTTCCTGAAAGGAAGTATTTTCTGGAATGCTTGCGGCACCCAAAAAATATCCGTTTGGTACCAAAATCTACATTGAAGGGTATGGTGTTTGAGAAGTCGCTGATCGTTGAGGGGCTATCGTTTCCACGGACGATCATGAGACCCGTTGATACGAGTACGATCGCATCGATATTTGGATGGGATATGGAGAAGCAGGACTTGCACGTGCGTTATCAGTATGAAAGAAGACTATTTGTAATAGTATGGTCCTTGAAGATGATACGACTCAAGTAACGATTGATATCACAAGAGTGTCATCAGCCAATTTAGCAACCCGTATTTCAAAAAAACAGCCCATAAATATTTACGCATCTGATATTGGTCCGAAAAGTTCTATTGAAGATGTAGCAGTTCTTCATTCTTATCTCCATGAACTTGGCCTCTATGATGCAGAAATAAACTCAAGGTACAACAAAGATACTATCAAATGAGTCTATTTGTTTCAATATCGAAACAAAATTGTGACCTCTACTAAAAACAATGGAGCTTGACTTTGGGAAATTCAAACCAGAACGGTAGCACAAGCTTTGCTTGCAAGGCAAGAACTACAGAAGTCTCTTCTCGCTTCATCAACATCATCATCTTCTGGAAGTTTAGATTCTTTTCAAGACAACCAATTCTCATGAGTATTTGATAAAAATCTTACTCCGCAATCTGCTTCAGGGGACATTATGAAATTGCAACAAGTATTTCAAAAAGTTTGAATGTATTCATGATCACTCAGTGGGAATTATCAAGATATCAAAGATACTCTCATTTCTTATCAATTGAACCAAAAAATTGTCCGTTCTTCGTCTGATGATAGAGCAGGATATTTTGGTCCTATGACAAGAAATCGACTCAAAATTGACTACCTTGCTTTTCAGCAAGAGCAGAAAAAACTTGCAGAAAATCAACAGAGTCAAAAAGCCTTGATAGAACAAATCAATCAAGAATTATCTCAAAAAGTCACCAAACATATTGCCAGCATAGGGAGTCCAAAAGAGGGGGATAGTGGAGTATCAGTAAGGAATCTCCAAAAAACCCTCAACACCCTTTGATATTTTAATCAAAAAGATACTGGAAATTTTTGAGCAAGGACCAAAGATGCACTCATCAAATACCAATTAGATAAAAAGATTATTACGAATGCCAAGGATCCAAATGCAGGTCTCATTTGACCAAAAACTCGTCAAAGTCTGCAAGATGACTTATTAGTACTCCTGAGAGAAAAAATACTCAATGAAAAAAAGCTTTTGGTATACAAAAAGTAAAAAATGTTTGAATTTCAGACATTTTTTTTTATAATGCAATACATCTCTATTTATTCTTAATCATTTTTTATGTTAGAAAAATTACATACATGAATTGACAAAGCAACTCATCATCTTGAACAAGAATTCACCAAACTTCAAACGTGAAGAGCAAACCCCTCTGTCGTAGAAGATATTCGTATCGAATCATATGGTTCTCAACAACCTATCAAAAATATAGCTTCAGTCAATGTGCTCGATAGCCAGACGCTTTCTATTCAACCATGGGATAGAAGCCAACTACATGCCATCGCAAAAGCAATTACAGAAAGTGGTATGGGGCTGAATCCTCAAACCATGGCAGACTGCGTGATGATCAAGATTCCACCTTTGACCGAGGAGAGAAGAAAAGATCTTGCAAAAATAGCAAAAAGACTCTCAGAAGACGCAAAAGTCTCAGTCAGAACTGCAAGACAAGATTCTCTCAAGGAGATTAAAACAGCAAAAGACAACAAAGAAATCACTGAAGATGATGTAAAGAACTATGATATAAAAATGCAAAAGCTTATGGACGATGCGAACAAGAAAATCGAAGAGATGACCAAGAAAAAAGAAGAAGATGTGATGAAAGTCTAGTGAAAAGGTAAAAAAGTTTTGATTTTTCAAATTTTCTCATATAATATCGCGGACTTTATTTTATTTCTAAAATTATTTATGGCTAAAGGAAAGAGAACCTACGTAGGGTTTTACTCAGAAGAAACTGGAAATTTGGTACACGTAACCAATATCAACAAGAAAAACTTCTGACCAGGTGAAAAACTTTCTTTGAGAAAATACAACAAAATCACAAAGAAACACGAAGTTTTGAAACTGAAAGAAATCAAAAAAGGGTAATGCATAAAAAAAATCAAGGACCAGTCCCTGATTTTTTTTATGCCAATTTTCCTCTCAAACACCAATCTTTCAGACTCTCTATTTCCACCCACACGGTATCACCAATTTTGAGACCTGCTTGTTTTGGAAAAAAAACTTCCTTAAAATTACGAGTACGTCCGAAAAAATCCCCTTCTTTCTCTCCAGAAATGAGTATTTCAACCTTTTCTCCAATCATTTTTTCCCCTCTCTTTTTTACGTTGTGCTCCAAAAGACGGTTGAGTCGATGCCATCTTTCGTTTTTTACTTCCTCAGGGACGGTGTCTCCATACATTTTTGAGGCAAGAGTGCCGGTTCTTTGAGAATACCTTGCCAAGTACACAAAATCGATTTCCAGCTCTTCTACTGCCCTCAGAGTATCTTCAAACATCGCATCCGTTTCTTCACTAAATCCCACAATGATATCAGTAGAAATACTAAAAAATGGATCTTTCTCACGCAAGTATTCTACTTTTTTCTTAAAATCTTCGTAGGTATGTCTACGATTCATACGGGTAAGCATCTCGTTATTTCCCGATTGGAGTGCAAAGTGAAGATAGTTGCAACACGCCTTGAGTTCAAAATGAGCATCCAAGATATCTTGGGTCATATCATGAGGATTTGAGGAAGTAAAGCGAATTCTTTCAATTCCTTGTATTGCATTGATTTCATTTAAGAGTTCACGGAATGGAGAAATTCACATTCAGTCATTCCATTTAGATTTTTCAGCATTCCATAAAGCAAGATTACGTTGTTTCCCATAGCTATTAACATTTTGTCCTACCAAAGAGATTTCTTTGATGCCGTTATTGGCAAGCGTTTTGATTTCATCAAGGATTTCAGTTTTCTCCCTTGAGATTTCTCTTCCTCTGGTATAGGGAACAATGCAAAACGTACAAAAGTTATCACAGCCTGTTTGTACGATGACCGACGCAGAACTTGTGTTTTCTCTGAGTTGCTTTTGTTTGAGATAATCGTCAAACTTATCATCATTTCCCACCTTTTCTCAGTAGATTTCACTCAGTATGAGGGGGAGGTATTTCATTTCTTCTATCCTGAGAGTAAAGTCAAGATGCGGAATTTTTGGGAACAGTTTATCGTCATGATTCAAAATCCCACGAGCATCGGTGAGATAGGAGATTTTTTTTGCGGTATTTCTTTTCTGTTCTTCCTGATAATACTTTTCATTCATTCCTGTTTTTCTGACCATACATCAAGTAATTCCAATGATAGTAGGAGCAAGTCCTTGTAAGATTTTGGTTTGATTGGCAAGATGAATTTCTCTTATCAATCCAACGACACGATTTTCTCATTTCTGTCGTACACTACAGGTATTAAAGATGGCAAGATTGCAAGATTTGGAGTCTCTGGATTGTTTCCATCCGGACTGTAGAAGAATCATATGGAGCTTTTCTGAGTCTGCCTGATTCATTTCACATCAAAATGTTGAGATTGAGTAGGTTTTCATACAAAAATGAAAGATGGGTAAATGCTAATATAATGAATTTTTTATGAAACTGGATTATATAAATAATTTATGACTAGGCAAATTTTTTTCTTCTTCACATGAAATCTATCCCCAAGCAAAATTGGTTTTCCGAAAAACTGGAAGAGACGAAAACTTTTTGAGTCGATAGAAGATTTTTGGAAAACAAAGTAGAACGGGCATAAAAAAAGAACCAAGCAAAAACCATTGCTTGGTCGGAAAGTTCCCAATATGGGAATTCACAAGTGATAAGGATGAGTTCAAAATCTTCCCATGACAAAAGGTTTTGTTCATTTCTTTATCGCAAGTGTATTTTCCTTTGTATTTATATTCCGTACATAATATAAAGTTAAGGGATAACTCACATATTAAATCATATATTTCTATAAAGTCAAGTTTTTTGTAATCTTTTTTTACTTTTTTCTTAAAATACTAGAAGAAAACTGAAAAAAAATGACAACGAAAGATAAAATATGGTAATTGTCCTCAAGCAAAATTGGTTTTTCGAAAAACCAAAATAGAACGGGTATAATTCTTGCTTCATGTATAACTATTTTTTTACTTTTACCCCATAACGATTTTTTTATCCTGAATTATCTAACATGAGTTCTACAATTCGTAAATAATGAGCCCAATAGCAGAAAGTACGATTCCAATGAGCCGAAGACGAAAAACTACGGTTTCTTCACTCCATCCAATCGCTTCCAAATGATGATGAAACGGGGCAATACGAAATACTTTTTTTCCTTTTCTGAGTTTTTTACTCGTGAGTTGAATGATGACAGAAAGCGTTTCAAAGATATAGATGGCTCAGATAATCACAAGTACAAAGAGAGTATTAGTGAGCATCGCCATAATTCAGAGATTTGCTCAGAGTGCAAGACTCCCGACATCTCCCATGTAGAATTTTGCTGGTTTGACGTTGTACCACAAAAATGCCAATAGTGCTCAGATGATAGTAACACAGAGGGTTGAGAGAAGGAAAAGTCCTTGACTATAGGTGATGTAGGCGTAGACACCATACGAAAAGAGTAAGAGTCCTCCCGCAAGTCCATCGAGTCCATCGGTAATATTGACACTATTAGCACTTGCAACAATGACAAAGATAAAGAGCGGGATAAAATAGATTCCCAATTGGAGTCCATTTTGAAAAAATGGGATATCAAGAGTTCTTTGGAAGTTTCCTATTTCATCAATTACATTCCATCCAAGTTTATAAAAAAACCACAATGCTCCGATAAAAGCAAATAACAAAAGCCAAAACATTTTAAAACGAGCCGACAGTCCCTTGGTTCTCCCAATACCTCTGATGTTCATATAATCATCAATAGCTCCGAGACTTCCTACAGTAAAAAGTGTAAAAAGACTTAAATAGGTTTCTTTTTGATTGAAGAGAGAATTGTTAATAAAACCAAAATGTTGTAAAAGTGTACTCACTAGCACCATAAAGAACACAGTCAGGAGTATGATGACTCCTCCCATTACAGGAGTTCAGGTTTTTTCTTTGTGGAGTTTGAGGAATTCTATCGCTTTTCCAATCGTTGCTTCGGTGCGGATTTGCTTTCAAAGTTTAAAATGAATGAGAAATTGTATGAAATAGGGAATCACGAACATTCAAAGTAAAAACGTAACGATAGAAAAGCTGAAAATAGCTGAAAGATGAGAATTCATAGCGTAATTTTATGGAATACAACGCAAAGGATTGTACAAAAAAATGTCGATTTGTAAAGTTAAACCTTTCTCACGATATACGAGATCTATTTCCCAAAATTTGAAAAGTTTATGTTTCTAAAAGCCTTTTTAAGTCTTTCCTTTGAAGAAAGTTTCTTTTGAAATTGTTTTTCTGACGTTACATTTATTATTTCAAAGATTCCCACACACATGACCATAATTAAAAAGACAAATCCCCACATGAGATTGTAGGAGTGTTTTGAATTTTCAAGGATTGATGCTTTGGTGCTGTTGATAAGGGTGTCTGAATTGGTTGCAAGTATAGGGGGAAGATCTTGTGATGGAGAAAAATCTATGTATTCAATATTTTCCTCTTCACTCGGAAGGAAATCAACGTATTCCATTTCTTCATCTTTACTCTCTTTGCGATTAGAAGTTATACTTACATCTTGAGCTTTTGTTGAGAGGCTCTGGTTTTTGCTCTTGATGTTAATGCTTCCATCAGGGCTGGAGAGAGTGAAAGTTTCTTTGCTTAAGATAGGGAAGCTGAGGCTTGTATGGGCTTCGATAAAAGTATTTTCAGGAAACGTCTTTTTATAATCTTCTCCTTCTATTCTCCAAAACCCTATATTTTGAGTTTCTGAAGACGTATTTTTCAGAGTTATCTCATTGGATGTACTGCTGAGAATGAAATGATTTTGATAGTTGAAATTTAGGACCACTTCTTGTACTTTTGTAGAATTTTCCCCTAATACAGCAAAAAAATCGAGAGTCGTATCTTTGGTAATTATGATAGGTTCATTGTTTGTATACTCCAATAGTTGATTCATTCTTCCAATACCATCAGTGTAATAAACAATCTTCGCTTCTGGTGTATTGGTGTGGAGATAGACTTCAAGTGATTGAGAATAGGTGCCACTTGGAGTGTTGGAACTGACTTGGAGCTCGTCAGCAAAACAGACCCAAGGGAGAAAAAATCCAAGAATTATGAGAGTGGATTTCATATTGTGTGTTTTGGTTTGAAAATAAATGAGAAGGTATGATGCAATAAATAAGAAAAATTCAATAATATTTTTTATATCCTTTTCTGTATTGTACCATATTCTTCAAAAGAATTCAAAAAAAATCAAAAAAATATTTCAAATTCTTCTTCTTTTCATATAATGCACGAAATATTTTTTAGTTTCCCTCTATGCAAAAGACAATTTTTGTGTTAAAAGAAAAAAAATACCTAACAAAGGATGTCTTCCACTTGGAATTTGAATCTCAAATTCCTTTGGATTTTATCCCCTGACAATTTATTACTTTTATGCTTCCACAGACGAGATTCGCTAGAGCATATTCTATTTTGTGGAAATCAAGAAATCGATTTGAATTTCTTATTAAAAGACTTGAACATGGAAGAGGCTGAAGCAAAGAAATCTGCGATCTTCCACTTGACTCTCAACTTATCTGACTCTGACCCATGGGACATATGATTCTCGGGAATCTATCTCAAAAGTACCTACTTATAGCAACAGGTACAGGAATAGTGCCACTTTATGCGATGTTGCGTAGTTTGCTTGAGAGTGGGAGCACAGCAAAGATTCATCTCGTAGTGGGAAATAGAACCCTTGTAGATGTGTATCTCTTGGAAGAATTTCAGTCATTTGCGTATCAATATTCTCATTTTACATTTTCATACTATCTTTCACAAGAAACAAGTGAAGGTTTTCAAAAGGGGAGAGTGACTGCGTTTTTTTGAGAGGAAAATTACATTTTCTCAGACTGTGAAGCCTTTGTTTGCGGAAATCCTGAGATGGTGGATTCAGTCTGTCATTTACTTTCTGAAAATGGAGTTTGTGAAGAGCAGATTCATTGCGAAAAATACTAAATATTTTGACATTCATTCGATTTTCCATATACTCATTTCGCTCTTTTGGAAAAAAGAGGAATTTTTTTGGTATGGTGCTTGTAGTTCAGTTGGTTAGAATGCCAGATTGTGACTCTGGAGGTCGAGGGTTCGAGCCCCTTCAAGCACCCCATTTTAAAATAAATTTTTTTAAAGATTTCATAGTGAAAATCTGATCTCATATTTTTACTACCTAATTTTTAAAGCGAAATTCTGATTTAAGGATTTCATTATTTTATTTCCTAACGCTATAAGATTATGTCAGATGCAAATCTAGCACTCTTTCAGGAACTTTTTGCAAAGTCTCCTGAGATTAAATACCCTCGTGAGGGTGAAGTGGTTCAAGGAACCGTTGTGAAAATTGAAAAGAAAAACATTCTTGTGAATGTAAATAACCAATTTTCAGGACTTGTTATTTCTAAAGAAATCGGGAACACCGTAGACCTAAACGCTCTCGGTGAATGAGATAATGTTGAGGTAATGGTTTTGGGGGACTCAGTAGAAAGAGGACTTTTGATTCTCTCTTTGAAAAGAGCTAATCAAATCAAATCGCTCTCAAATCTCTCAAAATATTTTACTTCTGAAGAAGTGATTACTGTGAGACCTACCGAAGCAAACAAAGGTTGACTTTTGGTTGATATCGACGGACTCAAAGGGTTTATCCCAGTATCTCAATTGACTCCACTGAACTATCCAAGAGTGGAGGGAGCTGACCCAGCAAAAATCCTTGAACATCTTCAAGGACTCGTTGGAAAAGATTTTAAAGTCAGAGTTATCAATGTTGATGAAGCTGGAAAGAAAATTATTTTCTCAGAAAAAGCTGCAATTTCTGAAAATAGAAGTAAAGCACTTCTCAATCTGAAAGTGGGAGATGTAGTTGAGGGGACCGTTTCTGGTATTTTGACTTACGGACTTTTCATCACTTTTGATGGTCTTGAAGGTTTGGTACACGTTTCTGAAATCGATTGGGGACATGTGAATAACCCAAGCAAATTTGCAAAAGTTGGACAAAAACTGAAAGTGAAAGTGATTGGTCTTGAAAATGATAAAATTTCACTTTCTATTAAAAGACTTCAAGAAAATCCATGGGATGTTCTTGCGAGAAAATATAAAGTGGGAGATGTGGTGAAAGCTACTATTTCAAGAATTTCTCAATTTGGTGCCTTTATGGAACTTGATGGAGGAATCCAAGGTCTTATTCACCTTTCTGAAATTTCATACGGTGTGGTAAAAGATATTAGAGATTTTATCAAAGTTGGTGAAGAAGTGGAGGCAAAAATTATCAACTTTGAACCAAATGAAAAGAGAATTGGACTTTCTTTGAAAGCTCTTCTTGAAGTTCCAAAAACCGAAGAAGTAAAAACTGAGGAAAAACCATCTGAAACTTCTGAAGAGAAATCAGCAAGAAAGTCAAAAGCAAAAAAGGAAGATGCTTCTGAAATTCCTTCACCTGAGGCTCAATAGTATTCTATAGGGAGTCCTTTCGTATGAGAGGAACTGTAGATACTTTACCAAGGTCAAAACCCAACAGACCTGATTTATTAAATAATATAACCCTTCTATGGAAAAAGCTACTCTAAATTCGATGTTTGATCATCTCCTTCATATTTGAAATAAAACCAATTTTTGGAATACGAAAATGAAACCCTATATTTACGGATCAGTAAATGGAATTCACGTTATCAACCTTCTCCAAACGGTAAAACAAATCGAAGTAGTAAAAGCTGAACTCAAAGAACTTTCTGCATCAGGAAAGAAAATTCTCTTTGTCGCTACAAAAATTCAATCAAGAGATTCGTTTAAGAAATTGGCTGAAGAGACAGGACATCATTTCGTTTGTGAAAAATGGGTTCCAGGACTTTTGACCAACTTCAAAACTATCAGAAAAAGAATTAATGCCTATATTCAATTGTTGGATGAATCTCAAAATGGAGGGCTCAATGTTCTTACAAAAAAAGAAAAAGCTTCAAAGCTTCTTGAACTGGAAAAACTTGAAAAAGCGTTTGTCGGTTTGAAAGATATGAAAAAACTTCCAGATATACTTTTCGTTTCTGATGGAATTTATGAAAAACAATCACTCAAAGAAGCAAAAACTCTATCTATTCCAGCATACGCAATCTTCAATACCAACGGAGATATTGATTTGGTAAAAAATATGATTCCTGCAAACACAAACTCAGTAAAATCATTTGAATATATTGCAGCAGATTTAAAAAGTTCTATCGTTGCTCCAAGGGGTGAAAAAAAGTCTGGATTGAAAGTAATGGATCAAGAGAAGGTGTCTGGAGAAAAGAAACCTTTCGTTGCAAAAGTTACTGGAGAAGACACTACAAGTGAAGAAGCTCCGAAAGCTGAAGAGACAGAGACTCCAGAAGCATAAGAAGTTTTTAATTTTTAACTTCATGGTATGGCAGATCAATTCAATGATGACGAATTTAAGGATTCTTCATCGGAATTTTCCAACAAAGACCGTCTCAACAACGTCTTAGGATATATTCCTTTCCTCAATGTGTGGCTTTTATTCATTGAAAAACCAGCGACAAGTGAGATGACAAAGAAGTTTAACAGACAATGAATTGCTATTTTTATGGCATACATTGTACTTTTCCTGGTACTTTCGCTTCTTACTGTAAAGCTGGCAATTTTCTTGACTGTGATATATATAATAGTTCTCTTGTTTTTCTGTTCAAAGGCTTACAATGGACTCTATGTAGAGGTTGGTTTTATAGAATCTCTCATTGATATGTTTACCAACAAA